>Ga0080003_1000294_pt1 | contig 34801 bp, 34 predicted proteins | sample JossMetagenome_FD_69206 | JGI IMG/M metagenome (GOLD analysis project Ga0080003, IMG submission 69206) | Hot spring microbial communities from Joseph's Coat, Yellowstone National Park, USA - JC2_E (SPADES assembly) (version 2) | ecosystem: Environmental > Aquatic > Thermal springs > Hot (42-90C)...
ACGCGGAAAGGCTCTTCTTTTTATCGCCCTTGTGCTCAGCGTAGTACTTGTTCCTGACCTCTAGAAAATGATTCCATACGAAGCGGCAAGACCCAAAGTGCTTTTCCAGAAGGACTTTCTGACCCTCATCTGGATACAGTCTCACTTTGAGGGTCTTGATCATCGCTTACACAATTTTGCTGGCGATAATAAACTTTCTGGCTGACAATTCATCTCCTCCCTGAAGGTCGGAGCTTTCTTGCTCATATGTTGTAAGAGGAGGCATCTGAGGCCAAGTAGATGAGCGTCCCCTTAAGCTCCTCGGGGTTGCCGGGCCTGCCCATGGGGGTCCTCACCCTTATGTGGTTCATTATCTTTTCGTCTTTGAAAAGCTCGGTGGTCATCTCGGTAGCTATGTAGCCGGGAGCTATGGCGTTGACCCTTATTCCGTCCTTGGCGAACTCCGTCGCCAACGCCCTCGTCAGGTTGACCACTGCCCCCTTGCTCGCGTAGTAGGCCGCGTGCAGCTCGATGTTGCTCAGGAGGCCGGAAATGGAAGCTATGTTTATTATCCTCCCCTTGACCCCATGCTTTAGCATGCTTCTTATGACGTATTTGCTGAACAGGAAGACCGAAGTGACGTTGGTGTCCATCTCCTTCTGCCAGCTTTCCCTGCTCAGCTCCGTGGTAGGGCTGTGTATCGTCATGCCCGCGTTGTTCACGAGTATATCTATTTTGCCGAATTCTTCCTCGGCCCTTTCCACCACCTTCACTATGTCTTCTTCGGAGGTCACGTCGGCCCTAACCGGTATTACTCTCCTCCCCGTGCTCGAGCTTATCCTCTTGGCGTTCTCGGTTAGCCTTTCCTCCCTTCTGGCGCATATGACGACGTCCGCCCCGGCCTCGGAGAGCGCCTCGGCGAAGCTGACGCCCAGGCCGCTCGAAGCCCCCGTAACTATGGCGGACTTACCCCTCAAGGTGAACTCATCGAGGACCGATGACATATGGCCACGACGCCAGCGCTTTTAAAGAAAGCGACAAAAAACGGAGGAGGAAGGAAGTTTAGGTCCTGGCAAAGGGTGAGCCTACTAATTTACACGAGGAAGGCTTTCTTTTCTTTTGCGTCCCCTTGGTAAGCCGGGTTTCGCTCTACGTAGGCGCACGCGGGTACGCATCAGCATACCCCTCGTACGCGTAGAGCTTGGGCTTCACGGCTTCACTCAACTCCCTCACGAGTTCATCGGGAGTCTTCCGCTCCGCCCCCTTCAGGACGCACCCACCCAGAAGCGAAGGTAGGACCGTGCGGTCCCACCACTCCCTCTGGGAAGCGCCCTCCACCTTCAGTGCCCCTCCTCCTCCGTGTGTGCACGTACCCCTCCTCCTCTTTCCAAAGGAGGTCTTGGGTCTTTGCAACCACCCCACTGCCCATGCACACACAAATTGTTCAGATCCCAAATTATACATAAACCTATCTATTTTGAAACTGCTGACTACGGCGTCTAAGAGATGGCCAAGTTTCTCTCACCACAGTCATTCCAAGGGTTATTCAAACTGCTTTGAGGTCTAAGGGATGGCCAAGCGGGTCATTTGGGCAGATAGGAGAGGGAGTGAGTGAGGCGGTCGGGTAGCGCTCGCACCTAGCTCCTCGCTTCTCCTCCCTCAGCACCCGCAGCGCTTAGCTTATAAGGACCAAACCCTCACCCGCAAATGTCGGCTTCGAGCCAGGCTTCGACTAAAAGGGACGAATTCGTGGCGCTTTTGCGCCTGCTCTCCGAGGCTTTTGGCCCCTCGGGTTTCGAGGACGAGGTGAGGAGGCTTGTGGTCGAAAAGATGCGTCCCCTCGTGGACGAGCTGAGCGTCGATAAGTGGGGCAACGTAATAGGTACCCTACGCGGCTCGGCCCACGGCCCCAGCGTTATGGTGGCCGCGCACGTGGACGAGATAGGTCTAATGATAGACCAGATCGACGAAAAGGGTTTCCTGAGGTTCCGCGCCATCGGCGGCTGGAACGAGGTCACGCTGGTTGGCCAGAGGGTTATCCTCAGGGGGAGAAAGCGGTCGAGCGGCGCGAGTACCCCCGTGATCGGCGTGATAGGGGGTAGACCACCCCACGTCACTCCCCCGGGAAAGGAGAGGGAGGCCCCGGAACTCAAGGAGCTTTTCATAGATGCAGGGTTCACCAGCCGGGAAGAGGCAGAAAGGGCCGGAATAGGCGTCGGTAGCGTCGCCGTCTTAGACAGGTCCTTCGATTTGTTGGCCGGAGACGCGGTTACCGGTAAGGCTTTGGACGATAGGGTCGGCGTCGCCGTGATGCTTTCGGCGCTTCAGCGGCTTGGGCGGCACGAGGCCACAATCCATTTCGTGGCCACGGTGCAGGAGGAGGTCGGCTTGAGGGGAGCTCAGGTGGCGGCCGACGCCCTTAATCCCGACGTGGCCGTAGCCCTCGATACGACCATAGCGGCGGACGTACCAGGGGTGCCGGATAGGGAAAGCGTGACTAAGCTGGGAAAGGGGCCCGCCATCAAGCTCATGGACGGGGGTAGAGGTGGGCTCTTCATAGCGCATCCAAAGCTCGATGACTTCCTGGTCCGCGTGGCGGAAGAGCACAAAATCCCTTACCAGCTGGAGGTGCTCATAGGGGGGAGCACCGACGCGCAGGCCATAGCGTTCAGGAGGGCGGGGGTGCCGGCCACGACCATATCGATCCCCACCAGGTACGTCCATTCTCCCGTAGAGGTGTTGAGCGCCTCCGATGCCCTGGGAGCGGCGGACTTGTTGGCCGCAGCCCTGGGCGAGCTCGACTCGGAGGTGCTCAAGTCCCTTTCCTTCCGATGATTTTTGGCGCGGTCGAAGCTGCGGTCGAAGCTCAGGAGAGCCAGCCGAGGTTGATCAGGCCCGACCTCTCGATCATGGGGGTCAGAGACTTTATGAGGAGAGGGGTTATCACCGTCAAGGGGATGACGTCCCCGGCAACCCAACCCAGCCACCACACCCAGTAGGCACCGGCCGGTATCAAACCCATGTAGACGAAAAGACCAACGTAAATGAATGCGCCAAGTATGTTGAACACTCCCACGTTCAACAACAGGTGCCAGAACCACTGCTCTGCCCTCTTTGTTTTGAAGCCCCTTATCTCCTTTTCCGTTAGGTCCCTCATGAGCGGGTCCAGCCCCCTCCTGGACAGTATCCCCCTCCATATCACGAAGGCGGCCAAGGGCCCTATGAGGTTCGGTAGACTACCGAGCAAGTTCGGGACTAGGCCGGTTCCCAACATGAAGCCCGAGATCACGCTGCCCAAGTAAGAGGCGGCAATCCCGTATAGCCCCCACCAGAGCGCGAAGGTTATGTAGAAGGCATAAGCGAAGTAGAAAAATGAGACGCCGGCGTAGGCCAGCGGGCCAAGCAGGGCGACGCTGAGGTAGCTGAGGACCGCGAGCACCCCCACCTGAGTGGCGAACAGGGTGTAGTGCGCTACGGTGACTGGCCTGGGCTTCCAGGCTAAGCCGTAATCCTTCCAGGGAAGATTTTTTACATCCATATGTCTATTTTACAAAATTATATAAGGGTATTTGGACAAGTTTGTGTCACGCAGAGGCGTATTTCGTGAGCCTTTCCCTGATTTCGGGATAGGCTTGTACCGCCTCTTCGATCACCTTCTCCTCGTCCAAGGTTAGCACCCTGCGGTCCAACATCACGGGCTTGCCGTCGACCACCACGTCGGTCACGTCGTCCCCCGTCGCGAAGAGGGAGATGGAGAATGGGTTGTACATGGGTACCAGGTTTGGTTTCCTTTCGTCGATGGCTATTAGGTCGGCGGTGGCGCCTGGCCTCAGGTGTCCCGCGCCCTCCTCCATCATGGCGTTTGCCCCGCCGGCGGTGGCCATGGTGAGGGCTTGGCGGGAAGATATCAGGTCGTAGTCGAAATACGGCGTCCCGAAGTGGGCCGCGTGACCGGCAATCATCACGTTCATTTCGGTGAACAGGTCCAACCCCCTGTAGCTCCCGCCGTCCGAGCCCAGGGCCACGTTGACGCCGGAATCCCACATGAGCTTGACCTTTGGGAAACCCATGGCCAGCATGTTGACCGTTGGGCAGTGCACCGCGGTGGCGCCAGCCTTTGCTATCAAGCGCACCTCATCGTCGGTGAGGAAGGCGGCGTGGGCCAGCACCACGTTTTTGCCCAGAAGCCCGATTTTCGCCAACCTCTCCAGCGGCCTCACCCCCCACCTGCCGATGGCGTGATCGACCTCCACGAACTCTTCCGCTATGTGAACGGTGACGCCTACGCCGTCTTCCAGCGCGTACTCTTTCGTTTTCTCGATCAGCTCGTCGCTTGAGACCATGATTTGCCTTATCGAATACCAACCCCTGACCCTTCCCCTTGCCCACTTCCTCACCAGTTGCCTGTTATCCTCTGGCCCGTGCACGTATCCCTCGGGTCCCCTATCCATGGTGGAGTAGGTGACGCGCGCCCTGAGCCCCGCCGAATCCGCTACCTCTGCCATTGTCTCCGGGAAAGGCCCACCGGCGTCTATGAAGCCCGTGATCCCCTTCTTTATCATGTTAAGGGCGGAGAGTTGGGCGCTGATCCTCCCCTCCTCCTCGCTCATCTCCATCTCGAAGGGGATGAGCACCTTGAGCCAAAAGGGGTGGACTTTCAGCCCGCCGGCGCCCAGGGCCCCCCTCAGGAAGATTTGAAAAGGGTGCGCGTGGGCGTCGACGAGACCGGGCATGAAAAGCTTGCCGTGCCCGTCGATTTCCCTCTTGGCATCGACCCTCACCCCTTTCTCTATCGCCTTGATCTTTCCCCCGGTTATGGTTATGTCGACCCCGTGCGCGTAGGTCCCGTCGCCGGGGTCGATGGCATCAGCTCCCCTTATCAAAAGGTCAACCTCTTCTACAGCCATATGCTTGTTTCGCGAAATTATTTAAGCAATTTTTGACTTGTTCATGTGTGGATTCGGCAGGGTTCTATGGTGGACGGCGGTTTGGGCGTCACGGCGTAGGTCACCATCCCGACCTCCGGTACTTCCTCGTATATCCTCTTGGATATCCTTTCCAAGAGCTCCGGCGGGAGCCTCGCCCAGTCCGCCGTCATGCCGTCCTCGCTCTCCACAACCCTCACCGTCACCACGTATCCCTCGTGCCTTTGGTCTCCCCTTACGCCGACCCACCGGTCATCTCCCACCACCGCGAACGCTTGCCAGACGCGGTCGTAAACCTTTGCCAGCCTCAGCTCTTCTTCCACTATTGCGGAGGCCCTCCTCACAACGCCCAGCTTAGCCTCGGTCACCTCTCCGATCACCCTCACGGCCAAACCGGGGCCGGGAAAGGGGTGCTTGTCCGCGAACTCGTGGGCGCCCAGGAGCTTTGCCAGCCTCCTCACCTCGTCCTTGTAGAGGTAGCGCAGGGGTTCCAGCACCCCCACGTCATCGGAGAACCAGCGCGGTAGCCCCCCCACGTTGTGGTGCGATTTTATCTTGTGCGATCCCTCCACCGCACCGCTCTCAACGACGTCGGGATAAGTCGTCCCCTGGACGAACCACCTGAGTGCCTTATCCTCGGAGAAAAATTGTTCGAATACCTCCGCGAAAGTTTCACCCACGGCCTTCCTCTTTTCCTCGGGGTCGCTCACCCCCTTAAGTTTGGAGGCGAACTTCTCGCGCGCGTCCACCAACGACGGCGAAAGGCCCACGCGCTTGAGCGCCTCCAACGCCTGTTGTGCCTCCCCTTCCCTGAGAAAACCGTGATCTACGAGGACGGTCATCAGCGAATCCCCAACGGCGGCCTTAGTTATGAGCGCGGCGACCGTCGAATCCACGCCACCGCTTACCGCGCAGAACACCTTTTCCCCCGGGCGTACTTTCGCCCTTATCTCTTCCACGGCCCTGCTTATGACGTCCTCTCCTCCCCACGTCGGCCTCACCCGGGCTACTTTGAAGAGGAAGTTGGAAATCAGCAATTTTCCCTTGGCTGTATGCGTCACTTCGGGGTGGAACTGCACGCCGTAGACCTTCCCTGGGACTTTTGAGCCCTCTTTCACCTCCAAATTTTCCATCTCGCTTGCCGTAGACTGCCCTCCCCCGCGGCGGGGCATCGCATCTACCCTGATGGCGGCCAGGTAACCGTTTTCCGAGGTGGCCAGCGCCACAGCCCCAGGTGGCGCGGTCGAAACGTGGTCCCCGTGGCTCATCCAAGCGTACTCCACTTTTCCCCAACCCTCGAAAATCGGGTCACCCTCCGCCTCGACGAGTATCTTAGTCCTACCGTATTCCCCTCTTCCCCTTTCCACGTTCCCTCCTAAGGCCTGAGTTATTAGCTGAAAGCCGTAGCAGATGCCGAGCACGGGCATGTCCGGTTCTGGCACCCATCCCTCGAGGTGAGGCGCCCCAGGGGCGTAAACGCTCTCCGGCCCGCCGGAGAGTATGATGGCCTTGGGTTTCTTCTCCTCGACGGTGGCCTTGAGTTTTCCCGGCTCCACGAGTTCGCTGTAGACGCCCAATTCCCTCACCCTCCTGCTGATCATGTGGGCGTATTGCCCCCCGAAGTTTACCACGAGCACGGTATCGTGCTCCCTCCAAGGTTGCCAAGGGTCAGCGCGCTGTACGGCGCCGGGGCCTGCCGTCGGTTGCCGCTCGGACGCGATCATGGGAATGACGCGGGGCTTCGATATAAGGAAATCGGGCTAGTGAGTAAGGGGTAAGCTAAGCTAAGCCAGGTAGATTGGATCCGATTGCGTCGTATCGTATTGCATTTTATTTTATTTTATTGTGTTGGATCCGTTCGGTTGAGCCGTGCCCCTTCATGCCTTCGGCCTTCTCCCACTCTTCTGTTCTTTTTTTCGGCGTTCGTAGCCCCATCTTAGCTCTGCCGCACCCTGGGTCGAGGGTCAGACGATGACTTGTGCGGGATGGGGGGAGGGAAAGAGGGAAAGGGTCGAAAGCGAGAGGGGGTAGGATCCGCCAGCCGGCCGGCCGGGCGGTCATTCGGTCATTTCACCTAGCCAGCGAGTGCGCCGGGTACACCTAAGGCGTGGCGGCCAACTCGATGGACATCCGCAACTAGTGAACTACCCCGCCCTTACGGACGGGGCTTCCCGGTTCATCGATACGCTTACGCCTGGAATACCGCGGGTATTCCATCCCGCATCGCAGAGGCGTTCTCATCCTTGGGCGTCTCCCCCGCCTTCCATGGGGAAGTCCCTCCTTCTCTAGGTCTGGAGGCACAGACATCTCTTTTTGTGACGCAAAAACGTTTCTGTAAGGGGGGCTATCCATCCCCCACCTTACGGAGGGGGACTTTCGCCCCCTTAACCCCCATAGAGTTAAACCGCAAATCGCGCTCACGGTGGGCTCTTCATCCCATTTCTTTTAGCACCATTTCCAGCAAGTCTCCCAGCCCTTCCCCTTGGCGCCCCACGAGGTCCTTCAACCTGGCCACCTCGCTGGGCAGGACGTTGGCGCGGCTGAGCTCCTGCGCGATCTCCTTCCCCCCGAGCCCTGCCCCCCGCATCGAGGTGACGAGCTCCCTCAGCGTCTCGTATAAGTTCCAAGGGTATATTATCCAGGCGTCGACCCTCTGCGCGTAGTAATCCGGCTTGAGGCGGCTCCACGGTTTGAAGTGGATCGTAGCTGACCTGACCTCGGCCGCGCCCTTTTTTGCGCACGCCTCCTTGACCGCCGCGAGCGTGGCCCCGGTGTCGGATACGTCGTCTACCAGGAGAACCTTCTTTCCCTTGATCGCTGATGGCGATAGCCCCTTCATCTTCACCGCGCCGCCGGCCCCGCTGCCGATGCCCGTGTACCTCTCCACGCTTATCACGGTGTAGGGTATTTTGATCCCTGCGGCCACGTAATAATCCTGAAGCGACCTCAGGGCGAAGAGCCCCCCTCTCCCCAGGGCCACGTCCACGTCTTCGATCCAACCCGATTGCCTGATCTTCTCGTAAAGGGTAAAGGCGAGTTCCCTTATCTCGTCATAGCTGGGCTTCACGTAACGCTCGATCCCGAACTGGTTCATGTGCGAGCTCGCCGTAACCATATACGCCTTTCTTTCGCGGGTGCGGTTAGAGAGCTGGTGCGCGTCCGGTCTTCGCGCCCACCTTGATCTCCTAGCCCTGCTCCACGCTCCGATGGCGCGGGCTGTAGAACCTGGTGGGCGCGGGAGGCGAGGAGGAAAAGCGAATCGCTGGACTTTCGTGGAAGGGCGCGTTGCCGGGAACCGACTTAACTTCCGGGTTGGTAATTGTGCGCTTGATTCCCACTTTTGGTTGTTCGTAACTTCGAGTCTAGACAGGGATTCTAGCCTTTGCTTCAGCCCTACCTCTGAGCGCGCGTTTCTCGCCGATCTAATATCTGAGGCTTGTACGTCGCCCTTCCCTTGGACCATAGATTTTTATCTCACCGGCTCCAGAAGGTGAGCATGCTGAAGCGCGACGTCTTCGTCCTAATTTTTGCAGTTTCGACGGTCCTTTTGGCGGTCCTTTTCGCGTTGACGTCTGAGCTCGGATATGGAATGGGAAAGCTGATGACTTACGCTTCTTCGGGCAACTACTTACCCATGTCGCTCATAATGGCTTCGTTCTTTGCCCTGTCCTTGATGGCGATTTTCGGCTTGGCGGGCCTAGCGGCTTACGTCACGGTTGGTGAGAGGGAGAAGGGGGGCGACGAATACGGCGCGGTTTACGCTTCCCTCATGCCGGATGAGAAGAAAGTCGTGGATTGCCTGATTAGGCATGGGGGTAGCCGCCTGCAGAGGGACATAGCGAAGGAGACCGGCTTCAGCAGGTTGAAAACCCACCGCGTGGTCAGCAGATTGCGGCAGAGAAATTTGGTGACCGTAACTCCTCAGGGGAAGACCAATTTGGTACGGCTATCTGCCCGGTTTTCCGGGGGAGGTAGGAGTGAGGGTGAGGGCGAGGACGCGGGCAGGAAATATTAGAAAAGTGCGTAAGGAGCGAAAGGGCGAGGCCGGTAAGTCTTGGTTTCACCTAACCCATGAGCGTTAGGCGCTTTGGTTTCGCCATCGTTTCACTTCGTTTCAGGGAACGCTTAATTCGATTGCGCCCAAACCGACTTAGGAAAATAAAATGAGATCTTGGCTGATAGCGGTTGGCGTGCTTTTCGTGGCGGCGGCCGCGGCGGTTTCCCTTTCTGCTTTCCGCGCGCAATCGTTTTACGGACATGCAGAGCGCGTGGGTTTGGGCTCCAGCTCAACGGAAGAAAGGGCCGGTTACTGGGGTTGCTACGGTGGCTTCATGGGTTCTATGACTTGGGTTCCCTCGGGCTGGCAGGGCCGGTCAGGGGTCGCTTCTCAGTTGGCCATTTCCGATGCCTTAGCCCTTCTGGGTCATCCCCTTCCGGGTTCGGAGGCTTTCCCAGCCAACGACAGCGTGGTCGTTTACTCTTCGAGTGCACGGTTGCTGGTCTTTACCATGGGTCATGTTAGGGCGGTTAACCTGACGGGTCAAGCCCTTCCCGATTATGCTCAGCACGAAGTCTTCGTGATAGATGGTCTCATAGACCCTACCCTCGTTTTCGAGGGCCCGTCAACGGTGAACATAACGGTCATAAACCTCGACAGTAGCATGTATCACAACTTTGTGGTCACCACCGTCTCTCCTCCCTATCCCTTCAACGCGATGCCTTATGAGATGCAGTACGGGATGGTGCCGTTCGTACCTCCCGCCGATTACACCGGCGGGCTGGCCTATTCCTATTCCTACGTCTTGAGCTTTGGCCCCGGTTCCTACTGGTACATATGCACTTATCCCGGGCACGCGGAAATGGGCATGTACGGTAGGATGCTGGTGAGAGGTTGATCGAGATGAACGATGATAGGGTTGTTTTCGCGCTTGTGCTTTCGGGCTTTGCGTTGCAGGCAGTAGCAGCGATGGTCATGGCGGGGATCGGCTTCTGGTGGTTCCCTTTCGGCGCCGGGTTCGGCATGGGCATGGGCATGATGGGTTATTATCGGGCTGCCGCTTACCCTTATGTCTACGGGCTGTTCTCGATCGCCGTCTGGGTGGTTTGGTCTCTTCTGGTTTTGGCTTTGGGTGCGTTCGCGGTGTATTTTTTGGGCAAAGAGAAACCCGATGTCGCTTTGGGCTCCACGTTTGCCCTCATCGCGTCGGTGCTAGCGTTCCCATTGATGTGGGGTTTCTTCTTGGGTTCGCTGCTCATGTTCATCGGTTCCCTGATCGGATTGGCATCGCGCGCTTGAGCTCGTGCGTGGGGTGAGCTGGGCTCGGCTGGACCGCGCCGGTAAGGCCAAGGTTGGGTTACCCTTGCTAGATCCCAGCCGCGCTTGACCGTAAAAAAGGGGCTAGGTATTGTGCCGAATAAAACCGAAACTGGGGAGAAGCGGAAGATGAAGGGGGGAAGGTAGGGTAAAACGAGGCGATGCCAAGGCTCGCCCGATGCGCGGTTTTCGTTGCCCTGAGCCGCGGGCTTAGGTTCCGGCAAGCCAGGAGCCAACGGAGCTGGCGTCTATTCCTAGCCGCGGTGAGACCCGTTTCGGGTTTTGCGTCTTCATGGGTTCGCCGGGATGAGCGGGACGAGGCCGCCAACGGTCGCAGGTTAGGTTTAATACTCCCTAGGGTAAGTCGCTCGGCAGTACGCATTGCTGCGCTTCTTAAGAAAAGTGGCGCTCGCCCCAATTCTGATGGCGGGGATGGTCCTGTTTCTGCTGCTCTCGATGGCGCCAACCCTGACGGTGAGCGTTTCTCAACGCGCGTTTACGCGTGGCCCGATTTCCGTTCCTTTGCGGCGCAGCCCTTGCGGTGGGGCCCGGCCGTTCTCCTCCTCGGCCTCCCTGCCTGGCCCATCCGGGCCAAGCGCGGTCGCAACTGACCCCTCCCTTTTGGCCAGCAACGCGTCTCTGAGTTACGACGAGCAGGTGGGGGAGACGTTTACCGAGAGTTCAGAGTCGCTGGACTTCGTGGTGTCCGCCGTGGCCCAGACCGATTCGGCCGGTTACGGCCCCGCCTACCTCCTCAACGGCCTTTCCAACGCAGGCTTTTGGTATCAAGTGGGTCTTTCTTACGACTGGGGCGGCAGCGGCGGCGGGTTCGCCATGATATACGAGGTGTTTTCTCCCGGGGGAAAATCCGTTTTCCCGCTTTCGGGTTCCGGCGGCTTGCGGGCCTTCTCGGGCCCCGTTTTCCCCGGGAACTGGGTTGAGCTTAGGTTGTACTTCTCAGGCGATCGCGTGGTTATGTCTGCCCGGGACCTCGAAACGGGGGCTTACGCGATGACGGACTACGGCTCCGAGGGGGCGTCTTACTTCTTGGGTCTCACCAATTCCTCGTCTAATGAGCAGGGATTCTTCACGGGGATCATGACCGAGGAATACAACGCCAAGCCCTATTACGGGCCGGAGGAGGCGGTGACTTACGTCGCCCGTGGGCTCGTTTTGGGCAGCGCCTGGCTTTGGGCTGATGAAAGGGACGTGGTTAACGGGTCCACCCTCTTCCAGGCCTTCACACCCGATCCCGTCAAGCTGGGCGATTGGCCTTACCCCTTCGGCGCCAACGGGACCGTCGAGTACGCGAACTCCACCTCGCTGATCACTGGCGAGCCCGAAGTCATCCCCAAGATGCGCCTCCTTTCGTTCCGTTTCACAAACGGTTCGACCGTGATCGACCAGGGCTCGTCGGTTGAACTCGGCTTTGCGTCGTTTGTGGAGGGCGGCCTGCCCCCTTTCAATTACTTCATCACGGTCGACGGTAAGGTGATGAAGGAGTTCGGGGTCGACTCCGGCGGGCTCTCTTATTACTTCAACGCCTCGAACCCCTCCGGATCGCTCGGCGCTTCGTTGCCAGTAGGCCTCCACGAACTCCAGGTAATCATAATGGATTCAGATGGCGACTCGGTCGCGGGCCCCGCTTTTCAGTTGAAGGTCAACCCCGACCCCTCCGCTTTCCTAAGCGGTAAGGTCGATTACGACCTAGGTCAGCCACTCACCTTCTCGGTCTCCGTCACCGGCGGGACACCGCCTTACGAAGAAACCCCTTACGTGAACGGTTCCCCGGTGCCGCCCGGTTACTGGTTTGATGGCGTTGGCCGTGCCGTTGTCTTTTACCGGGTCACCGACGCCGCGGGCTACACCGTCAGGACCAATCCCTTGGAGGTTTGGGTTAATCCCGATCCCAGTGGCACGCTCACTTACTCGAGGTCGGTCACCGACGTCGGTTTGCCGGTTCAGCTTAACGCGTCGGTAACCGGGGGCACTCCTCCATACCGTTGGGAGTGGGAGGTCAACGGCACGCCCTACCCAGATAATTCTACTTCCTTCGATTTCGTCCCGTCGTCTCCGGGTATCTACGTCGTATCGGCGACGGTCTTCGATTCGGCCGGATTCCAGGTCGAGGGAGGCCGGTTCGTCACGGTGAACCCGGATCCAAGCGTGACCGTTTACTCATTGAAGCGGTCGTCGAGCGATCCGTTACTGTCGGGGAACGCCGTAACGGTTTTCGTCAAGTTGAGCGGTGGGACCGCGCCCGTGGTTTACCTCTGGTACCTAAACGGAAGACAAGTGGCCAATACCACATCGCCTGATTACACCTACGAAATATCGCATGCGGGGAAGGAAGTGGTGAAGGTGAAAGCCGTGGACGCGCTCGGGGTATCATCGCCTCCGGCTTCGGCCCTGGTTTACGTGGGTTATGATGTCGGTTTTCTGAGCGCGCTCGCGGTGGCGTTGGCGTTTTCTGCGGCGGCCCTGTTTTTGCTGTTCCGCGCCAAAAAGCGCCCACGAGCTAGGTCTAGGTCCACGAAGGCGGGCCAAATGACTGACGGGCGGTCCTACCTTTGGCGAACGCAAATCGCAAAACAGAGCAGAGCAAAGCAAAGCAAAGCAGATCAGACCGGAATAGAGTTGTAGAGCAGCTGAAAATCGGTGACGCAGTGGACTGGAGATTTTCTATTTCTCTTTTCCGCTTGCCCAGCTCGCGTTGACAGCTGAACTTCGTTCTGTGATGCGGCGATACCCCTTTTCTGCTCCCTCGACGGCCTGCGGCTCCTTTCAGACCGACACCCTTCATTAGATGGGGAAAAGGCTTTTAGCTTAGCCAAATATAATTGAATTAGTGATTACTAATGGTGACCAGGAGGGAACTCGATTGCCTCCGCGCGGTTTACGAGCTCTCGGCGGACGGTTGGCCGGTTCGCCTAGTGGACGCGGCGAACTCCCTATCCGTTTCCCCTCCGACCGCGCTGGTCATGATGGACAGGCTGGTGAAGGAGGGGTTGCTGAAGAAGGGGCCCACCGGCTACCTTCTTTCCGATGAAGGGAAAAAACAGGCGGAGGCGGTGGTGATGGCGCACAGGGTGATAGAGACTTTGCTTTATAGGGCGGGATTCGATCCCAACGAGGCCTGCGCCCAGGCCAGGAAGTTCGACGTCTCCGTCCCCGAGGTGGTGGTGAAAAAGCTTTATGATTACTTGGGTAGGCCGGCTGAGTGCCCTCACGGCAAGAGGATAGCTTGCCGAGGTGATGGGTTTGATATCGATTGACCTTTGGAATCCGCATCCCACCACGTTAGAGCTGGCCCTAATAACGGCCTACCTCCTGGGCATAGTACACGGCATAACCCCGGATGAGCACACTTGGCCCATAACCTTTTCTTACTCCGTGGGCACATTCAGTTCTAAGGGCGGGGCCAAAACCGGTCTTGTGTTCTCCACCGGCTTCACCATACAGCGCTCCATACTATCAGAGATAGCTTACTTCGCGCTCGCGGGCATATTCATGACAGCAACGGCTTTTGGCCTGACTTACGTGGCCGTGGGCCTCGCCATGGCCCTGGCCGGTATCTACATAGCGAAGAAGGGGAAATACTTCCACTGGCATTACTTGGAAGAGCAGCTGGGCGTGTTGCTCGGCGTTCACAAGAAGGGCAGCGAGGCTCAGAAGCGGGAGCTGGCCCACGAAATCAACCCCGCCACCGTGGTCAACGACGAGGTCGACACCAAACCGGTACCCGTCAAGCTGGCCTTAATACACGGGTTCATAGCGGGTTTCGGTTTCGGGGCCTTCGCGCTGATAATCTACACGGTGTTGGCCCCCATGATGCCTAACCCTTGGTTCGGCTTCCTTCCCGGCGCCCTGTTCGGCCTAGGGACGATGACCATGCAGATTTTGTTCGGCATGGGATTCGGCGCTTGGCTGAGCTCCGCCAAGGGGCTGACGCAGCAGGGTATAGCCTTCGTTGGAAAGACCATTACCACCTACGTGTTGACGTACGGTGGGCTCGCCTTCATCGTGGGAGGTTTGGCGGTCCTGCAGTTCCCGTGGCTCTTAAACTGGGGGATAAACACGGGGATCCACGTGCACAACCTCCATAACTTGGGTTTGGGATTCTTCTTGGTGATAATCACCGTGGTCGTCATAGGCATATGGGGATACGAAAGGGCGCTATCGCTTGCCAAGAAGAACCCACGCTTCGTCAAGCAAGTCTAACCGCGAACCAACCTCGCTAGGGCGTCGCTGAAATCGAGCTTTTGAGGCATCTTGATTTTTCTCTTTTCTTTTCTTTTCTCACGATTGTGAAAAACGGGTAAGAAGGCCCGGGAAGCGCAGATGAATTATGATGTTCGTCTCATGAAGAAACGTGATAGGGTTTGCCTGAGTAAACGAGCCCTTATCCGAATTATTTCGGCGGCGCCGGATGCATCAAATCATCATCGAGAGTAAATTTGAACTTCGGCCTAGGAGTAGCTCGCTTTCGTTTCGAGTTCCATCTTTCCCTGAACATAACGAAGTATAGAAGCGGGTCTAAGAGCGCGATGAGGCCGCCGTAGAAGGGGAGCATTGCAAGGGAGTAACGCATCGCATACCCTGAGAGGGCTGCGCCAAACGAAGACGCGCTGTTCCTGCTGAAAGAAGTCGAGCCGTTTGCCGTAGCCCGCTCGCTCTTGTCTACATTGAGCATGACGAAGGATTGCCTGACGGGCATGCCTCCCATCGCAAACGCGCCTCTTAATATTATTAACAAGCCCGCGAGCCAAAAGGTCGGTGAAAAAGCCATTAGCAGAAGCGCGAGGGAGCTGGCTAAGCGGGTGTACACGACTACCTTCAGCTTGCCAATTTTTGATGCCAAGTTCGGGGTGAACCACATGAATACAAGCATGGCGAAGTCCATCGCCCCGAAAACAAGGCCTATTTCGCCAGCGGTCGCCCCGTACCTTATCTTGAACCAAAGCGATAGCAGGGGGATGACTAGGCCGGAACCAAGCCCACAGGGTATCGTGGGAATGCTCAGCTTGAATATGGTTTTATAGGAGAGTGAGGGGAAAAGTTTGGGGCTTCTCACTCCCGTGTCCTTTATGAGCAAGGCCACTGCAATAGATATTAAGCCTACAACGAGCGCCGCGTAAAATAGGTAGTATACGTTCATTTTAAATATAGAAATGACGGTGACGCTGAACGCGCCCGCCATGGCCGAGGCCATTTCGAGTATGGCAGCTATCCCGAGGATCTTCGGCATGGTATCCCGATCGGTTGCCTCGGAAATTATTGCCGTCTGAACGGCACCCAGCGGCCCTCCCGAGCCTATTGGCCCTCCCGTTGCGCCAGAGGTGAGGCCAGCGAGCCCGGCCAACAGGGAGAGGGCGACTGGATTCTTTTCATCGAGGATCGTCAAAGAAGAGGCGCTAAAGAAGAAAAGCAAAGCTATGAGGACGTATTTTCTTCCATAGTGATCGGCCAGCATGCCGGCAAAAACGGCCAGAAGGGCGTTAATTAGCATAGCCGCGAAAACTATTATCCCGACCTCGACGCTGGGGTAGCCTACCCGCTTAAGGTAAAGGGGAAAAAGTATCAACGCGAAGCCGTAGCCGTAACTAACCAAGGAACGCGAAACGATGGCCAATAAAGCGTTCTGCTTCAATTGCGTTGAGGTGCTTGGGTAGCATGTAAGCCTGACTGGTCTCGGCCTCGAAAGCGCTTGTTGACGATTTCGTTTCCCAGTGCCCCCGTGGGAGGTATGGGTTTTCTAGAAAGTGAGCTGTGCCTGAAACGAGCGCGACCACCGATGGGCGGGTGCGCAAGGCCTCCCTTTCTGCGGTTTAGGTGGTCTCCACCCGATTGGGCAGGGGGAGGGGGTTGACGCGATACGGCCACGTGCGCGTGACGCCAATGGGTTGTTCATCGGTGAAAGAGCGCTTTTCACCTGAGTTTACGGATTAAACCGCGTCCCAAGTAAAAGTAAATGAAAAAACAACGAAGTAATAAGCGAACGAAAAAAGAAAAAAGACGTTTATGTTTTGGTCGGTTCTACGGGTGCGGCCAGCCCCACCAGAAGGGTGGGTTAGTGTTGGACAGAGAATACTTCCCCTCCGAGTCCTTCTTAGCTATGCCGATGGTGGCCCACCAATCCAGCAGCGGGGTTATGTAATCGGCTAGAAGCTGAGTTTGGGACTTGGACGTTATCCAGTCCGCCACTTCCTTCGCCGTCTTGGGCCCCTCTCTCAAGGAGTCGTACGCGAGCCAGCCCAGTCCCCAGCCGCGTCCTAGGCCCAGTCCCCAGCCGCCTGCCGGCCCGCGCGGAGCCGGTCCTGCACCGCCGTAACCGGGGTAAGGCCCGAAGCCGTACCAATCCCAGCATCTTCCTCTGGGCATTTTCTCACCGTATATCTATTGGCCGATATTTATAAGGATATCGGTTATCCGTATTCAATCGCCGGCCTATCGGATCCGCGAAATCGAAACCGATATAAGCCCCGTGCTGAATACGCCGTGAATAAACGTTGAAGGTCGCGGTTTTATGTACTGATGGTTACGTGGATTCTCCAGGTCGGGCCCAGAAAGTTTGCGTTTACGACGTAGATGGCGGAGGCTACAGATTGGTCGAGGATTACACGAACCCCGCTTTGTTGGTGCAGAGGCCGCCTAACTTGAGCGTTGACGTCCCGCTGCGCAGGGGGGTTAGGGGGGTGAAGGCCATACTGGATAAGGGAGCCGAGGGGCTCGTGATGAGGGATGTCGGGGAGTATGAGTTCAAATTGGCTAAGGGAAAGGCCAAGCTCTACGCTTTTGACGGACCCGCGGAGCAGGCGGTTTCCATGATCGCGCAGGGTTCGCTCAAGGAGTTGACCGCTCCCACGGAGGTTGGTGACCACCACGGCAGGGGACACGGCATGGGCATGGGAAGAGGCATGGGAAGGGGAAGGGGCGTCGGCGGCCCCTGCTGGGGAAACGAGCGAGGAGGAGGTCTGAGGTATTTTTGGCCATTTCAACGGGTGTGTCGCTTCTTCTGTGAGATGTCCGGGATGGGGAGGACGAGGGGTGAGCAAATGCTCTGGGGTGGCCCCTTTATGGGAATGGAAGGAGAGATGAGCCCAGAAGGGGAAGAAAAAAGAGACGGGAAGGAATGGGATCGAATGGAAATGAAATGAAATGAAATGAACGGAATGAAATGGAATGGGATGAAGTACAATAGGATAGAGGAGATAAGAAACAAAGCGTAATAGGTCCCGGGAAATAGGTCTTAGAGGGTTGGGTGTTGGGTTTTCCGACGATCGTAGCGAGCTATACGGTTCAGCGCTGTGGCGCGACCGGGACCGGGCGGGAAAATGGTGGAAATGGAGGTGATCGCGATTGGAGACCGCGGGAATAGTTCACGACGCCGTCCTCTGGAAACCGGTCGGTGGGGGGCGCGTGGAGTGTGACCTCTGCTGGAGGAAGTGCGTAATACCCGAGGGCGAAAGGGGGTACTGCTACGTGAGGTTTAACCGCGGCGGGAAGCTCTACACCGAGAACTACGGCGTCGTGACGGCCTTAAACGTCGATCCGATAGAAAAGAAGCCCTTTTACCATTTCCTCCCCGGCTCGACCAGTCTATCCATCTCCACGGTTAGCTGCAACTTCAGGTGTAAGTTCTGCCAGAATTGGGAACTTTCCTACTTTAAGGAGCTCAGGGGCCTGGAGATCTCCCCCGAGGAGATAGCGAACGCCGCGGTGAGGGAGGGTTGCGAAAGCGTCAGTTATACCTACAACGAGCCGACCATATTCGTGGAGTACGCCATCGACACAGCAAAGGAGGGCAAGAAGAGGGGGTTGAAGAACACCTTCGTGACGAACGGTTACATGACGCCCGAGGCAGTGGACTACGTCAAGGGGTACGTGGACGCCATGACCGTTGGCATAAAGGGTTCGCTCAACCGCGACTTTTACAGGAAGATGATGGCCGTGCCGGACGCCGATGTGATCAAGCAGACCCTGCTGGCCATCAAGGGGGCCGGCATTCACCTCGAGATAACGGATCTCCTGGTGACCAAGTACGGCGACGACCTGGGCTCGCTGTCGACCTTCGCCCGTTGGGTGGTGGAAAACCTGGGCGAGGACGTGCCTTTCCACGTCTTGCGCTTTTTCCCGGATGCCCAGCTGCGGGACGTGCCACCGACCTCGGTGGCGCTTCTGGAGAAGGCGAGGGAGGTCGCCAAGGGGGAGGGCCTCAACTACGTCTACGTGGGCAACGTCCCCGGCGAGGACCAGAACACCTATTGTCCTAAGTGCGGCAATCTCCTGATAAGGCGCGAGGGCTTCAGCGCCGAGGTGGTCGGCTTGACCGCCGATGGCCGTTGCTCCAAGTGCGGCGCTAAGATACCCATCATCACGGGGCGCTCGGGCACCGCTTGACGAGCGCAGGGGACGGGGTAATCCTTCCCGCCTCCGCTCGCAGCACGCCGATCCCCGCGGCGGCTAGCCCTTGGATGGGTCTGCTCAGCGGGGCGAGACGAAGAGAAAGCGGCTTAGAGAAACACTTTGATAACTCTAGGTTAGAGCCTCTTTGCCATCCGGGGCTTTGCTACGACCCCCTCTTATAGGGGTAGGGGCTTGGGGGGGAATAAAACTCCGACCTTCAGGGAAGGGAGGAGATAGGCGGACTCCCCCCAATAGAAAAGTTTTATCAGTCCGTATCGAATTAATAATAGGGATGGGCATGCCCGAATTCGCGCCCGCGGAGACACCCATGGCGGGGCAAGGGGCCCGTCAAGGTCAGGCCGTTGCCAGCCGCGCGTCGTTGAATCAGGAAAGGAGTTCCCGCGTTGCCGACTAACCCTGGGGGATAGCAATGCGGGAAGCTCACGCGCTTCGGCGCGAGAGGATGTCACCGTACCCCCATCTGCGCCGCTCTGGCTATGGGGGTTTACCCTTGGTCTCGGTGGTCATTTTTTGCAGCGCGGCCAGTGGGAACAGCAGAAAGGACAGAGACCTTTCCGTGTTAATAGTAGCGCGGGGGCTACCCGAGGGAAAGAAGGATAGATCCAAGCCGTTCGATGATTTAGAGAAACGATTGAGCGACGAGCTTGCCTACTTCTCGAGGGTTCCTAGGGGAGAGAGAACCTTCCCTGCACGGAGACTCGGAGAGCCGGCTACTGGTTGTCGCGTAAACTTCATCGCGTAAGCTCCAAAAGGGATTCTCAGGAAGCGCTGAGGATGGCGGAAGATGTGCTAGGCCTTTCCAAAAAGTTTTTCGAGGAAATAAGGGGCGCGTCAAAGGGGACGAGCTTTTCATCCTTCTGCTAGCCGGGTTCAAAGGAAAGCGACCGCGGCGCTTAGTTGCTTCCTTATCGTCGAGCCAGGCGCTAAGGCCCACGCTGTCCCACGCGTTTAGCTCGGGCTTCCTCTAAGAAACTGACATCCTCTCATCCCTGAAGGCTGAGGTTCCTGCACCATCGACGGTGCCCCCGTCATCCCATTTCAGTCCGGGGGTCTTATTCCATCTCAGGCCCTTTTTTATGGGCTTATCAGCAGATTCCCCACTGCCCGTGGGTACTGATTTTGATATCATCCGAATTGATAAACTTTTTGGTTGGCAATTCATCTCCTCCCTGAAGGTCGGAGCTTTCTTGCTCATATGTTGTAAACAAAAAAAGTTCGGTTTTGGCCTTCGGTTCGCCACCAGGGCCTCCAAGCCCAAGGGGTTGAGGTAGCGTTGGTGAGGCTGTACTTCCCGTCCTCGCCCTTCTTGGCGAGGCCCACGCCTACCCACCGGTCAAGCAGGGGAGCCAGGTAGTCGGCCAGCAGCGGCGTCTGGAACTTAGAGGTAATCCAGTCCGCTATTTCCTTTTGGTCCTTCGCTCCCTCTTTCAGGGCGTCGTAGACCAGCCAGCCCAAACCCCCTGGGCCCCCGTACCAGCGACCCCCTCCGCTCCCGAAGCCGGGACCTAGCCCAAGACCGTGGGGACCGGCCCCCGCACCTCCTGGGGCGTAGCCGAAGCCAGCGTCGGGCCCGTAACCGGGCCCCCACCCGTACCAATTCCAGCATCTTCCTCTTGGCATTTTTTCACTGTATATCTTATAGCCGATACATTTAAAGATATCGGTTAATCGTGTAACCGCTATCGCCTTCTCAAGGTTGGGCTTATAGTATAATCGGTTAAAAGATAAATGGAAACCGATATAAATCCCCGCCTTACCTTATGCGATGAAATTGAGAGTAGCGATTTTGTGCACTGAAGGTTACGTGGACTCTCCAGGACGCGCGCAGCAAGTGTGCGTGTACGAGGTGGACGGGGGCACCTACAAGCTGGCCGAGACATATGCCAACCCGGCGCTCTTCATAGAGAGGCCCGCAAGCGTCAGCGTCCCGCTCCACAGGGGGGTAAGGGGTGTCAAGGCGATACTGGACAAGGGGGCTGACGCGCTGGTGCTCAGGGGGTTCGGCGAGTATGAGTTCAAGCTGGCAAAGGGAAAGGCCAAACTATACGCCTTTGAAGGTAGGGCAGACGAAGCGGTTTCTTTGATAGCCCACGGGAGCCTGCCAGAGGTAACTGCCCCCACGGAAATCGGGGAAGGACCGAGGGGAAGAGGAATGGGCGGGGGAAGAGGGAGAGGGATGGGTATGGGTGGCGGCGCAGGCGGCAGTAGGGGCGGGCCGTGCTGGGGAAACGAGGGATGATAGTACGCCTATTTTGATCGATACTATTTTGATCGATTTTTTATTAGCTCTCGCGCCTTTGACTCTTGAAGCGCTTTGCTCGAAAAGCTAGCGCCACATCTCAAGCGGAACAGGTTTAAACGCGATCCCGTTCTCTCCGCATGGTCAAGCGCGTCACCTTAACCGTGATAAACGACAAATCCCAGGGGCGGGATTGCTAAGCGATTGGGGATGGGGCCTCCTGGCCGCGAACGGATATGATCTGCCCTTTACGGCATCGACGAGGGCCAGTTATCATCGGGGGAGAAACACAGGCTTATGGGCCTCACCCCGCCCGATGTCCTGGAGGGACTATTCAACTGCTACTATCCGGGTATGGATCAGCCGAGGTAATTGGTCTGAGAGGCAACCATCTCTGTTCGACGGCATGGATTGGAAAAAAGTGGACCTCTCCATCCACCTAAGGAGGAGTCTGGACATGTTGAAGAGGATGAGGGAGATAAACGCAGGCGAGCCCTGGTACACGGACCACTATGAGGAAGTTTACCGGAAGCTGGAGGGCAAGCTAGAGAAAAAGATTTCCGCCAATTCCCGACGGCTACTTTGGATAGCCCCGGGGAGTTGGGGCGAATAGGTAGAGGTTGGACGAAAGGTGGTAATCGGGTTCCCCGTTAAACGCGCACTCCCCGAAGGCGGCGGCGTGGGATCCCCCGATCTCGATCTCGGCCTGGTAGTTGCGGATCTCCTTCCACTTGCTTTTGACGAAGACGGCGTCTTCCGACTCGGCTTCCCAGATAGCGCAGCTTTTGGCGTACGGCGAAGCCACTTTTACCAAGGCGAGGTCCCCCGACCTGATGGCCGTGGAGCTCGTCTCGGGCATGCGGCTGCCGTCCGCCACGTGTTCGTGGAAGGCCTTGAGGGTTGAGAGCAGTCTCTCTCTATCCTGCATGGAGTGGTCTGAGTTGGGCAGGTAGAGCAGCCGCTTCTCCCCGCGGAGTTCGTTCCAATAGAACTTTTCAGCGCCCACGGCCCAGTATTGATCGTTGGCCGAGTTGACGATCAACTTGGGGAGGGTTAATGCGTCCAGGTAGGAGTACGGATCTATTATGGGGATCGCCCTTCCCACGGATTCGGCTTTGCCACCGGTTATGGCCGACAGCAGACCGCGCTGCGCGTAGTCGTTCAATTGAGGGCTAGTCTTTCCCCATAGCTCAATTTAGTGCTTGATTTGGGTTGCGATGTTCAGGTTGTTGTAGACCATGGGCGTTACGGCCTTTACCCTTTCATCCACGGCCGCGGTTAGCCACGCCGTCCAGCCGCGCTTTGATGCACCCGTAACGTGGAAACCGCTCAGGCTAATACCGCGGGCCTTTCTCTCTTGCCGTTACCGCGTCCATGGCGCGGATTGCAGCCTTGGTCATGGGGAGCAGGAGGAGCCAATCCGCCTCACCGGTCTGCAAGTACTTGGATATCGTATAAGATATTATCTCGTCCTCCACCATGCCCATGTATGGTTGGTTTGGGACGTCGTAGAGCGCTGCGACCACCGAACCGGTGGCCTCGGATAACCAGCGAAGTGCCTTCACTTCCTCGCGGGGTTCCGCGTGCTGCATGCTTGGCCTCGTGTAGTCACCCGTCACGTAAAGGAGGGCCAGGTCCCGCTCGAGCCTCGACGGCTCGAAGACGAGAACGTGGTGCTTCCAGGTGTTTCCTTGCCAAGTCTGGGAGGTCATCATGAGTTCTCCGCCTGCGCCTTCCTCCCAGGAGAAGCTTTTGTCATCCCCTTTTACGTAATCAGTTAACTCATTTGTAGCTTTTGGTATATGTTATGCGTGCAAGCGTTTTTAAGATGAACTGTTTTTTGCCGCTTTGACGTTGTGGGATTTTGTGGCTAGGGGTAAGCGTTCGGTTGAATTCTTTCAGGGCCCTTCCGCCCATGCTAACCCATTTTCTTAAGCTTAATTCATTTCTCTGGCCCTTAACCTATGCTAATCAATAAATTTAGTCCGCCTGCGCCTTCTGTTTTCCCTTTATGTTGTTTTGATTTGATTTCGTTGTTTTCTTCTCTCTCATTTTCCCTTGCTCCATCTTGTCTCTCTCTGGTTGTAGCCCTTGGGGGGATGGAGATGGAATCACTTTTGGCTTGGCGTTGGACCGCCTTCTGTTTCGCTTGCGTATCACTTTCAGGTGTTGGTGTTTCACGGCTTAATAAATACGCCATGAGATGAGCTCATGGGAAGGACCCAACCATCGTTGACGATAGCGGTAGACCAAGAGTTGCGCAAGCTCGATAGGGTTGCCAGGAAGTTAAACGACAAAGGGCTTGAGCGCCGCTTGGAAGAGGTAAGGGGGCGCGTTAGGGAGGTAGAGGGAGCGCTTTCTGACGATGTAACGGACCCCATCGAAGTTCTTTTGGTGACCTTGTTGGTGGTGGGCCGCGATGATCGGTTACGTCGTCGACGCCTCGCCTGGCCGCGGTAAGGTGCACGTGGTGCTGGACGGTTTCAGGGAGTTCGAGGTTAAAACTACCTTCCCGGTTTACGTTGCGGCCGACGGACAAAGCGATTTCTACCAGCACCCCGATGCGGTCTCGGTGGAAGAGGAGGAGTGGCGGTCGTTCGAGGGTCGCGTGCGGCTTTACAGGGTCGAGCTTGAGGACGTGGGTGCTGCGGATTTCTTTAGGCGCAATTTCAGGCTTTACAACACGATTCCTTCCCCGCTGACGCAGGCCTTGGTCAGGTTAAACTTGCTCCCCTTCAGGCTAGTGGATTTCCGCGATGGGGCGGTAGAGGTATTGAACGGCCCCCTCGACTTCCCAGAGATAACCTACGCGGAGGTCCGCAGGTACGGCTGGTTTGGGCCTTGCGCCTGCGGGGATCGCTACGAGCTCTACGTTAACGGCGAGCTGAAGGAGAGGGGATCGCCGAAGCTGAACTGCGACGTGGCTTATTGCGAGGGCGAATGCGCCGGCTTGCGCGCCACGGTCAAGGTTAAGGCGAGGGATAGCTGGCGCACACCATTGAAGGCCTTGATCGAGAGGAGTTTGGCCGCCAAGGTACTGCTGAGGGAGATAATGGGGTCCAGCGTGGGGAAAGCCCTGACCGTGAACGAGGCCTGGGTGGCCATGGACAGGAAGTTCGCCGTACCCAGCGTTAAGGTCAACGAGGAAAGGGCGAAGACGCTTGAGGAGCTAATGAGGGCGGATAGGGCCGGTCTGATATTTTTCCCTAGGCCAGGCCTTTACGACGATGCCTACCAATTGGACTTCAAATCGATGTATCCCTCAATAATACTCACGCGCAATATATCCCCTGAGCTTTTGTACGGGTCCGGCGCGCCCTCTGCCCGTTTGGTTCACCTCCGCCATGCGGGCGTCGATTTACCCTCCGGTTCCTTGAAGTTACCCTTGGCGACTGGAGCTGCTGTTTTCGGTCCCCGGCCTGACCTAGGCATAATCCCCCAGGCGCTCAAGGGCCTGATGGAAATGAGGGATGCCCTCAAGGGGATCGACGGTGAGAGGGCGGACGCCGTGAAGCTCATGCTCGTGGCCTCCTTCGGTTACCTGGGCTACAGGAACTCGAAGTTCGGCAGGGTGGAGGCCTACGAGGAGGTCACCAGGGTGGCCAGGGAAGCCCTTAGGGAGGCGGCGGCGCTGGCGGAAAGGAAGGGCTTCAGGGTTATCCACGGCATAGTGGATTCCCTAACGGTGCAGGGGCCGGAAGGGCGGCTTCAGGGCTTGCTTGATGACGTGAAGGCGGCGACGGGGCTCGATATCAGGGTCGATTCGGTTTTCGATTGGGTGGCGTACACCAGGGGCCTGTCGGGCGAGCCCCACCCGCAGCGGTACTTCGGGAGGCTTCGCGATGGGGGGATGAAGGTCAGGGGGTTGATAAGGTCGAATCAGCCCAACTTGGTTAAGGAGTTTTTGCTTGAAGTTTTGGGCGTGATGGGAAAGGAGGTCAACGGTGGGGACGCGAAGAGAGCCATGATCGAAGCCCTCCCCGCCTTGACCGAGAAGTACGTGAAGAAGGGTAAAGAGGGGATGCCCATCGACTACGTGATGATGGTCCGCGGCGTCCCATACGTCAGGGGCGTTGGGGGGTTTTACAGGGCCTACAAGTACGAGGGTCACGACCCGGACTACTACGCCGACTACGTCAGGCGCGTGGCCGAGGAGGTGAGGGGGTGGTTCGCTTGATGTCCACGGGTTTCCGGGAGCTTGACTACCTCATGGAAGATGACGTGGTTACCGAGTTCTTCTCAACCAGTTACCCCCTTTTATCCACTTTTTATCATTTGACCGTGGTGGAGTCGGCGCCCGTCGGCTTGCTAGTGGTCGGGGAGAGGGGCGGCCTTAACCCCTACGCCCTTCTTCAGTTGGCCAGGGCCCTGGGCAAGGAGGGGATCGAGGAGGCCGTTTACCTGAGGAGGGCATTTAAGGCCGAGGACGTCCCAGATTCCATATCGGCTTTCTCCGGTCCGCTCATAGTGGTGGACCCTTACCACCACGGGAAGCTCGGGGATAGGATAGCCGGTGCCATAAAGGAAAGGGGTGACAGGACGCTCTTGTTTTCTTTCGGCGATAGGAGGAGGTTCGGAAGCGCGTTCGGTTGGCACGTGGCCTCTTCGGTCTTCTCACTGAGGGAGATAAAGGGCGGTTTCAAGGTGAAGTTGATCAAGAGCCCGGTTTTCCCCGAGGTCGAATTGGGTTACCCCACTGGTTCCCTATTTGGGCAAGTTGGTGATGACCTTTCCCCATGGCTTTTGGGTGGGCGAGTCGCGTATGGGTAGCCATGGGCCTGCATGGGAACTTTGATTTGGGGGCGAACTTTTCTTATCTCACCCCTTTTTTGTTTTGTGCAGCCTCTAATCCTTCGAGCCCTGGCTGGATCGGCGATCGCTCGACCGCCCCCACGGGAACCGCCCTTGGGTTGGCCCGGCTGACCCAAGCGAATCCAAGCGGGAAAGAAGAAGGATAGAGGAAAGGAGAAGGATAAAGGAGAGGAGGGTACAGAAGAGAAGAGAGATGCGGTTACCAGAAAGGGTAAGTCATGGCGGGGTAGCACAAAGCAAATCGAAGCAAGACAAGGCAACCCGACGCAATACAAGACGAAGTAATAACGTAACGTAAAAAGGTAAGGTAGGCCGAGGCAAGGTGTGATGGGGGGATCAAGAAGGGGCGGATTGAAAGCGAAGGAATGGCGAAGCGGGCTACTCGGTGTTAGCTGAAAGGGTCTTGGGAGGCCATCCGCCAAAGACAGGGATTACCGACAACTCATGCCCCGGTTCCCTCCATCAGCACGCGTGGCGCTTAGCTTAAAAGGACCGAAGGCATAACCCGCAAACGTCCGCTTCGAATGGCGCTTCCAATAAAAGGCATGAATTCATAAGCCTGTTGCGTCTACTCTCCGAGGCTTTTGGCCCCTCGGGTTTCAAGGACGAGGAGAGAAGGCTCGTGGTCGAAAAGATGCGTCCCTTAGTAGATGAGTTGAGCGTTGACAAATGGGGGAACGTCATAGGCGCCCTCCACGGCTCGGCCGGTGGCCCCAGGGTTATGGTGGCAGCGCACGTGGACGAAATAGGCCTCATGATCGATCAGGTGGACGAAAAGGGTTTCTTGAGGTTCCGCGGCATCGGTGGCTGGAACGAGGTCACGCTGGTCGGCCAGAGGGTGATCCTGAGGGGGAGAAAGGGGTCGAGCGGCGGGAGCGTGTTTGGGGTAATAGGAGGTAAGCCTCCTCACGTAACTCCCCCGAGAAAGGAAAGAGAAGCACCGGCGCTCAAGGAGCTTTTCATAGATGCCGGCTTCACCAGCAGGAGGAGGCCGAAAGGGCGGGAATAGTCGTCGACAGCGTCGGGGTCTTAGATAGGTCCTTTTAGGTGCTGGCCGGAGATGAGGTTACCGGTAAGGCGCTGGACGACAGGGTTGGGGTTGCCGTGATGCTTTCGACGTTGAAGAGGATGGGGGCGGCACGACGCCACGATTTACAACATATGAGCAAGAAAGCTCCGACCTTCAGGGAGGAGATGAATTGCCAACCAAAAAGTTTATCAATTCAGGCGATATCAAAATCAGTACCCACGGGCAGTGGGGAATTCACGCCTGATAAGCCCATAAAAAAGGGTGTGAGATGGAATAAGACCCCCGGACTGGAAGGGCATGATGGGGGTACCGTCGATGAAGCAGGAACCTCCATCCTTCAGGGATGAGAGGATGTCAGTTCGTGGCCACCGTGCAGGAGGAGGTGGGCTTAAGGGGAGCTCAGGTGGCGGCCGACGCGCTTAACCCAGACTTGGCCATAGCCCTCGATACGACCATAGTAGCCGACGTACCCGGGGTGCCCGATAGGGAAAGCGTGACGCGGCTGGGGAGGGGCCTGCCATTAAGCTCATGGATGGTGGGAGAGGTGGGCTTTTCATAGCGCATCCGAAGCTCGACGACTTCTTGGTCCGCGCCGCAGAAGAGCACAAAATTCCCCATCACTTAGAGGTGCTCATATGGGGAAGCACCGATGCGCAGGCCATAGCGTTCAGGAGGGCAGGTATACCGGCGACCACCATATCCATCCCCACCAGGTATGTCCATTCTCCGGTGGAGCTGCTGAACGTCTCGGATGCCGTGGGCGCGGCGGACCTGCTGGCTGCTGCCCTGGCCGAGGTCGACTCGGGGGTCCTCAGGTCCCTTTCCTTCCGACAGCTACGCTCGCGCAAAGCTAGGGTTTTTCGCTCAGGAGAGCCAGCCTAGGTTGATCAGGCCGGACCTCTGGATAAGAGGCAAGGGACTTTATGAGGAGCGGGGTCATCACGGTCAGGGAGATAGCGTCATCCAGCGAAGCGGCGGAGAAGAGCACCTTCACGTGTGGTCTTTACCTATCCGGCCCCGTTTCCGGTATGACCGATGAAACCGCCGCTAGGCTAGTCGCCGCGCAGGCGGCTCCATTAGCAGGTTAGTATCGGTCCCGGCGAGCGACGAGGCGTAGGCGCCCAGGAAGCGGAGCACTGCGCGGGACGTCGCTGAGGCCACCCCCAAGATCCCCGCATCCATCAGCGATTTGAAGCCGTGGCCCGGCCAAGAGCACCGATTATAACGGAGAACTCCGAGAGAAAAGAGAAAGAGGAGGTAGGGGTTTAACTGTAAGACCCCCGCGCCGAAAGTCGAGCGCCCCACCAAGCGCCAGGCCTAAGGAGGTGGCCCGCTCTTAGCTGATTCACGCGGCAAAATTTATATTTTTGAGTGCATTTTTTATTATGTACGCGCGGATGGCGGTCGTTTTGGTGCTCATCTTGAGCGTGTCTTCCCCAGTTCAATTTTCTCTAGCCCCTGCGCCGCTAACCTCCACCTCCTCCCTTCCCGGAAATCAGTCCTTATCTACTTTGCAAAGCCCCTTGGCCGACTTTTCTCTAGAAAATTATACCTCTTTCCAAAGCTATATGCTGGGCTTGATGCTGGCAAAGTATCCCGGTTCGCCCCCCGTGAGTTACTTAGAGCATTGGCTGGCCAGCGCCTATAACCCGCAGATGAAGGGTTTTGTCTGCGTCCTCCCGAGCGTATGCAACTGCACTGATGCGTACGATTACTGGGCCGACGATGACGGTAAGATTTTGACCGCCGCATCTGTAGTGGGAAACCTAACCATGGCGCGGTTGGCTTTTCAATTCATAAAGGCCTACGTCGTAGACGGCTACATGCTCCCTGCGAGGATCGTAGCAACGCGCGTCCACGAGATATCCAACGGAGAATATGGTAATCACTTAGTGGGTTTCGGCGGCCATCCCCTTCAAATAGGGCTTGACTTGTTCGGACTCAACCCCGTTTTTTCCATCGTTTCCGTTGACGGGGTATCGGGCTCTGATTACACGATTTCGCCCTCGCTGGACGGAAGCGAGGAGGTGGCCGATTTCGGAAAGGCGAACTTGACGTTGAGCACGGCGGATTACTTACTTCTGACAAGCACCGGTGGAAGCGGTAACGCCGTACTTAATTTCGACACGTACTCGGGCCTCGCCGTCCTGCCGAATTTTACCTTGGTTCAGTTTAACCTAGGTCAGTCATCGGGTCAGCTGCGCGCCCTGATGATCTACGACCCAAGCGAACCCATCATCAACAGCGTAGGAGGGTTCGTGCTTGTAGGTAACATCACGTCCACTTCATATTCCGGCGGTTATATGGCCGTCAGCTTTACTGGGCCCCTAAGGCTATACGTAGTTGACATTACGTTTGACGTTCAAGCCGCGCCTTACGTCCTTCAAGGAGTGGCAAGAGGGGATTATCCGAATGATTCAGACCTTTCTACCCCCGCTTCCTTCGGCTACGACATGCTTGGTTTGGCCCTTTACGGCCTAGAGAGTAAGAACTCCACGGTTATCCAATTCGCGAAAAACTTTGAGCGCTATTGGTTTCCCATCGTGGAGGCCGGCGTACCTGGAAATGTCTACGCCAGAAGTTTTTCAACGTTCTTCATGGGGGCTGTACTACTCGAACCATATAATTCAACTATAGTACAGGCCGCCGAAAACTACGTCTCGAGCAGCGGGTCTTCCTTATCCGGTCCTTGTCCCCCCGACCGCGTAGCGCTGCAGATGGCGCTCATAAACGAACTCGATCAGTTAGGCTTTAATAGGGCTTCGTTAATGCAGAGTTACGAAGTGGGGTATTACCGCGACCTATACTCCCAGCAATGGTGGGCATACCAGTTAGGCGAGGCCTTAGTGGCATTGATGTGGGCGGGCCTTCCCTATAACTCGACTGACGCCGTTGACACGATGAATTTAATAAACAAGCAAATCCTGCCGGGGTCTAACGGTAGAGAGTACTGGGGTTCCGCTACTGGTGCCAATACGGAGGGCCTGCCGGCGATAATCGAGGGGATGGCCCTTTGGCAAAGTAGGGAATACCACGCCACTGGAAAGATTACGGACGCGTTGACCGTGGCGAGCCATTCAATGCTGGAAGAGGAGCTGGCCTTGGCGGCCGTAGTTGTGGTAGTCGCACTAGCCGCTCTTTCGTTTGTCTTCGTTTACCGCAGGAAGAAGGCAAAAGCTTGACCATCAGCCTTATCGTCTTCGGTCGGGACGCCTTATCTGCCACCCATCAGCTGCTTTGAGCCGTGATTAGGTCTTGGACTTGTTGAACTACCTCAAGGGTTTGCTGTCGCCTGATGCGGCCAAGCGCCAGTCCGGCGTCGGGGTACGCGAAGAACCCGTCCTCTACGCCAACTCCGCGTCGCCGACCTCTACGGTCAGGTTCCCGCCCTTTGAGATGGATGACGAAGAAGAAATTCATGTAGCCTTTGAGGGCAGCGGGGACGCCCTGCGCCCCACCTTGAGGGTCTCTAGGATATCGGGAGATCCCTCGCTGGCGGTTACCAAGCGCTTCCTCAATCAACTCGCTACCCTCATCAAGGAAAGGGTCAAACCAAAACAATAGTGTAGCTCCTTTCCTCTGAGCGATTAAGGGTTTGGCGATCCTTCACTTCCCGTGGTGCTTCAACTGGGGGATAAACACGGGGATTCACGTGCACAATACTCACAACTTGGTTTTGGGATTCTTCTTGGCGATAGTATTGGTGGTTGGCATAGGCATATAGGGTTATGAAAGAGCGACATCCCTAGTTACTGACCCCCGAGGACCTGCAGGTAAACGCTCAACTGGCCCAAATGGCCAAGGAGAAAGGGGTCACCGCTGCTCAGCTCGCCCTGGCTTGGATGCCGAAGATCGGGGAATAGCGGGGGATCAGCGTCATCCCCATAATCGGGGCCACAAAGGTATCTCGAGGACTACGCCGCGGCAGTGGGCGTCAAGCTTACGGACGACGAAATTAAAAGATTGGATGAGATTTCGCTGAGAACCAGGGGTCAACTTCCATATAACCTACAGGAAATCGGGCAGAAGGCCACGGGCGTTTCGCCGACAGATTTAGGGCGAGTTTCGCCCCGCGGCGGGTTTTGAAAACGCTAAGGCAGGTGGTGCGCGCCAGCTGCGGAAAGTCGCCCGTCACCGGTCGATGCTCCAATAAAAAATTCAAATTTTTAAGCCCGTGCAGCACTTGCTTATGTACGATTGGCAAAAGGATAAAGATAAAAGGATAAAATGGTGGAGAGATTCCAGGTTTGGTCTTTTCATCCACTGGGGTTTGTACTCCCTCCCGGCCGGCGTCTGGAACGGAGTGACTGTGCCAGGCGTTTCGGAGTGGCTGATGCACACCGCGAGGATTCCGGCCAAGGATTACGAAAAGCTGGCGTCGCGCTTCAACCCGATAAAGTTTAACGCGGAGGAGTGGGCAGAAAAGGCCGAGTCCTTTGGCGTGAAATACGTCGTAATAACGGCTAAACATCACGATGGCTTTTGTCTTTTCGACACCGAGTTCACGGATTACAACGTCGTGAGGGGGACGCCCTTTGGCAGAGACGTAATAGGCGAGCTTTCCAAAGCGGCGAAAAAACGCGGGCTCAAGATGGGGTTCTATTACTCTCAGACGTTGGATTGGCATCACCCCAACGGCATGGGTAACGAATGGGACGCGGGCGCGGAGGCGAAAAACTTCGAGGATTACTTCGAAAATTACGCGAAGCCGCAGGTAGGAGAGTTGATCCAAAAATACGAACCGGACTTGCTTTGGTTCGACGTATTCACCCCTACCTACGAGATGGCCAGGAACCTCAGGGAATACGTTTACCGCAAAAAGCCTTCATTGGTGGTCAACGGCAGGATCGACCCCCCGACGGTCGGTTGGAACAGGGAATTCGGGACCCTCTTCGGCGATTACGCCAGCGTGGGAGATAACGAAATACCCCCGGCCAGCCTAAGTTACGACTGGGAGACGCCCATGACCCACAACGACTCGTGGGGGTATAAGTCGGCCGACCAGAACTGGAAATCGGCCGGAAAAATCGTGCAGACCTTGGTCACGGTGGTTAGCAGGGGCGGGAACCTTTTGTTCAACGTCGGGCCTACCAAGGAAGGAGAGATAGCCGCTCCTTCGGTGGAGGCTTTATCTGAGGTCGGGCGCTGGCTGAAGGCCAACGGTGAAAGCGTATACGGTACGCAGCCGGCCCTCACGGCTCCAATCCTGCCCTACCCCATGACGGAATCAGATAAGGCGCTTTACGTCCACCTCTTCGGTCACCCCTGGACCGGATCGCTGGAGCTGAACGGGTTAAAGGCAAACGGTGTCCGCGAGCTGAGCAGCGGCCTTAACCTTGATTTCAAGCAAAGCGAAAAGGGTATCTCGGTTAACCTACCGACGGACTTGGCCCACCGTTACGATACGGTTCTGGCCATCGAAAAGTGAACGCCTAATCGATTAAAGGTGGGCACCGCGCCCCTGTCATCGGGGCCGGCTCAAAAGCGAACCCATCGGGTTTCGTTTTTCACGGCGAAGTTTTCACCCCGAGTTCGGGAGCGGGTTCGCTTTCCCGCGGAGGCGTGGCGCGACCTGGGAACGGGGATGGGTTTTTATCCCACGCCCCTGAAGCTTCATGATAGAAAAAGAGCTCGGAAGGAGGGGAAAAGGGTACCGGCCATCGGCCTTGGGACCTGGCAGCTTGACGGGGAACACGCGGTGGAGGCCTTAGTGGATGGCGTGAAGGCCGGGGCTTGGCTCATCGATACCGCGGAGGCCTACGGGACGGAGGGGTTGGTGGGCCAGGCGCTGAAAAAGCTGAAGGACGAGGGGGTGAACGTCTTCCTGGCCACCAAGGTCTCCCCTTCTCACTTCCACCACGACGACGTCATAAAATCCTGTGAGGCCAGCCTATCGAGGTTGGGCGTCAAGGCGGTAGACCTCTATCAGCTGCACTGGCCGAACCACTCCATCCCGATCGCGGAGACGATGGGCGCGATGGAAGAGCTGGTGAAGGCCGGTAAGATAAGGTACATCGGGGTGAGCAACTTCTCTTCCAAGGAATTGGACGAGGCCCGCGCTTCCCTGAAGAGGGAGGACGTCGTTTCCGATCAGGTTAAGTACAGCCCCTTCGACAGGCACGTGGAGCCCGACCTCTTCCCCTACTGCGAGAAGGAGGGGATAACCGTGAGAAGGAGGGGATAACCGTCATAGCCTACAGCCCCCTCGAGCACGGCAGGGCGCTTTCCAATCCGCTGCTGGGCGGGAAGGTCGCCGAGATAGCCGCCAAGTACGGGAAGAGCCCCGTGCAGGTGTTGCTCAATTGGGTGATATCGAAACCGAAGGTGATCACCATACCCAAGGCTTCATCGGTTGACCACGCGCTTGAGGACGCGGGAGCTGGCTCCTTCTCCTTGGCCCCTGAAGACCTAAAGGCCTTAGAGGTTATCTTGGGAGGCCATTAAACGCAGGCGCAGGCGCGGAGGCATTAAAATAAGCTTCAACGGGAGCTGCGGATCCCAGTTGTTTTTTGAAGCCCGGCTTCCGTTTAATTCAGGAAGAGCGGGATTAACCCTCGTATCATCAATTTCCTTCATTTTATCCCCGAGGTGCTTAGTTTTGAAGGGTAGCTTTTATTTTTAACCGCCGTTTCTTCCTCTGCCCTTAAAAGGTACGGCGCGAACTTCCTATGAGCGCGAAAGCCGTATTAATCGGTTGTGGCGGAATAGCCAATTACGCGCACCTCCCCAACCTGAGGAAGCTTGGCGTTGAGGTAGTGGGCGTCTGCGACGTAGCTGAGGAAAGGGCGGTCGAAGCCTCCAAGAAGTACGGGGGAAAGGCCCTTATTGACTACCGCGAAGCGGTGAAGCTGGACGCCGATTTCGTGGTTGTGGCGACCCCTCCCGATACGCATTACGAGATAACGGTGGCCGCCCTCGAGGCGGGCAGGGACGTTTTCCTAGAGAAGCCTTTGGCCGCCGACCTGGCCACGGCCAAGAGGCTGCAGGCGGCTGTGGATTCAAGCGGCAGAAAGGTAGTGCCGGGCCTCTGCCTGAGGTTTAACCCCATGTTCCAGTACGCGGCCTCCAGGCTCAGGGATTTGGGCCGGGTTCAGTACGCCTACAGCCTCGCGCTGGGCAACGCCGCCGGCCTGTTGGGCCCGGCCGGATGGGTGAGCAAAAGGGAGAGGAGCGGGGGGATGATGACGGAGAACGTGATCCACATGATAGACGCCCTTCGCTGGTTCGCCGGTGACTTCTCCTCCGTCAGCGCCGTCTACCGCACTTTCACCGAGGGATCCACGATCGAGGACAACGTCTCGGCCTCGATCAGGTTCTCCTCCGGGGCCGTGGGGATGATCACGAAGAGCTGGACCTCCGCCAGGTCCTTCGAGACCTGGGGCGTGGTGGCCGAAAGGGGTTCGATAGTCGTGGAGGGTTACGTGGACGGGACGCTCCACGTGAACGTCAAGGGAAGCGGGGTGACGGAGGACCACGTCTTCAAGGGAGGGGGCGAAGAGATGTACTTAGATGAGATGAGGGAGTTCGTGAGGTACGTGAAGGCGGGCGGGGGCTATCCGGTGTCTACCCTTGACGCGCTCAGGGCTCAGGAGCTGTCTGAGGCGGCAAGGCTTTCATCGGAGGAGAAGAGGGAGGTGAGCGTGGATGAAGTCAGGGGTTAACGCCTGGATTTTCGGGAGCATGAGCTTGGAGGATAAGCTGAGGGCCGCCCTAGAAGTCGGCTTCAGCGGGATCGAGCTGAACTACGGCGACGACGTCACGGCTGAGAACGTCGGAAAGGTGGAGCGGCCTTCGGGCCTTGAGTTCCCAAGCCTTTGCACCGGCCTGTTTTGGAAGTACCCCCTGAACTCCCCGGATGAGGCCGTGAGGGAGAAGGGGATAGCGCTCGGCATCGACATGGTGAGGGCTGCAGCGGAGCTCGGCGCCAAGACCGTTTTGGTCGTCCCGGGAGTGAACTACTCGGGTGCCGACTACCGCTCCCTGATCCGCCTTTCCTCGGATTCGCTCAAGAGGATAGGGGCCGTGGCCAGGGATGAGGGGGTGAAGGTCGGTGTGGAGGAGGTATGGAACAAGAT
>Ga0080003_1000295_pt1 | contig 34698 bp, 30 predicted proteins | sample JossMetagenome_FD_69206 | JGI IMG/M metagenome (GOLD analysis project Ga0080003, IMG submission 69206) | Hot spring microbial communities from Joseph's Coat, Yellowstone National Park, USA - JC2_E (SPADES assembly) (version 2) | ecosystem: Environmental > Aquatic > Thermal springs > Hot (42-90C)...
TGACTGTCTGGAATACCACGTGGGAAATTGTTGTTTCTACCCCGGCATAGGATCTTATTTTGTTCACTACCTTTTCTCCAAGCTCCCTTATATTCCTTGCCCTTACCTTGATTAGAATATCGAACTCCCCTGCCATGATGTGGACCTCCTCCACACCATCTATCTTCGATATAGATGCTGCAAGCTCCTCCTGAGATACTTCTTCATTCTTTTTGTAGGCTATGAAGACGAATGCCAGTACCTGCTGACCCAGTGCCTCGTAATTTATGTTTACAGTGAAGTTCCTTATTACCCCTAGGTTCTCGAGTTTATTTATCCTCTCTGCAATTGTAACCCTGTTTATTCCCAGGGAGTTCGATATAGCGGTGACCTTCTCCCTTCCATTAGTTTTGAGGTATTCTAAAATCTGTAAATCAATTTCATCTATTTCCTTCATATTGTTAAAATTGTTACCTGTTATATAACGTTTTAACTTCATAATGAAGATTTTCTTTACGCTATATTTATACGTTCAGGCCCACTTTAGAAATATGCTACAGGAGGATGTACCGAAACCTGTTTCTGAGTTTTTCGGAAGGAATGCTGAAACACTTAAAACAGGAGTGGTGGTGAACACTATAATAAGAAGCTCCATGAAATCTTTTCTTGATAGGCGGGGATTTGTTGAGATAAATCCCGTGATCATAAGCCCGATTTCAGATCCTTTAAATCATCCTGTCCAGGATCCGATAATAGATTATTACGGTTATAAGTACAGGTTAACTAAATCAATGATATTTCACAAGCAGCTCGCATTGACTTACTTTGACAGGATATATTCTTTCTCGCCCAACATCAGAATTGAACCTGTTGATAGGGCAAGGACAGGAAGGCATCTGGCAGAATTCACCCAGCTGGATCTGGAAGTCAAGGAGAAACCCAGGGAATACGTTATGGAACTTGCTGAGAAAATGATAAACAGGGCGATTAAGGACGTGTTGAAAAAGGTAGACAGGTCCCGTCTCAACCCTCACCTCAGAGCATTCCCAACGCCCTTCAGGAAGATTAGGTATCAGGAGGCATTCGAAAAATTTGGAAAGAATTTTGAAATTGAGCTCAGCAGGAGGGCTAAGGCTCCATTCTGGATCATAGATATTCCTCTCCTCGAGAGGGAATTCTACGACAGGCAAATCGGGAATTCCGGATTTCTGAGAGACATGGACCTCATTTATCCTTATGGCTATGGGGAGGCCATAAGCGGAGGAGAGAGGGAATTCCAGTACGAGAAAATAAGGGAGAGAATAAAGAAGAAGGGTCAGAGTGAGGAAGAGTTTTCGTTACTCCTTGCTGCCTCTAAGATAGGCCTCAGCCCTTCTTCCGGATTCGGAATTGGAATTGAGAGGTTTGTGAGATTTATAGTGGGAGTCAGGGACATTGCGGAAATCTCTCTGTTCCCCAAAAAAATAGGGGAACAGGTGCTTTAACACTTTAAAAAAAACAATTATCTTTATTAGGAAGAAGCCGATTCACGACGGTCAGTGAACCCCAATGAAGATGTATGTTTACGTGATAAGAAGATTGATCCTTCTTATACCGGTGATAATTGGAGTTACGCTGATAACATTTGCACTTTCCCACGCTAACGTCTCCCTACTCATAGCAGGGTACCTCGGGAGGGTTAGGACACCACAACACATAGCTATTGTCAAGCAGGAGCTCCACCTGAACCTTCCGGTGTATGAACAATACTTTTACTACCTAGGAAATCTGTTCACGGGAAACTGGGGTTATCTTGCGCCGACAGAAGTTTTCGATCCGGGAACACCTGTTGTTGTGGAATTTCAAAGGAGATTCCCTCCAACACTGGAGCTTGCGGTTTTTGCAACACTTCTCGTTTTTCTGATGGGTCTTCCGCTCGGTGTTTTTAGCGCCGTTAAGAAGGACAGGCTGACTGATCAGATTACAAGGGTCATAGCCATGACGGGCGTATCCATTCCTGTCTTCTGGTTTGGGTTATTGATACTTATAGCGGTCGGCCCCAATTCCATTCTTCCGATGCAATTGAGGTTGGTGGGGGTCGGGCAAATTCCCCCCTCCTATTATTATTATCCGCACTCAAGCATCCTCGAACCTTGGGTGAATACGAAGGTCAGCGGACTTACCCGTCCTACTGGATTTCTACTGATAGATACTCTTCTGTATGGGGACTGGCAGGCATTCCTTGCCGGACTTTACACATTGTTCTGGCCGGCTCTCTCCGTCGCATTCACATCCTTCGGCCTGATAGTGAGGTTTCTGAGGTCGAGCATGCTGGAGGTGATGAACCAGGACTTCATAAGGACAGCAAGATCGAAGGGAGTTCCGGAATATTTCGTCGTGAGAAAGCATGTCAGAAGGAACGCTCTTGGAGCGACAACAACTGTTATGGGTCTCTTCTTTGCCGGACTGTTGGGCGGGGTAGTTGTTACAGAGACAGTCTTCGGCTGGCCCGGAATGGGTAGGTGGTTGTTCTATGCTGCTATCGGGGGAGATATGGTGTCTGTAATGGCAACCACTTTCGTATTCACCATTGTTATTGTGACAGCAAACTTGATAGTTGATATAATATACTCCTATCTCGATCCGAGGGTGAGGCTCGAATGAGCACTGAACTTGCAGGAAGTTTCTCCAGGAGTTTGAGGGCGAGGTACGAATCCTTCAAGAAAACATTTTTCTTCTTCACAAGAAGCCCAATTGCCACAATAGGTCTTGCGGTTGTGATATTCTATGTTCTGGTGGGTATATTCGGCCCCATTATCCTCGGAGGGAACCCGTGGAAGACCACACAGATTTTTGAATACAACGGAATATACATCTATAACGTTCCGCAGCCGCCTTCCCTTCATTTCCCCTTTGGAACTACGTTCGAGGGGTACAATCTCTTCAACGGGGTAGTAAAGGCGGCACGTATAGACCTCATGGTAGCTGCGATTGTTGTCTTCAGTGGCGCCATTGTTGGTACTCTCTTGGGGAGCATAGCCGGTTACAAGGGTGGGGCACTCGGGGACGTCATAATGAGGGTTACTGATGTCTTCCTTTCGATACCTTTCCTTGTCCTGGCCATTGCTTTCCTTGTGATACTTGGGAGGAACCTCACTGTGATGGTCGTAGCCCTGGTGCTTATATGGTGGCCAACGTATACGAGGATAGTTAGGGGACAGGTCCTTTCAGTAAGGGAGTTGAAGTATGTGGAGGCTTCAGTCGCAGCCGGAGCTTCCTCCTTCAGAACAATATTCAAACACGTTATACCGAACTCAATATACCCGATATTCGTCCAGGTTTCCCTTGATTTCGGGAATGTTATTCTTACTCTGGCCGCGCTTTTCTATCTGGGAGTTGGATTCGCAGGATACTATACACCGGAATGGGGTAATCTGATAGGGCTTGCGGCTTCCCTAGGCGGCGGCCTTCCTGCGATAACGAGATACTGGTGGACCGTCACCATTCCAGGCCTGGCCATTCTCATCCTGGTAGTAAGCCTGAACCTTCTAGGTGACGGGCTCAGGGATGTTATGGATCCTAGGTTGAGGAGGTAGTTTTATGGAAAATGCTTTAACAGTTAGGAATCTAAAGACGCAGTTCTTCATCTACGAGGGTGTGGTGAAGGCGATAGACGATGTTTCTTTCGAGCTCAAAGAGGGTGAGGTGCTCGGACTGGTAGGGGAGACAGGCTGCGGGAAATCAGTGACGGCATTCAGCATAATGAAGCTCATTCCTGATCCGCCTGGAAGGATAGTGAACGGAGAGGTTTTCCTTGGAAATCTCAACATTATGAAAAATGTGAGCAAGGAAGCCAGGATAATAGAGGGAAAAAGGGTAAAGGTAAAGCACTTCTACAGTGTGATAAAGAAGAATGAATACTTCTTCAACAAAATAAGGGGAAAGTACATATCCATGATATTCCAGGAACCAATGGCCGCCCTAAATCCAGTATACACGGTGGAAGATCAGATCGTCGAAACGCTCATCCTCCACAACAAGACAAATATGCTGAAAATAATTAAAGCAGCTTCAGAGCATATGGAAGAATTGAAAGGCATGCTTGAGAAGGGGGAGCTGAGCTATTCAGGGGATGATTATCTCGGCAAGGAAATACAAAGAATCAGGGAGGGGAACGGAGGAAAGGAATCCATAAAGAGGCATCTCGAACTGCTCATTGAGGAGGGTTCCCTGTACATAAGGCGCAAATCCAAATACGAATCCATGCTTGCTAGGTCAGAGGAGCTTGATAAACTGGAAGAAAGACTCCTTTCAAACATAACTGAAGAAGAACAGATGGAGATAATTAACATACTTTCAAAAGAAACAAGGAAGATAAACCTGATAAGGATGTCTAAGCAATTGAAAAGGAAGGTCCGTGACGCCCTCCTTCTGGAGGCCAGAAGGGAGGCGCTGTCTCTCCTGGAATCGGTGGAGATACCGAATGCATGGGGCGTGCTGAAACTCTATCCCCATGAACTGTCAGGGGGGATGCTGCAGAGGGTAATGATATCCATTGCCCTGGCAAACAACCCGAAAATATTGATAGCGGACGAACCAACCACAGCCCTGGACGTAACAGTGCAGGCTCAAATACTTCGCCTCCTTAGGAATTTGCAGGATAACCTGAGGACTTCCATAATTCTCATAACCCATGACCTTGGAGTTATTGCGGAAACTTGCAACAGGGTAGCGGTAATGTATGCGGGGAACATAGTGGAAACAGCATCTACAGAGGAACTCTTCATGAATCCCAAGCATCCCTACACAATAGGTCTCCTGCAGTCCATACCCAGGGTGGATAATCCCAATAAAGTGCTCAAATCCATAACGGGAAATGTTCCGAACCTTCTCAATCCCCCGGCAGGCTGCAGATTCCATCCGAGGTGCCCGTTCGTATTTGACAAATGCAGGGTTGAGAAACCTGAAACCATAGAGGTTTCACCCGGTCATACCGTGGCCTGTCATCTTTTCTATGGAAAGGGGGTGAATTAACACGAAGGATGTTCTCATTCAAGGCATAGGAATAAGGAAATACTTTCCCATAAAAGGTGGAATTTCAGGCAGGACAGTCGGGTATGTGTATGCGGTGGATGATGTGAACGTGAAGATATACAAAGGGGAAACCGTAGGACTCGTGGGAGAGACAGGGTGCGGAAAGACCACCCTGGGAAGGCTACTCCTTGACCTCATCGATCCCACTGCTGGAGTGCTTTTCTTCAAACCTGACCCAGAATTAAGCAGGAAGGTGGAAGACCTCTATTCTAAGATCACAACTAACAAGATTACTGAGCTTAAGAAAGAGGAGAAGGAGATCATAAGAATTGCAAAGAGCCATGATATTTACAGAAACAAGAAGCTCAGGAAGGAGTTCAGGAAAAAAGGGCAGATAGTTTTCCAGGACCCTGTTTCATCCCTTGATCCCAGAATGCTTGTGAAGGACATAATAGCGGAACCGATCCTTATCAACGGCCTTCCACCTGACGAGGGGCAGCAAGGGAAGAAAAGAGTGAACAAGAGGAAGGTGGAGGAGTTTGTTTTGAAAACAATCTCGGAAATGGGTCTTAACCAGGATCACATGTTCCGTTTCCCGCATGAATTCAGCGGCGGGCAGAGACAGAGAATTGCCATAGCCAGATCAATCGTGATAAGGCCGGAATTCCTCGTTCTGGATGAACCTACATCCGCACTGGATGTGTCTGTCCAGGCCCAAATCCTCAACCTTCTCAAGGAACTTCAGAAGAGATACGGTATGACATACCTTTTCATATCCCACAACCTTGCGGTCATAAGGGCAGTGAGCGACAGGATCATGGTGATGTATCTGGGGAAGATAGTTGAGGAAGCTCCTACCGACGATCTTTTTGAATATCCAGTGCACCCCTACACCCAGGCACTGCTCAGTGCAATACCGATCCCTGACCCCACGAAGAAGAGGAACAGGATAGTGCTCAGCGGAGATGTACCTTCCCCCGCAAATCCGCCATCAGGATGCAGATTCCATACCAGGTGCAGGTTCGCTAAAGAAATATGTTCCCAGAAGGAGCCAAAACTGGAAGAGATAAGGGAGGGTCACTTTGTGGCCTGCCACTTTGCAAAAGAAATAGCGGAATCAGAGAGCGAGCTGATAGCTATAAAGAAGGTTGATACCGGCGCCCTGCAGAATCTTAGCGAAATTAAAACAGAATGACCGGAGGGTTGCACATTCACGTTCATCAGGAAAATTGAAGGAGAGGAAAGGAAACGAGCCATAGATGAGCCTGGAAAGAGCTGGAAGCAGTGGGCTCGGGAGGATCTGGCAAGGTACTGGTATGTGATACTTTGCATGTTTGTTGACATAGGATTTTACCTGCAGTTTGTTCAGAACTTCTTCAGATACGGTGGAGAATTGAGCCTGGTGAACGTGATTCTTGCGACACCTGCGTTGATATCGATGATTTATGTGGAATACCTGATTTACAGAAGGTTGTTTCCGGAGAGATTCTGGTGAACAGGAAAGAGTTTGTTTAACGAGAAAAAAGCTGTTATTGGAAAATATTTAAGTACGAATTTAAAGTATGGACCCTGAGGTTTTATGACACAACAAGAGAATCCACAGCCTGCTCCTCAGCCAAAGAGGAGTTCAGCTGCTAAATGGATAGCAGTTGTTGTGGTTGTGATAATCATCATTGCAGCAGTAGTGGTCGTGGTGACATATCACCCAACCACGCCAAAGAAAACAGTGCCCACAACACTTGCACTCACAGTGACTTCATCAGGGATAACAACGCAGGCCGGAACGCCCACAACATTCACACCCAACGTTCCATCATCTTTCAAGTGGACAAAGATGGTCTGGAACTTCGGTGATGGAACAACAGAGGTAGTAACATCCGGAAGTGGAATGGTAACGCACACCTACAGCGTCCCTGGAAGCTATCTTGTGTCTGTATATGCAGTGAATTCAACTGCAACCGCATCCAGCAATTCCTCGATGCTGCAGATAACTGTAAATCCACCGCTGTCTCCGAACCCAGCAGCCATATACGGACCTATCGCAGTTCAGGGGTCCTCTTCAAAAGGTAACGTCACAATAAGTCCTGGAGGATGGGTAAATCTTACCTATGCAGGCCTTTTAGCAGGAATACCTGTTACGGTAGGATCACCTGTGCCGGGTGATGTTGCCTACACCGTTAAATCCTTCGTTTGGAACATAGATAACGGAACCAAAATAATCAACAATAACAACACAGGTAAGCCTGAAACAATAAATGTAACGTTCACCACACCTGGAATACATACAGTGAATCTCACAACTACGACGGTAAGTGGTACCAGCACGGTTAAGGGTTCCTACATATTGACTGTGGCCGTCGGTAATTACACCATCGGTGCCCCACCGACAGTTTCAGCGGTCAACAAAAATGTCCTCATTAACGCGGAATACGTTCCCGGAGGGCCTAGGACTCTTGACCCTGCAATTGCTTACGATACCGTTTCCTATGAAGTTCTATACGAGATATACCAGCCACTGATCTACTACAATGGCACGTCTCTGACAGAATTTCATCCGGTAGTTGCGAAACAGGTGCCTACGGTCGCAAATGGCCTGGTAACAAGCAACTACCTGAACTGGACGTTCTATATCAATAGCTCAGCAACGTTCTCCAACGGGGATCATGCCACAGCATACGATGTCTACGAGTCAATGCTCAGGACACTTCTGTTTGCAAATGACCCCGGAACCCCTGGCTGGATTGTCGCTCATGCACTCCTTCCTGCACCAACAATATACGGACCTTTCAACCTGAGTTTCTACTGGATACACCACGCAATAACTTGGAATAACACCACGAATTCAGTTACATTCCATCTCCTTCCATCAGTCCCCACTTGGCTCCCCAACACCACTGCAATGTATGCAGGGGTGAGCTATGGGGTCCTTAACCAATCATACAAGGTACAGAACTTCGGTGCCGCGGCCTACTTCCTCCAGCTGCTGGCGGGACCTGTGTGTTCGTACGTGATGGATTACAACTGGCTCAAAGCCAACAACCACACCGCGCCGCAGCCTACCCTTCCTCAAAACAACAGTGCCTCATACGCTGCATTTGAGGCGTACGGTGTTGAGGGAAGTTTCAACACATTCCTTGAATACAACACCATGGGTAGCGGGCCATATCAGCTCTCACTATATGAAGCGGCGCAGCTCGTGGTCCTCACTGTTAACCCCTACTACAACCAGACAAGCTCTCAACTCCCGGCAAGGTCCTCCCTTATCCCCAAGGTGGAACTTGAATACCTGACAAATGAGGCAACAGCACAGGAGGATCTGGCGTCAGGCACAGCCCAGTTTGCGGCAGGTGCATATCCTCCTGACGCGACACCGGAAGCTATGGCACTAATACATAAGGGAATCATAGCATCTGTAACCGCGGCAGAAATGTCAGTCTTCTTCTGGGCATTCAACATGAACATAAATGTTACTGGAGCGAAGTCTTATGACTCTTCAATAAACATATGGCCAGGATTCTTTGACAATTTAAGCATAAGGAAGGCATTCAGCTACGCTTTCAACTACAGCTACTACATAAACGTGGCAGAGTACAGCTCCGGCATATACTTCATGTCGCAGTTAACCGGTATATTACCGCAGGGCATACAGTACTATCCTCAGGGAATACAGAATTATGCGATAAATTACAATCTTACCCTTGCAAGGTTCTATTTCAACCAATCCGGATACAACAACGGAACCTGGAACTTCCCTGCATTCAACTCCCAGGGTCAGCCACCTCAGGATGAGATGTATTCTATCTGGGAGAACGCGCTATCCGTGATGAGTGGTGGGAAGATACAGATGCAGACTGTTGATATACCATTCGCCTACACCGTTGAATACACTACCGTCGGTCCCGGACAGAATATAATGCCCATATACTTCCTTGGCTGGATTGACGACTATCCAAATCCTACAGACTTCGTTGCGCCAATGCTTCAGGAATACGGTATCTACACATACCCTGACGGCCTTTTCTACAACAGCACCGTGACAACGTTCAGCCCTGTAGTTCATCCACAGTATGCTGCACAGTGGGCAAACATAACGGAAATGTGGAATCTGCTGCAGCAGGCAAACGAGGCTACAAATGCAACACAGATAACCAATCTCTACTTTGAAGCAGAAAAGATCGCCGCAGAGCTCTGCTTATACGTTGGAACGGCCCAACCGATCGGAGTCCTTTACTACAGCACCGCCCTGAATCCTGCAGGTCTGGCACCCACACTCAACACTGCAGTAGGAACATCGTTCATAATATACTACACGCTCACTTACAGGTGAGCGTACATTCAATTTTTTTAATATTTTTAATAATTTATCATTCTCCCCAGATATCTCTTTTTATGTCCTCATCTTTGAAACCTTCAGCTACAAGTTCAGCCACGAGATCCTTCACGAACTTTATACCGCCGCATAGGTAAACTGTCCTCCCCCTGAAGTCTTTTACATGCCTCTTTATCATATCAGTGTTTATCCTTCCGTACTCACCTTTCCAGGACTCACTCTTAGGATCCCTGGTGACCGTGTAAATTATCTTCAGACCATTCTCTGAGAAACTCTCAAGCTCCTCCCTGTTCACGATATCATCCCTGTGCTTGATGCTGTAAAACAGATATATATCATTCTTTTCCTTCTTATTCTTGAGATACCGTAACATGGAAAAGAATGGGGCAATTCCTATTCCCGCGGCAAGAAAGATCGACCCTGCGGAACTGGATTCCTCAAAAACGAATGCACCCCTTGGTTCTGAAACGTAAATCGTATCCCCCTCATTCATCTTTGCAAGCTGGCTAGTAAATCGACCGTTGATCATTTCTATCATCAGTTCCAGGTGATCCTCAAGAGGGGAGGAAGCGATGGAATAAGACCTGAAGAGCTTGTCCTCAGGCTTCAGGAAAAGGGAGACAAACTGTCCGGGCCTGAATGAAAAGTTCTTTCCATCGCCAGGCCTCAATTTGAAGCTTGATATCTTGAAGCTGTCAGGTTCACCGTGCGTTAGGTCCCTGATCTCGTAGATCTCGTAGGGCTTCATGCCCATTTTTCCTAACATTGAAGCGCAAGTCATGCGGCATTTAAATAATTTTCTTGGTCAACACCTATTTAAGCTACCCGTCAATATACGCGGGAATGGTTGCAGGCGATGCTCGTATTGAGAGCATAATTAGTGCACTCCGCGCAAGGGGTTTTAAAGATTTCACCGATCCCCAGAGAATAGCGATACCCTCGATTCTGGCGGGGGAGAATGTCCTGATTACAGCACCCACCGGCAGCGGAAAGACAGAGGCTGCAGTTCTGCCTGTTTTCGAAAAGCTCAGGGAACAGGGAAAGAGAAACGGATTTGGAGCGATATACATAACCCCTCTGAGAGCTCTCAACAGGGATGTCCTGTCCAGGATAGAATTCTATGCTTCACTGTTTGGACTGGAGGTGGGGGTGAGGCATGGAGACAGTACGCAGAGCGAAAGAAGGTACCAGATGACCCACCCTCCCGATATCCTCATAACAACTCCTGAAACTCTCCAGCTCATAATAAGTGGAAAGAGAATAAGGAATCATCTTTCCTCTGTGAGGTATGTGATAATAGATGAAGTGCATGAACTAATGAACGATGAGAGGGGATGGCAGCTCCTCTTTGCTCTTGCAAGGATGGAGGATTACTCCTCATTCAATATTATAGCCCTCTCAGCCACAGTGGGAAATCCGGAGGAGGTGGCAGAGACAATTTTTATGGGAAGGAGTTACAGGATATTGAGCGCCGGTATAAGCAAGAAGTACAGCATAAACGTCACCATCCCTAATGTTGCTGCACCACAGCTAAGGGATCAGATTGGGGCCGATGAGAGCTATGCTGAGGTAATCAAGTTCATCCTTGATATCTATGGAACGGGGAAACAGTTCATCGTATTCACGAATACAAGGACGACTGCGGAGGACATCGTGATGAGGTTGAGATTAATAGACGAAAAGATCCTCGTGGACGTGCATCACGGATCCCTTGGAAGAGATGTCAGGACGAGGATTGAGGAGGATTTCAAGAAAGGGAAACTCAGGGGAATTGTATGCACCTCCAGCATGGAGCTGGGAATAGATATCGGCACTGTTGATCTTGTGATTCAGGTGAATTCTCCGAGACAGGTCATCAGACTCGTGCAGAGAGTTGGAAGGGGGAAACACAGGCTTCAGGAAACATCTGAGGGGACGATCGTGACGATGAATGAAATAGAGGCAGAAGAGGCTTCCGTCATAGCGAGATTCGCTGAGCAGAACAGGATAGAAAATGTGGAGATAAGGGAAAAACCCATGGTTGTCCTTGCCAACCAGATCGTCGGTATTGTCAACGCTGAAAAATCCGTCACATTAGAACACATCATGAAAATCGCGAGGAGGGTGTCAAATTTTGCCTCGCTCACCGTAGAGGAGCTGGAAGATATGATTGAATTCCTTGCCTCCGTTAAGCTCATAAGATATGATCAGGAGAAAAAAATAATAAGCAAGAGCGGGAAGACGTTGAGGTATTTCATCGAGAATATATCAATGATACCTGATGAAAAAAGATATGTTGTTAAGGAGTCATCCAGTAATAAGATCATAGGATTCCTCGACGAGGGTTATGTTGCAACAGAGATTGATGTTGGTTCCACCTTCATTCTGAAGGGAAGTACCTGGCGGGTGCTCAACATCAAGGACAGATACATTTACGTGGATTATATTCAGGGGATTTCCGTCCCTCCAAGCTGGTCGGGGGAGGAGATCCCTGTACCATTCGACGTAGCCATGGAAGTTGGAAGGGAAAGGAGGGAGGGAATCATAGGATACAATCTGGACCCATTTACAAGGGAGAAGGTTTTAGCTTTTAGAAAGAGTGCTGCTAATGATAGGCTCATAAGGATCGAAAAGGAAAGGGGTACCACATTGGTTCAGATAACTGCGGGCAGCAAGGCAAATTATTCACTTGCCCTTCTCATCACCTTTAAACTCTCGGAGAAGTACGGGGAATCATTCCTCTTCGATACATCCCCATATCATATACTCATACAGGGAAACATTAACTATTCTGCGCAGGAGGTAACTAAAGTTATAGAAAATATCACCACGGAAATAGAGAATTTTTCCAGATACATAGAGAAATCCAGGACGTTTATGTATAGCACCATAAACGTGGCAAAGAAATTCGGGATAGTTTCCAAGGAAAGTGACCTTTCCAAAATTAGGATGGACAGGATATTTTCCCTGTACAGGGACACCCCATTCCATAGGGAAGCTGTTGAGAAATTCAAGTGGGATTATCTTGATCTCGGTGCGCTGGAGAGGATTGGAAAAATAATCTCAGAAGGGTCAATCAAGGTAGAAATTTTCGATACGTTCAGCGATTCCTCAAAGCTGTATATGGAAAACCTCAGGGAGAAGATGATGCCCATAAGACCGACTGCCCCCATACTTGACGCCGTCAAAAGAAGACTTCTTTCTGAGGAGATGGCTTTTTACTGTCTTAGCTGCCACAGGGTCTTCAGGAGCAGGGTATCGGAGCTCAGTGAGAAAAGGTGCATATTCTGCAGCAGCCCCAGGATAGCACCGATGAAGGTATATGAGATTGAGGATCTTAAAAATATGACGCCTGAGAGGATGAATAAACTAAGGACTTCATACCACCTCCTGAGAATGTATGAGGACCGCGCACTGATGGTACTGGCTGCTCACGGAATAGGCCCGGAAACTGCATCAAGAATATTGGAAGTGCCAGTCAAGAATGAAAGGGAACTGCTGGAAAGAATACTCAGCAATGAGGTGGAGTTCGCCAAGAACAGAAGATTCTGGAGCTGAACTAACTCATCTCTCTTCTGAATGCTCCAAGTGTCCCTGACTTTTCAGCAAATGCATTGTGTTTGTGAATAGTTTCGTAACTTTCACTGGTTACCTTTACGTATACATCCTCCGGCATCTCCTTGTATCTTTCAACTATCAGCCTTATAGCATCCCTTACCACATCTTCCACGAATTTTGGATTCTGGTGGGCCTGGAGGACAAGCATTCCTTCTTCCTCCCTCTTGAGAAGCTCATAGGTTGGCGCGCTCATTGAGCTCTCCGCGATATCTATCAGCTCATTCACATCCACATCCCATCCGTCAGGTACGCTCATGAGGATGGTCACATCATTTCTCTGATTGTGGGATATGTACGGGGGGGAATCGACGTCCCTGTTCATCAGGGCTGAGACCGTTTTCATAGCCGAAGGACATACCGTTATGCCAGTTGCTGTCACACCTATATACCTTACGGTCTTTTCTTTGTCTTTTTTCACAGCCCTTCCCCTGATGATATATCTCTCAGTTGTTTTCCTCCCCTTGGGGTTCGTTCTCTCCAGGAAATAATCCGCTGCCAGCTCCGCCTCTGCGGATGTTGCGTACGGATGTCTGGCCAGGAGCTTTTCAACTATCAGTTCCGCGACATATTCTATTCCCCTTGTCCTTCCTTCCACTTCACCTTCTACCACATCTTCCAGGGCCTCTATGTCCCTTGAGAGATCGCTTCCCTTCCTTGAAGGCGGGAGATCCACGAACACCTTAAAGGTCGGTATGAGAGTTGTGGTTTTTTTATTCCTGTAAACTGTTATGGGTCTCATCACATTCGTCAGACCCACTCTGTCCAGTCTGTAGTTCGCAATTGGCGGCTCAGACTGTACGTCCTTGAATTTTTGCATATCGGTTAAGTGCTTTTTTGTTATCAATTTTTTCTTAATCTTTTTGATGAATTTCTCCCTTGATGAAAGAATAAAGGCTCCTGCCCAAGATAACAGGGTCAACGGGCAGTTGTTCCCCAGAATTGGGATCGATTGAGTAACCTATGAAAAACCCCTGGGGATGTATGAACCATCTTTCAAAATTCTTCCTGTCAAGCGATCTCAACATATTTGAAAAATCGTTGAGATCTGGCGAGTCAAATGATGCAGACCTTGTTACGGAGATGCCCCACCTGGAAACCTTAACTAGTATCCTGGGTCTAAATTTGTGAAAAAGGAGGTCCTTTGGGAAATCCCCCTCGACAACTATCACCTCCCCTTCATCACTCCTGTAAAGAATATTCTCCTCAGCAAGCCTGGATAGTCTTTCATCCTCCTCGAACTTCTTCAGCAAAGCATCGAATATTATGGAAAAAAATTCATCAATCTCTTCATTTTTAAAACCTGAGACAATGAGACTTTTGAGGAGCGTGTCGAGGAGGTTGTCCATCCCTGCCCTTTCCAGGCTCTTCCATCCTGCATTATCCTGCCAGCTTACCGCTTCTGCAAGCCTTCTTTCTGTTTCTCCCATACCAAAATGTTCAACCACTTTCATCGCAGAGCTCGTTTTTTCCCTTGTATCGTGGTGATCAAACCTGAATACTTTGGCCCTGCCATGCGGAGAATCAATGATATAGTCTGCCTCTGACTTCTCGATTTCAAGATGGTCGAGATACCTCACATCGATATCCTTCCCGATTGCTCTTTTTAAAAGATATACGGAGGCAACTGAGTCCAGATCAGGTGGGCTTGCAATTACTGTTATTTTTGACATCAGAATCTTAACTTGGACGGATCTATTTTCTTCCAATCATCCAGGAATCTCTTAAGGCCCTCGTCCGTTTTCGGATGCGATACAAGTTTCCTGAGCACCTCAAAAGGCATGGTGGCAATGTCGGCGCCTATCAGAGCCGCGTCCCTCACGTGGACAGGATGCCTTATCGAGGCAACTATTATTTTTGTTTCAATCCCGTAGTTTCCGTATACCTCCTTGATATCCCCTATAAGGGACATCCCGTCTTCGCCTATATCGTCGAGCCTTCCCACGAAAGGAGATGCATAGGTGGCGCCCGCCTTGGCAACAAGGAGAGCCTGGCCTACTGAAAATACAAGAGTGGCGTTGGTTTCAATTTTCTCAGCTTTTAGCACCTTAATGGCTTTAAGACCTTCAATCGTTGTTGGTATCTTCACAACAACATTTTCCCCGAATGCCTTGAGTTTTCTTGCCTCCTCTATCATGCCGCGGGAATCAGTAGACGTAACTTCCAGCGAAACTGGCCCGTTTACTATATCGAGGATCCTCTTTATGAGCGTCCTGAAATCAATATCCCCCCCGAGCTCCTTGGAGATCAGTGTTGGATTCGTGGTAACACCGTCAACACACCCCCAGGAAACCCCCTCCTCGATTTCCTTTAGATTTGCCGTATCCAGGAAAAATTTCATGATGTCACCCTCATTAACTTTTCAACCTTTTTAACTATTCCCAGAGGATTCAGGCCGTATTTATCCATTAGCTCCCAGGATTTTCCAGATTCACCAAACACATCCTCGACCCCAACCCTCTCCACCCTTGCAGGGTATCCCTCCGCAACGGTTTCGCAGACCCTGCTTCCCAGGCCGTTGTAGATGCTATGCTCTTCCGCAGTCACAATCCTGCCTGTCTCCCTGGCAGCCTTTATTATTGCATCTCTGTCAATTGGTTTTATGGTTGAAACATTCAGTACCCTGGCGGAAATCCCCTTGGATTTTAGGTAGGATGCTGCTATCTTTGCGGCTGACACCAGAATCCCTGTCGCCAGGATTGAAACGTCCTCCCCGTCCACAATGGTCTGAGCTTTCCCGAATTTAAATTCAGGTAGGCCATCTATCACCGGCACCTTCTCCCTCGATATCCTCACGTAAAACGGTCCCCTGTTCTCGTATATGTACTTGACAACCTGCTCCGTCTCGTACGCATCGGCGGGAACTATTACCTTCATATTCGGAAGTCCTGACATCAGGCCAATATCCTCAAGCATTTGATGAGTCGCACCATCTTCTCCAACAGTGAGGCCTGAATGAGATGCTACTATACGCACATCACTATTTGCATAGCATATGCTCTGCCTGATAAAATCGTATGCCCTTCCGGTTGCAAATACTGCAAAGGAGGATGCGAACACCTTCTTTCCTGTCCAAGAAAGGCCCGAGGCTACACCCATCATGTTATTCTCAGAAATACCAACATTGAAGAATCTTTCAGGGTACTTTTTCTGGAACATGGCTGTGTGGGTTGAGGTAGATAGATCGGCATCAAGAACAACAACGTTCCTGTCCTGCCCAACTGATACTAGCGCATTTCCGTAGGCTTCCCTTACGCTTTTCTTTTCTATCCTATTAATAAGATCAGGAAGCCACGTCAACTCTGCAATGGCCATCACTCTAACTCCCCTCTATATCCCTAATTGCTTCTTTCAGCTTTTCCTCGCTGGGTGGCGGCTTGCCATGATACTCAGGGTTGTTTTCCATGTACTTAACACCCTTCCCCTTTACTGTCCTTGCGACTATCATCTTTGGACCTTCTGCATGCTTTGCCCATTCCATTGCCCTTTCTATATCCTGAAAGGAATGCCCGTTTATCGTGATGGCAGACCAGCCAAATGCACGGAATTTACTCTCAAGATCTCCAAGAGAAAGTATCTCCTCTGTGAATCCGTCCAGCTGAATCATATTTCTATCAAGAAACACAATTAAATTGGAAACTTTTTGATGAGCTGCAAAAAGAGCTGCTTCCCAAATGCTTCCCTCATCCGATTCACCGTCGCCGATCATTGCGAAAACCCTGTACTTCCTTCCATCAAGGCGTGCAGCCAAGGCGAGACCTATCGCATTGCTCAATCCTTGTCCGAGAGAACCCGCGGTTATATCTACCCCCGGCACATGGTTAACCGCGTGACCCTGAAGAAGTGAATTTATCTTTCTAAATCCATGGAGGAGACTCTTATCGAAGAATCCTCTAAGTGCCAGCACGGAATAGAGGACAGGGGTTGCATGTCCCTTAGAAAGAACAAATCTATCTCTATCCGGCCAGTCCGGACGGGCTGGATCAATATTCATTTCCTTGAAATACAGGTATGTAAGAATTTCCGTGGCACTCAGAGACCCCCCTGGATGTCCACTCTTGGCTTCATATGTCATTTCAACAATCATCTTTCTGACTTCCCTGGCGATTCCCTCAAGTTGAGGAATCTCTACCGAACCTTGCACTATCCTGAATTCTTTTCCGCATTATTCAACTTTTTGTCAAATTTTCAATTTATGCCGATCCAGCGATAGAAAGTTGAATATGTACAACACCCCCCTTCCATAAAAATAAGTGCAAAATAAGGCGAAAGTGACATTTGTAGTCTAGTGAGTAAAGAAATATTTAAATTTTATGGGAAGAGGTTAATAATTCCTAAATAATTTAGGTAGGTGAAAACAAACGAGGACAGGGAAAAATACCTCGAGTCCATAGATTACTTCATACGGATGCAGGGCTATGCACGACCTCTGGAGATAGCCGAGCACCTGAAGGTAACGCCCGCGTCAGTGTCTCAGATGCTGTCAAAGCTCGCTGATGACGGCCTCATAAATTACCAGAAGTACAGAGGTATGACCCTCACAGAGAAGGGAAAGAAACTCCTCGAAAACCTAAACAGGAAGGAAAATTCGATCTATGAGCTTCTCAGACTTATGGGATGCGATAAAGATACAGCAAAGGAAAGGGCTTGTTTCTTCGAACACTTTATCGACGATGACCTTGCCGAAAAGATGAGGATCTTCGTGAGTAAGATCAAAGAAAGCAAAATCAAGCTTCCAGCATGAAATGAATCAGAGGAAAGAGCGTTGCCTGCATTCAGGGTAGTTGTGATTATGGATCCAGCCCTCAGCAGGAAAGAGATCACAAATTAGAAAGCTGAGAAGTACTTAAAAAAAGCTTATTAGTCTTGGATGAATAGTTATACATGATTTCAATAATCGGTTCTGGAAGGGTAGGAGCTACTACTGCTGCTTTCTTTATGTTGAAGCAGCTTGACAACAAAATAAACCTTGTAGATATTGTGGAGGGACTACCGCAGGGAGAAGCGCTTGACCTGAATCATACTGCTGCAATTCTGGGGATTGATGTTACAGTTACCGGTTCAAACAGCTATGAGACCATTCGGGGAAGTGACATAGTAGTAATTACAGCCGGCCTTCCGAGGAAGCCTGGGATGACCAGAGAAGAACTTGCGGCTAAGAATGCAGAGATTGTATCGGCAGCTGCCGATAGCGTTAGGAAATACGCGCCAGATGCAACTGTCATAATAACCACCAACCCCCTTGATGTTATGGTGACTGTTCTCTTCAGCAAGCTAAAATTTCCTAGAAACAGAGTGATAGGTTTCAGTGGAGTCCTTGATTCCAGGAGGATGGCCTACTATGCTTCGCGTTACCTTAACATCTCACCTTCCGCTATAACTCCTCTGGTTCTAGGGCAGCACGGGGAGAATATGTATCCCGTGCCGGAACTCTCCTTTGTGTACGGGAAGAGCCTGAAATCTATGCTGGATGAAAGGCAATACGAGGATGTTGTCAAGAACACAATAAATGCAGGGGCAGATATAACTAATCTGAGAAAATTCAGTAGTAATTGGGGCCCAGCCGGTGGTCTGACTGTGATGGTTGATGCCATAAAGAATGACAGGAAAACAGCACTAGAAGCAAGTGTTCTACTCGATGGAGAATACGGTTACCACGGAGTATTCGCAGAAGTACCAATAATATTGGGAAGAAATGGAGTGGAGAAAATAATAGAAGTTGATCTTGACACGGAACAGAAGGAGAAGCTAGGAAGGAGCATAGAGGCTATAAGGAGCAATCTAAAACAGGTTCCGGAATCCTATTTGAAGTAAAATTACGAGCCCTGATAAAGGGCTCATTTTTTCCCAAATATTTAAACTCTGAAAACATTCCACTTTTGAGGGGCGCATGGCCTAGTTTGGATAGGGCAACGGCCTCCTAAGCCGTAGGTCAGGGGTTCAAATCCCCTTGCGCCCGTGATATTTCTTCAATCGTTCAAGGAATCTTGAAATGGAAATATATTCCTGATAGTACGGTACCCGCTAATACGGTTAGACTAGCAATGGGGGCCGAAGTTGCAATTAACAAAATAGCGAGAATGATGAAAATGGCAGAGGTAGCCATGAATAGTGGTATCCCGCCTTTAACGCTGAAGGGGATCTCTTGCTTTGAGATCTTCCTGTGATGCCAGAATGCACTGTATGACACGAACGCATACATAAATGAATCAAAAAGAGCGGCGACAAGGACAGGTACAGTGAAGCTCTTCGTTATGAAGACAAATATCGTTACTCCCAGGGCTATGGCGTATATGAATATCAGAGAATAGGTGGGGGTGAAATACTTTGAATTTATATTTCCAAGGAAGGACGGTAGGTTTCCTTCCCTTCCCAGAGCGTATATCAGTCTGGATGTACCTAGGATTCCGGCATTGAAAGTACCAAAACTCATCACCACACTTATTATTGCAACGACAATGGCTGTACCCCTGTTGAGTATATAATTTCCCAGAAGTATCTGGGGTGTTGGTGAATTTGCTACCAGAGAGAGTGGAACTCGGATAAATATAGCTGATGTTATGAACAGGAATACTGCACCGAGTGAAATAATTGCAACGGGCATTGCCCTGGGAATCCCTTTCTTGTAGTCAATCGCCTCTTCCCCGAGGGTTGTAACCCGTCCAAAACCGAGAAAGAAGTAAACCCCCACCGCTGCAGCAGTAAATACATTCACTAAATTTATACCGCCACCGTAATGGATTGGGGGGTGGGGAGTTATCAAGGCAACAATAGATACAGCCACGAGAGAAATGGCAACGAAGAACGTTACTCCCATCTGGAAATTGCCAGAAAGTTCTACTCCCAAAATATTCACAATGAGAATCAGGGTCAATGCCAGAAAAGACCAGAGAATAGCGGGTAGAAAAGGGAGAAGAAAATGAAGAACATTGCCTAGAACGTAGGCCTCAACCCCCGCCGCTCCAAGTATAATCATCGTCCACATGAAAGACAATGTAACTGCAGTAAGATTTCCCATCGGTTTTTTCAGGAATATCCTGTTTCCTGCAGCTGAAGGGTATATGCTCACAAGCTCCCCGTATGCCAGCGAAGCTAGGGTAGCGAGAATTGTTGCTATAATTACTGCAAGTATCAAGCTCTGAATATTCTTCGTGATGAGCTCCATAATTATTATGCTGAGGAAGACTGATGAGGCCAGTGGAGTCCCCATAGTCACGGCCACAAGCCTGGTGAACTTTAGACTCCTTTTAAGATTAGGTGCCATTTCGTCCAACTAACTCCACAGCAGTCTTGCGATGGCGTCAAGAACTATCTGGTCCCTCTCCGAACCGTATGTTTCTATGACACCGTCAAGATAGAGATGTGCAATCTTTTCCTTTCCGTTGAACATCCTGATCAGGGTGGCCGTGTCCCCTATAACCTTGACCGTTGCATCATCCTTTGAGGCAGCCTTTCTTACCGATATAACCTTCCCGTTCTGAACTTCAAGAATGTACCCCTCATCTATGTCTCTTCCCCATATGTTAACGACGGAACTCCATTTCCTGATGAGCTTCTGAACCCTTTCATTATTGTTCACTTCTCCAACAAATTTTTCAATTGTCCGTCTTAACTCCTCCCCAATCTCCATTTCTATTTCACCATCCTCGCTATCCGCACGAGATCATTCGCTGCCAGGATGTACTCTGTCAGCTTCCTCATGTTCCCTGTTACCGAGAGATCCCCTTTCAGGATCGCATTGATTATTGTCATCCTTCCCTCTATAACCCCCTCCCATGTTGAGGCCTTTCCTTCTATCACGTACCCATCTCTTTTTTCCATCTCACGTTTTACTAGCTCAACTCCCTCACATCTCCCATCCCTCAGTTTCAGTCTCGCCCTCACGTTAAGTCCTGGTTTAATCGCATTTGAGTTTTCGTCTCCCCTGATCACGAAGTCCACATCCCATAGCCACCCCTTTCCATTGGAATTGTATCTCTTATCCCCGTTGATCATCTCACAGAAACTGTGAAACCACTCTTCAGTGAACATCTTGCTCAAATATAACCCTCCTTTCTGGCCCATTTCTCAAAGGATATCTTTGACGGAATCACTGTTTGATTCACAATTTTCCTTACAAGGATTTCCATCCTGTCCGATGCTCCCTGTATCTGCATTGCCTTCCTCATAGAGCCCCTGAACTCCAGTGTTCCATCTATTACCATGGAAACGAAACTATCTTCACCTCTCAGCATTTTTATCAGTGTTTCGTAGCTGTCCACGTAATATATGATCTCTGCTTCCTCTTCCTTTTTCTTCAATTCCACGGAGGGAACAAGTCTGAATTCCTGTATAAATCCGTCCTGCGTTTCCTGCCACACCCCGATCCTTAAGTCCCGGATGTATATCAGCTCCTTAGCGGTGTAAACACCCTTTCCTAGCTTCCTGAATTTCCCATCTCTGTTCAGTTCATCCCTTAAATGTTCGAAAAATTCCCTTGTACCGAAGCTTATCATGTATCAGAATTCCTCTGTCTGCACGTACTTTTTCACGATTATCTTCCTCTTCCTCAATTCCTTGAAGAAAATTGCCGGATCGATCGCCCCTTCAGGAGCATAGATCCCTTTTTTCAGAGACTTGTTTGTGCCGAGATATTCAGCTGCAACTGCAGCGGGAATGCCGGTCAACCTTTTCATCCTGTCCGCGCCTGAGTATAGAATTGTCTTTTTCTTCCCTCCTTTTTTTCCCTTGACCTCCACCCAGAAGCCTGATTGCTCAATCCCTCCGGCCCTGAATTGTTCCATCGTCTCATACACGAATGAAACAAGGAATTGCCTTGACGAAACCTTTACACCGTTGACATCAATGATCCTGTTCTCTGTCATCCCTATATCAGCGAATTGCGAGACAAGGTGGTTTTGCCAGTCGGGAACAAGCGAACCACGCACGGTCACCTGTTTCACTCCCTTCAGGAAAATGGGAATTGTGATAGGCTCGGGATGGCCTGTGTAATATGTATCAACCTTTCCAATTGGTTCTGGAAAATCAATCTCCCTGTGGAACTGTCTTGCCGGAACCTTAGAGATCTTCCCGTCGAGGAACATAGGTACATCCCCCGTCACTGCATGAAATGTGTGTTCAATAACTGCCTTTCCAGCGGCATCAGCCGCGCTCCCAACCCACGCGATGTTTATCTCATCAGCAGTGTCTAGTTCGCTGAAGCCATCCTTTGCGCAGACGTTCGTGATCCCCGGTGTCCATCCCATGCCGATCACCTTCCTTCCCCTAACATTTCCATATTTCCTCTTTCCGAGGAATATGCTGTAGGTAACATCGTAATCATCACATATGTCCACGTAGTCCACTTCCTGCTTGCTAACCTCTTCAATAATCGCCTCCTCGAATCTGTAGAAGGGCCCCACCGTATTTATTACCACATCCGCCTTGGATATGCTATCTGAAAGCATACTCCTATTGGCAACGTCCACTTTTATCCCGCTTGCTTCCACTCCCTTTTTCCTTAATTTTGAAATTGCCTTATCAATCGATTTCTCATTTATGTCACCTATCAGGATTTCCCCATCGCTATGAATTGCGAGATCAGAAACAACGGACGACCCCATGTCTCCTGCTCCGCCTAGAACGAGAAATTTTTTCGTCACAAGAATAACAATTTGAAATACGCTATTTAATAATTTCGGAGTGGCAACTCCTTAAATCGGTCCTGCGAAAGCATCTTATTTCCCAAAAAGAATATTCTAGTTGATATTAGCTCCAGTTCGCTAATACTAATGGTGGTAGCTATCGCTGACAGTACCTCGTTTATACTGTTTCTCTGCACTCAGATTATGAAGGTGCTCATTAACATATTATTGGCCGGATTATACCCAAATGCAGATTGAACGATTTTTAAAATATTTCTCAATGTTCTCAGGTTTTTCCAACAACTTCCATTTGAAAAATAGCAAAACAAAGGAAAACACATCCAGCCCCGTTGAATTTATCGTAAATGGAGATCACGGTAGGGGGTGTGCTAGAGGATGGGGCAGGGCTGTAGCCTGAATGACAATTTGTTTAATCTCAAGCGGTACAGTCTCCATAGTACACCAGTTTCAAGAAAATAAGATATTGCTTGAAAATTTTAATTAGATAATCTCGGCCCCTGCTTTCAATCCCTTATTTCCCTCTCTGCCAAAATAGCAGTTAGGATAAGGAGGCCAAAGGCGAGGGCCGCGAGTGCACCAAGCCACTGCTCAACCTGCAACCACTGGGAGGGAGTCAAGTTGCCATATATTATAACAGTTCTTATTGCCTCAGCAGACCACGATACTGGATTATACTGTGCAATGTTACCCAGCCAACTTGCCATCATCTGCTTGGAGAACATTGCATAGCTAACGAACATGAGAGGAAGGTTCACAAGATTCACAATTCCGAATATAGATTGCATATTTGTCATCCTGGTCGCAATAACGCTGAATATCGAAGAGAATATGAATGCAATAAGGGTAATTGCAGTTGCCATTATTAATGCGTCAAGAATTGTGAATCCATGGGGAAATTTCAATCCATTGGGAATGAAATATGCGGCGATCACTAGAATAGCAGCCTGTGGTAGTATTCTAATCACAGAAGATATGATCTTTGAGAAGACTATGGAACTTCTCCTGATTGGGGAGGAAAGAAATCTCCCCATGGGTCCGAGCCTCCTGTCCCATATAATTTGAGTACCCGAAAACATGGCAGTGAAGAGGCCCATCGTAGTAAGAACTCCTCCTACAATGTATGTTATATAATTTGGAGCTCCGTTTAGTATCTTGCTTGCTGCTAAGCTCCCTTCTGGCCCCTCGAAGAATTTTGTGATATCCAGTGCACTCCCAAATAACGCTATCCAGAATATAGGTTGGATAAGGCCTGTGATGAAAAATGTTGGATTTCTGATCCACTTCTTCAACTCTCGCGAGGTCAAAGGCCATAATCCACTCATCTTCTCACCCTCCTCACGTTCATCGCCAGTTTACGCGCATCCTCCCCTCCCTCAGCCTCTCTTATTGTCCTTCCTGTGTACTCAAGGAAAACCTCTTCCAGGGAAGGCTTCTGGACAGTGAGCTGCGTAATTGAAAGACCGTGGTGAGAAATGAAATTCACGATATCAGGAAGGGATTTATCAGCATTTTCTACCTTGATCCTTAGGGAATTGGGCCCAGTTTCCGTTATTTCTAACACACCCTGGATTGTCTTCATTACCTCCATGCTTTTCTCATCTGAGAGTGTTAGATTCACTATATCTCCCTTCAGGGATGCTTTCAGCTCCTGCGGTGTGCCAGTAATTATGATCTTTCCATGATCTATAATCGAAACCCTGTCGGCAAGCTCATCAATCTCCTCCAGGTAATGCGATGTCAGGATTATCGTTATCTTCATCTTGTTCCTTATGTCCTTCACGTAATTCCACATCTGAGCCCTAGTCTGCACGTCAAGGCCCAGGGTTGGCTCATCAAGAAACAGTATCTTGGGCTCATGAACAAGGCCCAGTATGAGCTCCAATCTCTTCCTCATACCGCCAGAATAAGTTCTCACCAATCTATCAGCTGCATCTTCTAAATCTACGAGCTTCAGAAGCCTTTCTGAAATTTCCCGCGCATGGGATTTGGGGACGTCATAGAACTGTGAGACCATAAAAAGGTTCTCACGACCCGTGAGATCCTCATCAGCAGTGAAATCCTGCGGGACGATGCCTATGAGTTTCCTTACTTCCAGCGAATCCTTGATTATGTCGTATCCTCCCACCGTGGCTGTGCCCTCCGATGGTTTAATCCTTGTTATGAGCATATTTATGGTCGTTGTTTTACCAGCCCCGTTTGGACCCGCAAGACCATATATTTCTCCCTCTTTCACCTCGAGATTGAGATCTGAGACCGCTCTTATCTTTCCGTTGTAGATTTTCGTCAAATTTTTTGCTTGTATAATTATTTCCCCTGTCATATTGCCCCCTCCTTGATCATAAGGAATTCCTTTCTTTCATCCTTCAATATTTTCATTGTTCTCTCAAGCTCAAGCTCGTAACTTGCCAGAAATATCTCATATTCCCTTTTATTCACTATTCCTTCTCTAATTTCTTTTAAATTTTCCGCAAGCGATTCATTTACCTGCTTTGCTGAATTTAATATAAACCTCATCCTTTCTTGAGGCATCATGGTTTCCATCCATATTCTACCCATGAAGCGCGAAATGGGAGAGAATTCGAAATGCTTTTTCTTAATCTTTTCAATCAACGACAGCCCCTTCTCCGTTATCCTGTACATTACCTTTCCATCTCCCTCATATCTTTCCAGAAGACCTCTACTGCTAAGACCTTCAAGAGCAGGATAAACGGATCCTGCGCTTGGTCTCCATGCGCCCCTGGTCTCTTCAGATATCATGTTCGATATTTGGTTGCCATAAATCGGGCCTTTCGTTGCCATTGTGAGTATTATAAAGAACATTATTCCTTTGTTCCAGCTTCTTTTTTCGGGATCCACAAGGGGAATTATTTTATTACTTATAACGATATCGATATCGATATAACACATCCCGAAATCAAAACCTCCCTCTATACCCGAAGCAAGTGAAAGTTAAATACCAATAAATCTCTAAAGTAGGCAATTATTTCTGACACTATGCCATATTGACGGTCGATTTTGAAAAGGATTTAAGGAAGATTTAATTATTGAAACATGCAGATTAGCTCAAATTATCCGAGAATTGAAAATCACGGAGTTCTTCTGAACAACAGGACAGCAGCCCTTGTTTCCAGTGAAGGAGAAATAGATTTCGCCTGTTTCCCCAATTTTGATTCTGAGATGATTTTTTCCTCAATACTGGATAGAGAGAGAGGAGGGTATTTCACGGTGAAACCTGTTGCGCCTAACGTTGAGGGTAGCCAGTATTACGAGCCGGATACCAATATCCTGTTCACCGTTTTCAGATCTGGCGGGAAAAGAATTCTTTCAATTATGGACTTCTTGCCCATGAGTTCTGAGAGTTTCGTATATTTCTCAGAGATACATAGGAGGATCGAGGCATTCCAGGATGTGAAAATTTCAGTTTCATTTAGTCCATTCCAGAAGGAATATAGGACTAAAGCGCGCGCAATAGATCACAACGGGTATATGTTCTTCTCAAGAAAATCAACTCAATTCCTTTCGACGAGGCTGGACCTAGATCTGAATGAGGACAGTGTCACAGGAATTTTCGAACTGCCTGAGACAGAAGTGCTCTGGATGGTCACTGCACACAATCTTAAGAAAGCCTACCCTCCTGAAATTTTTTCAAGTGAGAGAAGACTCTGGCAGACCAGAAAATTCTGGAAGGAGTGGCTCATGAGATCATCTTACCAGGGGATCTTCTATGATGTTGTGAATAGATCTCTTCTAACCCTCAAGGGGTTGTTCTTTGAACCAACTGGATTCATGGTGGCATCTCCCACAACATCTCTTCCTGAATCCATAGGAGGTGAAAGGAACTGGGACTACAGGTTCATGTGGGTGCGGGATACTTCATATGCGATAGAATCTCTTCTGCAGATGGGATACCTCAACGAGGCCACAAGGTTCTACCTCTCAGTTATGGACCAGTTTGAGAAGGACGGGAAACTCTTTTCTGTCTATGGGATAAGTAGCGATTCCGTACTTGAAGAAGAAATACTTGATTACTCCGGATACGAAGGTTCCAAACCCGTTAGGATAGGAAACGCCGCGCGCAGTCAGCTTCAGGTAGACCAGTATGCCTCGCTCATCAGCTCACTTAGGCTTCTGCTCGAAAATTCTGGCCTTATAAGTGCTCACATGCTGGAAAAGGTCTTCTTACTGGGGGATACGCTGATGAAAATATGGAAAATGCCTGATTCATCAATATGGGAGATCAGGGGAAAGAAGAGGCACTATGTCTACTCCAAGGTCCTTGCCTGGAAGGGGATCACTGATCTATCGTGGCTCTACAAGCAAATGGGAGATGAAAAATCCTCCAGGGAAGCGAGCAAGGAAGCCGAATTAATCAAAAAGGAAGTATATAAAAGAGGGGTTTCACCATCCGGATATTTCACTCAAAGTTATGCATCCGAAGATATAGATGCATCACTTCTCAGGCTCCCTTTAATAGGATTCTGTCCTGTAGATGACCCCGTTTACAAGAGAACATTCGAGGAGATAGAAAACAAGTTGATGCCTGAAAAATATATGTTGAAACGTTACACTCTTGATGATGGCCTCAAAGGAAACGATAACTCATTCATTTTACTTTCCTTCTGGTACATCAGGAACCTTTTAAGGATGGGGCGCATTGCTGAGGCCCATGAGGGAATTATAAAAATGCTAGGTCTTCTTAACGATCTTTACCTAATGCCTGAAGAGATAGAATTTGGTTCCCATAGATACCTGGGAAATTATCCTCAGGCCCTGAGCCATTTTTCATTTATTATGGCGGTATATGAATATAATAAGGCCATCAGTCAGCGATAGAACGTTAAGTGCAGGGTTTTAAGAGAGTTAAGGATGATTAACAATCGAGTCTTGAGTTCCTGATCGTATTCTGCAACCCTTTACTGGGTTCGGACATAAAAGAGTTCACGGAATGTTCCCTCAGCTCAGAGATTTATTGGGAGCAATACTCACCCGGATCGTTCTTTTTGCGCTCAGGCTATATTTCTTGCCCATTTGATGCTATTTTCTTACGAGGATCATGATATTTTAATGTGAATAAATAAATTGGCAAATTTCAATATCCCGGTAATCATTATTATCTCCATGCCAGCCAAGAAATGCAATATAATGATTGTTGGATTTGGAACTGTTGGTCAGGGCTTTTTTGAATTACTTAACTCAAAGAAGGAAATTTTGGGAAATAGAAATTGTGAAGTTTCAGAAATAGTGGATATTAAATTCGGAATAATAAAAAATCCAGAGAGGGACGTGTTAAAAAGGATTGGTGAACAGAAAACAGTGGCTCTGTCCAATGATGATGTAATCAAAGCTATAAAGGAATCAAAGGCCAATATAATGTGTGAGTTCACATGGGTAAATTACAGAGACGCCGAGCCTGCATTCTCATTCATAAAGGCGGCTCTCGAAAGCGGCAAGGATGTGATCACGACAAACAAAGGCCCCATTGCCGTGAGATTTAAAGAGGTGATGGAAATAGCTAAAAGGAATGGAAGAAGGGTCCTTTTCAAGGGCACAGTCATGGCCGGAACCCCATCTTTCAATATCATGAAATTACTTCCAGGGAGCGAAGTTATAAAAGTCAGGGGAATACTGAATGGAACCACGAATTACATTCTCACAAGGATGGCTGAGGGTGTTGATTATCCAGTTGCCCTCAAGGAGGCACAGGAGAAAGGATATGCTGAGGCTGACCCCACAAATGATGTTGATGGATATGATGCAGCCGCAAAGGCTGCAATAATTTCCAACGTATTCGGTTGGAATTATGGGATGAAGGACGTCAAAATAAAGGGTATAAGGAATGTTACGAGGGAGGAGGCTGCGGCTGGAGCTAAGCTTCTTGTTAGTGTTGACAGGAATGGAGCCAGCGTGGGGCCTGAAATACTTCAGAACGGTGAAATCCTGAGGGAGGTTAAGGGCGTTATGAACGCTATCGAAATAGAAACTGATACTCTTGGGAAGATTTATGTGATAGGGCCAGGAGCTGGCAGAATGGCCACAGCCCAAGCAGCACTTACTGATTTGATGGAAATCCTCGGAAAAGAAAAATCATTAAATTAGAGGAGGAAGAAAGGTTCCTGGATTTAACCTGTTCTGAAAAAGGGAGCTCAGGAAGCTACCTTCTAAAAATAGCCAGTTTTATTTCCGTCATCTCCTCTATTGCGAATCTTATTCCTTCCCTTCCTATGCCACTTTTCTTCATCCCCCCGAAAGGCATAGTATCTACTCTGAAATCAGAGGTATCATTTATCAGAACGGCTCCAAAATCAAGATGGTCTATCATCTTCATCGCTGTTTCTATATTGGAAGTGAAAACACCTGCCTGAAGACCATAAGGAACATCATTTGCAATTTCAATTGCCTCTTCTATTTTCTCAAATGGAATGATCAGAGTAACCGGCCCGAATACTTCATTTTTCCAAATTGTAGCTTTCCTTGGGACGTTCTCCATAACTGTGGGATAGTATATGCTCCCTTCTCTCCTTCCTCCAGTCAGAACATTGCCTCCCTCGCTAACAGCCTCATTTACCCATTTCTCCACCCTCTTTGCTTCTCCTTCGCTGATCATCGGTCCTATGTCTGTGTTTTCATCCAGAGGATTCCCTACCTTGAGCTTCTTGGTCGATTTTATAATCGCCTCCTTAAATTCTGAGATAATGTTTTTCTGAACTATGAGGCGCTGTGCATGAATGCAGTTCTGACCCTGAGATTCAAAGGCCGCATCAACTATCGAATCCACGTAATTCTCCCAATCACTATCTTCGAATACTATCACGGGAGAGTTACTTCCCAATTCCATGGAGTATTTCTTTGGACCTGCGGTCTTTACCAGCTTTTCCGCAGCTTCAATACCGCCGGTGAACGTAACCTTCTTCATTTCCTCCGAAGTAAGAAAGAACTTCGTGACCTCAGATTCTCCTCCTGCGATTATATTTTGGTATGAGTTCTCAGGCAGCTCTGTTGACCTCAACATTTCTTCGAGTTTGAGGGAGGAAAGGGGAGTGAGGGTGGTTGGTTTGTTAACTATTGAATTTCCCGCTGCTATTGCCGGTCCGACTTTATGAGCCACCAAGTTAAGGGGATCATTGAATGGTGTTATGGAGAAAACCGGCCCTATTGGAACCCTGGTATAATAGGCAAATCTGCCCTCACCCCTTGGCTCAACGTCAAATGGTATCGTCTCCCCGTATATACGTTTGGCCTCTTCTCCAGACGTTTTTATGGTAAAAGCCGCCCTTCTAACCTCTTTCTGTGCATACTTTATTGGCTTCCCTGCTTCCATGGCAATAGTTTTTGCAAGACTATCTGCCCCCTTCGAAATTCTTTCCGATAGATCTATTAGGGATTCGCTTCGCTTATAGGCCGGCAACCTCGATACATCTTTGAACGCGTTCACCGCTTTCCTTAATACAGTTTTTGCATCTTCAATACTCGTTTCCTTTAATTCCGCTATGACTTCCCCGTTGAACTTGTTTTTGACATAAAGCATTAGATCAACCCCCGTGTGTTAACTTTTTAAGATATAAAACCATTTTTTATTGCTATCGATTCATTTCAAGGAGAAGAATAATTTAATGGTTAGTAATTCATAACAATGCTGAAGAATCAGGATTTCAAAGAGTTTCTGAAGAGTTCTACCTCTTTGCTTGCCCCTCTCATAAGCATTGCCGATCCCTCTGTATCTGAAATGATGACTTATCTCTCTCCAGATTTTCTCATAGTGGACATGGAGCATTCTGTCATAGATATTCCAGTCCTGCAACAGATTCTCATGGCGTCTAGACAGATGCCTGTAATAGCGAGAATAAGGGGGCTTGAAAAGAATGAAATAAAGAAGGTGCTGGATACAGGGGTTTCCGGGATTATCATCCCTGGTATTGAAACCGTGGAGGAAGTCAGACAGGCCGTCTCTTTCTCCAAAATACCTCCAGCTGGAGTGAGGGGAGTGGGTCCTGGCAGAGCTTCCAAGTATGGTTACAGATACAAGGATTACGCAAAAGAAGCAAATAAATCCTTAGTTATGGTGCAGATAGAGACTAGGTCAGCCTTCGAGTCCATTGAGAAAATTGCTTCCACCCCGGGTCTTGACGGCTGTTTCATCGGACCGGTGGATCTTTCCGCCTCCCTCCAGATTGACTTCTCCTGGGAAAGTGAGGAATTTTTGCACTCCATTGACAGGATCCTTGCATCTGTGATAAAAAATGATCTTATCTCCGGTATATATTCGCCCCTGTCCAACATTAATCTTTCCCCCATTCTAGAAAGAAAATTCAACTTCATAATGTTTGGAACGGATCGTGAGGCTATACAGCTTAGATATCTGGAATCAATGGAATTTGTAAGGCGTATGTCAAAATCTAGGAGCTGAGGTACTTTTCTAGCATGTCCAGTCCCGTAGCTATACTTTCCATCGAGCCTCCGAAGGATATCCTGATATGACCTTCCCCTGCAGGACCAAATGCTGAACCTGGAAGGACAGCAGTGCCGTACATTTCAAGAAGTTCTTTACTGAACTCTGTGGATTTCTTCTTCTTTGAGTATGAAGGGAATGCGTAGAATGCTCCTTCGATAGGTCTCAGCGAAAGCCCATTCATCACTTCTAGCCTTGATTTCACATATTCCCTCTTTTTCATGAACTCATTCTTAAATTGCTCAATGAATTTCTGCCCGTTCTTTAGTGCGTAGGCCGATGCCTTCTGTATGAAAGGAGGGGAACAGGTGTAGGTATGTTCTATAACCCTAGCTATATTCGTCACAATGTCCTCCCTGGCAATGGTATATCCCGCCCTCCATCCTGTCATAGAATAACTCTTGGAAAGACTGAATATCGTAATCACAACATCTGGAGAATCTTCAAGAGATCCAACTGAGAAATGCTCCTTTTCATAAACAAGGTCTTCATATGCTTCGTCACTTATTATATGCACACCCTTTTTCCTACACGCTTCATATATAGTTTCAAGATCCCCACGATCTATAACTCGTCCAGTGGGATTTCCTGGGGTGTTGATGACTATTGCTGCCGTATCAGAATCTATTTTCTCGGCTATTTTTTCAGCATCGAGGGACAGATCATCACGAAGGTCGTAGCGAACGGGTGAAAAACCAGCCAGCATCGCTGGCTCAGAGTAGAAGTAACCTGGATTCGGGAGAAGCACCTTTTTGCGTTTTCCCGCTATGTCCATGAATGTGGAATAAATTGACTGTTTTGATGTTATGAAAATGCTGTTCTCTAATGACGCGTTAATTTTATTTTTCCTTTTCACTTTTTCCACTATTGCTTCCCTTACCTCCTGTGTTCCGTAAGAGGAAGTGTAATGTGTATCTCCGCTTTTCATACTTTCGTATGCTACCTCTATGATCTCACTAGGAGTATTGTAAACTGGCTCCCCAATTGCCAGAGATATCACCTTCTCTCCCCTTGCAATTTTCTGAAGAACCAGGTTTACCATTTCCAGTGACGGAGATCCGGCCAGGTCACTTATAAACATGAATAGAAATAATAAAATGATATAAAACTGTTAATCTCCCTGCATAGGAGTTGGGTTGTATAGAAAATGAAAAAAATAGTAGCACATCTTTACAGGGCTTCAAACCACTTCTGAATCCAGGGTCCCTTTGCCAGTATATTTTACCCCGCTGTAGTATCCAAAGTAGTAGAATATCAAAGCCACAACTATGAAAATCACGGTATCATAGGGATAGGGAATAATGGGTTTCGCTAGAGGCCCGAGGCTCCCTGTGTAAGACAAAATTAGAACAACTATCATGTAGATAGGAAGCCATATGCCCGATAGTAAGTCGTTCGAAGATATTTTTGACCTGCGATGATATACGGTAAGGAATAAAAGGCCCACGAACACGGATATCATTGAAATCCACACAGCCGTCCAGCCGGACCAATATATGAGAAGCCCCCCAACCACGAATGCTATCGGAGCCAGTACAGAATATGCAGGAAGCTTGTAGGGCCTATTCTCATTGGGGAACTTTTTTCTGAAAACTGCCAGACTGATTGCTGAAGGTGCATAAGAAAAGACGACTGCATCAACGAAAATACCCAGTATGGAAGAGAACGAAGGCAGTAGGACAAGATAAACTACTGAAATAATCAGGACAAGTATCACTGAGTAAATCGGTATGCCCCTTTTGTCCAATCTGGCGAAAGGTTGAGGGAAGTAACCATCGTACCTGGCCAGGGTATTAGCAACTCTAGCGGCCCCGCCATAATATATGATCCCGTCACTGTATGAAGCTATTACAACACCTATTATTGCAATCACCGCAATTATTCCGATGCCTACTACAAGGGCAGCTGACGCATAAGGGTAACCAAGAGATGTGAGGGACCCCCAGGAATTCTGACTGAGACCGAGCTTGGACCAATCAATTACTCCCAAAAATGCTAAACTTTCTATCAGGTATATGAGCATCACGATCAAGAGGGAAGCCACTATAGCACGTGGCAGAAATTTTCCAGGATCATGGACCTCTTCAGCATAATCTATAGGCTGTCTGAATCCCGCATATGCGAATATGGTGGCAGAAATAGCCAGGAATACTCCGGTGGCGCCAAGAGGGGCAAAACCTCCGAATCTGGTGAAATTAGAGGGGTGGAAGAAGGCTAAAAGTACGAAGCTCACTATAAGGACAAGAGCTATCTTGATTATGGTGAATGCATTGTTCACATTCCCCATAAATCTTATTCTCCTCGTATTTATCAGCGTAATTGTGACTGTAGCAACAATAGCAACCAATATTCCGATTATTGAAAGCCTTCCGTTCGCATAGAACTGAGGAACGTAGTAGCTCCCATATTCAACTATTGCAGCTACAACCGCAGGCATCGCAAGAGAGTAACCAACGAAAGCCGCCCATCCATTAAGAACACCAGTTATCGGTCCGTGGCTCTTTGCCGGATAATAGGCAACCCCGCCTGCACGTGGCCACATCGCACCTAGCTCTACGTAAACCAGTGCTATTGGAATTATGAGTATGAGTGCTACTGGCCAAGAAAAAAGACCAGCCGGCCCACCCAGTGCTAGAACTGTTACCGGAACATAAGCCACCGCAGGACCAAGTATTGCCCCGAGGGTCAAAAAGACCACATGCCAGAATCCGAGCTCCTTTCTGTATTTTCCAACCTCTTCTGTCATAATCTCACCTCAATCTTCTTCTAAAGCTATCACGCGGGCCATTGCTCCGCTGCCATTCTTAATCTTAAGGGGCAGAGCAACGATGAGATATTTCCTGCCTTCTACAAGAGCGTCCAAGTTAGTTAAATCTTCTATGAAAACAATTCCATGGGGGAGCAAAGCCTTGTGCACCCTGAAATCTTTGTGACTGTAAGGTTCTATTCCAAGCGTATCAATGCCTATCATCTTCGGTTTATGACTGATGAAAAAATCGATCGTATCGGTTGAAAGACCTGGGAAATCAAATTGGAATTCCTTGGTGTAACCCCTTTTTTTATACCACCCTGTGTTTAAAAGGATTATCTTTCCATCGTACTCCGCCTTCCATTTGTTTTCAATGTCACTCACCCCTATTTCCTCGCCCCTGGGATTTACCTTTATGCAGTACCCCTCTCCGACGAGTTGAGAGAGACTGAGATTGTCTACCGTTGTCCCTTTTTCAAGCATATGATATGGTGCATCTATGTGAGTGCCCGAATGCGTTACAGAAAAGTATGATTCCACATTGTAACCATCTCTTGCGGCGGTTCCAACTGGCACAATGTTAACAAGGGGATTTGTCGGCCACGCAGGCATGTATGTTTCGAGGGTGACACTAAGGTCATGAATGGCCCTGATACCCATGCTTAAAAAATAAGCAGCCGTCATATATATTTTGCTGAGGAGTTTTAGTTGCCGTCACATCAAATTGCAACGCTGCATTTCCTATTACAAGAAGGTGTGTTACATAACTAATAGGCTTCGGTCATCTCTCTCATGATGTTATAATAATGGACATTCATTGCTATCTCCTGAGCTGTGTATTCAGGTCTCCCTGCCTTTATGATTTCACCCATAACACTCTTCAGACCTGAGAAATATAATTTCCACAAGCTATCTTCATAATTATTGTTACTTTTCCACTCAC
>Ga0080003_1000297_pt1 | contig 34518 bp, 33 predicted proteins | sample JossMetagenome_FD_69206 | JGI IMG/M metagenome (GOLD analysis project Ga0080003, IMG submission 69206) | Hot spring microbial communities from Joseph's Coat, Yellowstone National Park, USA - JC2_E (SPADES assembly) (version 2) | ecosystem: Environmental > Aquatic > Thermal springs > Hot (42-90C)...
TACCATTGATATCCACAATATTCCCCTGTTCAGATCTCAGAAGCGCGAACATATCACCCCCAAGACCACAGAGGTTGTTCTGGGTGACAGCCAATGCAGCACTAGTGGCAAGCGCAGCATCAAACACATTCCCACCTTTTTCCAGTATCTTGGCTCCAGCTGCAGATGCGAAAAGACTGCTCGAGGCAACTACCCCCTTTGTGGAAAAGGAATTTGGCCTACTTCTCATAAAACAGCATTGCCCTCTTTCTTAATAATATTAGTGTCATATTCACGGGCATTTTAAATTTTTGGAGGTCTCAACCCAATTCCGAGTACCCTCAATATTATGAACTATTCATCTAGGGATAGAGTGAGGTTACATCTTATCCTCCTATATTCAGCACGAGGAACTGATGGCGACTGAGTTCTCTAGGTTTTTCGCGCCCAGCCACCTCATATTCTTTTCTCTTCTTCATTTTTCCCATATTATGAAAAGAATAACGCTTGTAAAGAAGGAGGTGTCTATACTCGAATTGAGCAGTGGTTCGACACATATTCGTCTCAATGATAATCTAGCTACTTAAATTTTGAAATTCCCCGGATTTGAGCGGCTCTTCATTTGAAGGAAATTTGACTACGTTAGATAACAGAAGTCCAATCTGGGATAGCCCCCCTCTATATCATATCTTTCTCTCAAGCTCCCATGTTTTTTATATAGCATGAACACGTTCCATAATGCTCTATATTTCCTTATTAGACCTGACTGGTCATTCTACAGCAGGAACGTTTTCGTTTCAACATTAATAAACAATTTGTGAACCTGTTCAATGAAATTTTTAAATCATACTAAAAATACACACCCGTGAACAAAAGAGTTTTAGCCGTAGTCGTGGCAATTGTGGTAGTAATCATAATTGTCGCGGGAGTCGAAGTGGGCCTGTATTATACCCACAAACCTAGTACTGCAAAGCCGGTCGAGCACACACTGATCATAGCGAGTTCGCAGACACCAGCTTCCATCGATCCTGCAGTCGCCTTCGATACTTACTCGGTATTCTTTGACGATCAGATATACCAGACCCTTCTGGGATACGGAACAACGACAGTGAATGGTAAAACGTACGGATCCCTGACACCAGTTCCAGAACTAGCGACGAGCTGGGTAATCAACCCCAATGGATCGATTCTCTTCAACCTCAGACACAACGTGACCTTCTCAAATGGAGACCCCTTCAACGCGTCTGACGTGCAATTCACCCTCGAGAGGGTTATAACCATGAGCCAGGGAGCCTCGTTCCACGTTGCACAGTTTCTCAACGATAGCGGAATTCACGTGCTGAACCAGTATCAGATTCTCCTCGTTCCAAGTGCACCATATCCTTGGTTCCTGAACCTCTTCCAGCTATGGGTGACAGGCATAGTTGATCCAAATTACATTAACGCACACGGTGGTGTGGTCAAGGACCAGGTAAACCAGTGGATGTCCGACCATGCAATGGGAACTGGACCTTATGAGCTGGAATCCTATTCAACATCTGAAATAGTGCTAGTTGCCAATCCAAACTACTGGGGACCAAAGCCAAACATCACACAGATTGACTACGAAATAGTATCCAGTCCTGCAACACAGGAAACTCTCTTGGAAAGCGGCGCTGTAAACGTTGCACTCAACATTCCTCTGGATCAAATGGCAACCCTAAAGAATTATTCATCTATCAGAGTAGAGGCGGGTCCGACCTCCTCCGAGTACTACATAGGGCTGGACGAAAATGTCACACCATTCAACAACGTTGACGTGAGAAAGGCTATAGAATATGCGGTTAACACCACACAACTTACAGAGTATTCCACCTTCGGATACGGAATTGTAATACACAGCGTAATAGCTCCCACCATTGAGTCATACATACCAGCATTCGAAAACTACACATACAATCTTACAATGGCTAGACATTACCTGGATCTCGCAGGTTATCCCAACGGTTTCACCACTTCCTTCTACTATACGGCTGGAGATCCGATAGGCTCCGCAATTGCCACCATATTGCAGCAGGAACTGGCGAAGGTCAATATAACACTAAATCTGCAGGCAGTTGAATCCAGTACATTCGATGATGAAGTCGGATTGGGTCACTGGCCGATGTTCTACGAGGCTTGGGTGAACCTTCTGGCAACACCTGATGACGGTATGAGGCCCCTTTTCAATGCAGCTAACATCGGAATTTACGGGAACTACAACTACTTCAACAATTCCACTGTGAGCAAGGACCTCGTTGAAGCTGGGAAACTCTACAACCAAACACAGAGAGATGCACTCTACGAACAGGTACAGGAAATACTTGCACAGCAGGCTGTGGAGGTACCGCTCTTCAACCTGGAGAACGTGATCCCGGTGACATCAAACGTGCACAACCTCTACATCTACCCGACATTCGACATATTCGTTTACCAAGCTTCGATGACGTGACTCCATGAAAAATTTTTCACGTTTTTTTATTTTTAGAACTATTTCTCTAATTCCCACTGTTTTGGGAGTGCTGGTGATAACATTCCTTCTTTCCCATGTGATACCGGGTAATCCTGCTCTCATACTCATTGGTCCAGAAGTTAACGGCGCAGAACTTAAGGTTCTTGAAAATGAGTTAGGTCTTAACAAACCCCTTTACGTGCAGTTTTACATCTACCTTGCGCAGCTTATACATTTCAACCTGGGTTATTCGTATATACTCGGGCATCCTGTGAGTTATGAGATAGATAACAGATTCCCGGTTAGCTTTGAGCTGGCAGTGGCTACCATGGTTATAGGACTTCCTCTTGGAATACTCCTTGGAATTTTTGCTGCACTCAGGTCTAATACATACGCGGATCACGTTACCAGAGTGGGTTCCCTTCTCGGGATATCACTTCCCGTGTTCTGGATAGAGATCGTCTTCATTCTTGTGTTCTTTTCTGAGCTACATGTAGCGCCAGCACCGCTTGGCCAGCTATCTCCTACGTTAACTCCACCTCCAAGAATCACAGGGATGATGATACTTGACAGCCTTCTTACTGGGAACATCACAGACTTCCTTAACAGCCTGTGGCACATAATCCTGCCAGCAGTAAGCCTTTCACTGGCAATAATAGCAACGCTTTCCCGTGTAGTAAGGTCCAGTATGTTGGATGTGCTGAACAAGGATTACATCAGGACAGCTTTCGCAATAGGCTTTCCCAGGAATATTCTTATAAACAAATATGCGCTTAAAAATGCACTTCTTCCTGCGATAACTGTTGCCGCCATACTGACAGGAGGCCTGATGGGTGGAGTTGTCCTGACAGAATCTGTTTTCTCCTGGCCAGGTCTGGGTCTTTACGCTGTGAACGCGATTGAGGAGTTAGACTATCCAAGCGTTATGGGGGTTGTTCTTGTTTCCGGTCTGCTGTATGTTATTGTTAATTTCGTTGCTGATATATTGTACGGGTACATAGACCCAAGGATAAGGTACTGAGGTGTGAAAGCATGTCATATATCACAGGTAGATTTACAAGAATTCAGAAGAATAGGAGAACAAAAAGAATTGCTGAAACAATGAATCTGTTCATCAGAAATCCTACAGGCTTCACAGCAACTGTGATAATAGCTATTTACGTGATAATCGCAATAGCGGGACCGTACTTGGCACCTTACAATCCCGATCAGCTGAATCTCGCACAACGTCTCCTCCCGCCATCACCCCAACACATAATGGGCACGGATGAATTCGGGAGGGATGTTTTTTCAAGGATACTCTACGCTATAAGACTGGATCTTGAAATAGCATTTCTCTCTGTGACCATAGGCTATGCCATAGGCGTCCTCTCAGGCATATTTTCCGGCTATGTAGGCAAGATAACAGATAATGCTATAATGAGGGTAATGGACATTATCCTCGCATTCCCTACGATAATACTGGCCATTGCTATATCCGTAGCTACGGGTTATGGATTCTGGCCGGTTGTAATTGCTGTGAGTGTAGTTTCCATTCCCGGGTTTGCGAGGGTTTCAAGAAGCACTGTTCTTTCCACCAAGAATGACCTTTACGTTCTGGCATCCCTATCACAGGGTGCTTCCACCAGGCACATTCTATTCAGGCACATTCTTCCACCCGCAATAACCCCGACAATAATACTGTATGCTCTCAATCTCGGCAACGCGATTTCTGTGGCAGCAGCCCTGAGCTTCCTGGGCGTTGGAATACAGCCACCTACCCCCGAATTGGGGGCTATGATAACGGAGGGACTTCAGTTCGTTGTTTCAGGTCAGTGGTGGATTTCAATCTTCCCAGGAATATTCATAGCAGTCATAGTGATTGCATTCAATATGATGGGCGACGCTCTCAGAGAGGTCACTGATGTAACATTGAGGTCTTAGATATGAGTTCCAGAGAGAGCGTTCTTTCCGTCGAAGATTTCTCGATTGAATACACCCTGGGAAATAAGAGGATATACGCCCTGTCAAATGTCTCCCTCACCCTTGGTGAGAATGAGTCAGTAGGTATAGTGGGAGAAAGCGGCTGCGGGAAATCAACACTTGCCATGGCTATAGCACATATTCTCCCTCTGAATGCCAGGGTAACATCTGGGCGTATCCTGTTCAGGGGACAGGTCATTGCAGATACTGAGATGGGAGCATCCTTCTCCATAAGAAATAACCCAAGGGAGAGAAAAATTGAGAATCAACTGAAACTGGTTAGGTGGAAGGGAATATCTGTGGTCTTTCAGGGTGCCCTGGACAGTCTGAACCCCCTTCATACAGTCGGCACTCAGATTTCTGACATATTCATCTATAAGGAAAATCTCCCCCCAGAAGAATCGAGAAAGAAATCAATTGAGCTTCTCAAGGCAATGGGGCTGGATGAATGGGTTTACGATGTGTATCCTCATCAGCTTAGCGGAGGGATGAAGCAGAGAGTTATCATTGCAATGGCACTTTCGCTGAGACCATCGCTGGTGATTGCAGATGAACCTACGACGTCCCTTGACGTAATAACACAGTACAAAATAATAGAAGAACTTGTCAGGTTGCGAGAATCTTTCGGTATCTCTCTTGTAAGCATCTCCCACGATATCTCCCTCGTCTCCAGACTTTCGGACAAAGTTGCAGTGATGTACGCGGGAAGGATAGTGGAGAGAATACCCGGAAGCACCATTTCATTGGGGAGGCACCCGTATACCCATATACTGGCAAATTCAATACCCCGGTTGGATTCAGAACTTTATGAAATCAAATCAATAAGAGGCGCCCCTCCAATGCTGACGGAGCAGATAAGGGGATGCCCCTTCTTTGAAAGGTGTGATTGGAGGACTGAGGAATGCAGAGAGCCCTACTCGAAAGAACTGAGAGAAATAGGCAAGGGGCATGAGGTGGCGTGCATACATCCCCTTATGGAGGGAAATGCCTCACAGACTACCGGTACCATAATCAAGGAAACACGTCCAGTGTCGAGTGAGGTGATAATAGAAACAAGAGGATTGACCAAATTATTCCAGAAGCAAAGTGGCATCAGGGAAGTCACCCACAGGGGATCGAATCTCATAGTTGCAGTCAACAATGTGGACCTCGAGATAAGGAAAGGGGAGATAGTTGCACTTGTTGGAGAGACTGGCAGCGGAAAGACAACACTGAGCAGAATGATAGGCCTCCTGGAAGCTCCGACCAATGGAAGGATAATGATACTGGGCGAGGAAGCTGATCTTGTGGATAAGAAAAAGATAAAGAGATTAAGAAAGGACATACAAACCATATTCCAGGACCCGTTTCAGAGCATAAATCCGAGGTTCTCCGTATATGATGTGGTCTCTGAGCCGCTGATAATCAACAGGAAGGATATCAGTGAGGAAGAGAGGGAGAGGCTTGTCTTTAGGGCTCTCGAGGAGGCAGAGCTCACGCCCGTGAACGAATACGTGGATAAGTACCCCCACCAGCTCAGCGGAGGGCAGAGGCAGAGGGTATCCATAGCAAGGGCCTTGGTTATGGAACCCAAAGTGCTGATAGCAGACGAACCAATATCCATGCTGGATGTTTCGCTGAGGGCCGGTATACTTAACCTTCTGAAGAAACTGAGGGATCAACTTGGCATATCAATTCTTTACATAACACATGACATAGGTTCTGCAAGGTACGTAAGTGACCGTATCTACGTGATGTACAAGGGGAAAATAGTAGAGGGAGGACTGAGGGATGAGATCATCCGCGAGAGCAGCCATCCGTATACAATGGCCCTAATACTTGCCAGCATCGGCATAGAGGGAAGGGTTTCGGAGGTGCTGGGTGAGAGGATTTTCAACACGGAAGATGTGGAGAACATCAGAGGTTGCAATTTTTCACCGAGATGCAAGTTCGCGAAGGAAATATGCAGGACTGAAGACCCGCACCAAGTGAACTTCTCAGACTCCCACTTCGCGAGATGTCATTTTGCTTCTGAAATAAAGAAAAGTGTCAGCGATTCCGGGAAATAGCCCAATTTTAATATTTAAATCCTTCTATTCATTTTTCCGCCTGCCTGAGGCAATGTAGCCAAATTTTTTGGTAAGAATTTATTGGATGCTGGAACCCGGGGATCATTGAATATGTTCAAATGAAAGTTTATTACTGCAGTTTAGTTACTGTTTTGATTGAGATGATCGCTTCTGAAAAAAATATTAAGAGATTTGTGGTGAACTATCGTGGCATCTTTCAGAAGACGCTCGGAAAGAGAATATCAACTGATATCGTATACATAGCTCACCGCGAGGGTAAAACTGCACTTTTTAACGGAAGATACAGCGACGATCCTGAGAGGAACGGGATACCTGCGGCAAGGTTTGCTTTCATTGGAGAAAACATAAGCGAGGAAGATCTTGAGGCAGAAGCGGCGGCAAAGATGGATATTGATAATGCGGACGTTGTCGTCGTTCTTGATGATACACTCGCCAAGGGTGTTGAACCTTGGGGCTACTACGGAATAATGCCAATAAATGAGAAGGTAATCCCAAATGGTGTCATACTCTTCGTCTCCAGGAGAAGCCCACAGGAACTGGTGAAGGAACTTGAAAGGAAGCCATTCTCTTACAAGATTGCTGTTCTTCCAGGCGATGCTAGCTTCTCCGGCCTCTGGTACTATAAAGATGACATGACGGATGTCAGGGTTCTGGGCGCAGTTGCGAGAGTAGATCCCAAGATGATAAATATCGATGATGTTGTTTCTTATGTAAAGGAGAAATACAAGAGCGACCAGAAAGCGGAAGCTGCCCTCAAGGCTTACGATGAGGTCGTCATATACAACGTGAAGCCAGGGGAGGGAAGGGATTGGCCCTACAAGAAGCCGGAACTTCCCAAATGGAATGAGTTCAGCGAAGGTCTTAAGGTAGTCCCGCCTTCGCAGGAATACAAAATAGGCCCTAGAGGCCTCAACAGGAATCCTGTGTTCAAGAGGGGAACGAGCAAGACGCAGAGACCGCTTGTAAGATTTGATCTCTGCACCAAATGCACCCTCTGTTGGTATGACTGTCCCGATGAGGTATTCGATGTTACCAAGGATGGGTACTATGATCCAAACTACGAATACTGTACGGGATGCGGAAGGTGTGCAGAGGTCTGCCCGGTCGATGATTGCATCGTCATGGTAGATGAAATGAACTTTGACAACAACGATTCCGCATACGAGATGTACAAGAAGGACCCGAAGGCTTATGTGGAATGGGTAGAGAGCAAGAAGAAGAATATCAGGAAGATCCCTGAATTCATAACAGGCAAAGGTGAGAAGGTGATAGTAAGGGATAAATCAATACCTTTAAAGAAAGGAGGTGCTAAGGAATGAACGAGATTCAGAATGTAAAGTCCGTATTCGAATCCGAAGAGCTGATGTCGGGAACTGAAGCGGTAGCACACGCAGTCAGACTCGCAGATGTTGATGTTTTTGCCGCGTATCCAATAAGGCCATATACGAGCGTTATGGATAAACTTTCCAAGTTCCTGGCTGACGGTCTGCTCGATGCGGAATATATAGTGGCAGATGGAGAGCATTCACAGTTTGAAATTGGGAAGCACGCATCGTCGGTGGGTGCAAGGGCATTCGTTGGAAGCAGCGGTGTGGGATGGCTCTATGCGATGGAGGCAATAGTTGTAACTGCAACAGACAGACTTCCCCTGGTGGCTCTCGTCGGAAACAGGGCCCTTGATGATCCGGGAGCATTTGGTGTGGAACAGAACGATGCACTCATGGTAAGGGATGTAGGTTGGCTCCTTGCCTGGGCTTCAACAGCGCAGGAGGCTTTTGACACAACCCTCATAGGCTACAGAGTGGCAGAGGATCCCAAAGTGAGGATGCCGTTCGCTATCGCCATGGATGGTGGATATCTTACCCACTCAGAACATCTGGTAAAGCTTCCCACGAAGGAGGCGGTGAATAAATTCCTGCCACCGTACAGCCTTGGGGATAGAGTTCTGCACCCTGATAACCCGATCTCGGTTGCGCCACAGGTCAATGAGGATTGGGTCATGGAGCTCAGGAAGCAGAACCACGAAGCTGGAAAAAGGGCAAGAGGCATCATTTACCAGGCATACAAGGAATACAACGAGATATTCAATGCAGGATATGAAAATCCATTCATCGAGGAGCTCAATGTGGAAGATGCTGACACCGTTCTTATTGGTATGGGTAGCGTTGCAACCGTGGCAAGATCCGTCACGAGGGACCTCAGAGGGGAGGGCAAGAAGGTCGGATTCCTGAAGATGAGATGGTACAGACCGTTCCCCACTGAGGAACTGAAGAAGGCTCTCAGGAACGTCAGTAACGTGGGAATCATTGACAGGGACTTTGGCATTGCTGGACCTAACGATGCGGCCATAACATTCCATGACTACAGGTCTGCTCTCTATGATATGGAGAACAGACCAAGGATGGTGGACTTCATTGCGGGTCTCGGAGGGAGAGAGATCTCCAAGGCAGAGGTAAGAAAGATGTTCGAAATGACGGAGAAGAAAGATACTCCGCTTGTAAATTGGATAGGACTGAGGGAGTGAGGAGGTGAAATAGATGGTAAAAGAAGTTGAGGAATTAAAGGATGTGAAACTCTACAAGGGCGTGCACAGCATAGATCTTCCCGAATACTACACCTCCGGCCACAGGACGTGCCAGGGATGTGAATCAGCACTGGTAATGAGGGATTTCGCTAAAGCTGCAGGCCCGAGGACAGTGGTGACTGGAGCGACAGGATGCATGTATGTGGCGAATACATCGTATATGACAACCCCGTGGCTTATACCGTGGATGCACACGCAGCTGGCAGGTGGAGGGGCGTCTGCTGTAGGTATGGCAGCGGGCATCAGGGCGCTCAGGAGAAAGGGAAAAATAAAGGACGAGAAGATCAATGTGATAAATTTCTCAGGAGATCTCGGAGCTGGGGATGCAGGTCTCGGTGGGCTTTCAGGTGCTATGCAATCTGATTACGATCTTCTTGTCATAGTATATGACAATGAATCTGCAGCGAACACCGATATACAGGCTTCAGGGTTGACGACATACGGAGCTCAGACCACATTCTCGCCGGTTGGAAAGGTTCACCGCATAATGCACAAGAGGTGGAAGAAGAATCTGGCACCCATGATAGCTGTTGGTCACCCCAACGTCAAGTACGTCGCAACTGCTGTGGCAACCTTCCCTCCGATGGACTATATGAATAAGGTAAAGAAAGCGCTGGCGATAGGCGGACCCACGATGATACATACCCTGGATCCATGCCCGAAGGGATGGGACTATCATCCAAGGTACTCCCATGATCTCGGGGAGCTGGCAGTAAAAACAGGAATCTTCCCAGTTTATGAGATAATAAAGGGCAAAGTGGTCTATACCTACGACCTTCGCGGCAAGAAAAGGGAGCCAGTGCGCTCATACCTGGAGAAGCAGGGAAGATTTGCCCACTTCATAGATGAAGACTATGAATACATACAGTCCAAGGTAGACGAGATGTGGGAGGAGTGGGAGATTCCAGGTGTTGTGCCCTTCTCATCCGGTCTTGAGGTTGAGAAGTAAATTTTTATTATTTTTAATTCTTCCCGCAATTTTTTGTGAGCTTTCCTCTTTATACCGTCTCATGAACGAAGACCTTTCTTTATTTTTTTATATGTTTCCCATGATCTTTTTCCTAAATCGCAGGGGTAATTGATCACTGCAGAGATCTCATGAACATTAATTTCTCAACCTTTCTGAGGTGATAGGCCAAGGTTGTTTTCGGAAGTGAAAGCCTCTTGCTCAGATCTGAGAGCGTGAGACCTCTCGGCCAGTTAAAATATCCTGCCTTTATGGCATTCCCAAGGATTAATCCGTCAAGTTCCGATAGATTATTCTGCTGGCTGTCCATCCAGATCCCCAAGAAGAGCTGTACGTAGAAGTCATAGAATTCCGACACGGAGAGCCTCCTCCCGTCAACGAGGGTGGTTGTACTGTCATTTACCCAAGTAAAGGACTTCTCTTCATCATTTTCCTGATAGAAGAACCATTTCTCAACTCCGTCCCTCGCAATTATGGGATACAGCCTGAATCCCTTGAGCGTAAGTCTGTGGAAGGCGGATGTTGATGGAAAGGTGTATATTGCCGAAAAAAGCTGACCCTTGGAACCTATGACTTCCTGCACTTCCAATTTTGGGAAATTTTTCAATTTCTTGATCGCATCCCTTGTCTTTTCCACAGACGGAGAATGGAATATACTGAAGTTCGTTTGCCTACCGTCCTCGCTTCTTATCGTATTAAGAACTATTATGGACAGCCCTTTAATCTTGGATGTTAGAATGGGGTGGGGACAATCAGTCTGCCTTATAGAGAGCTCGAGGATGTGACCCATCCTTCACTTATCTGAACTTAATATTAAACACTTTCACCCTGATGATCGTTCCTCCCTGGCGCAGCCTTAATTCTTGACTCCTTAAGAACGAGAGAGATGTCCGTGACCAACTCGTCTTTTCTAAGATTGGAAAGACAGATAGGGCAGGCTGTGACTAACTTTTCATTACCTAATGAGCGGAGTTCTTTGTATCTTCTATCAGATATCTTTTCTCCGGTTAACGGGAACATCAGCTCATCAGGCCCCCCGCAACAGGAAGTCATGGCACCACTTCTTTCAGGAAGGATGACCTGGTATGCCCTCCTCAGAAGTGTAAGGGGCGAACTGAGAGAACCATTTCCCCTTGACAAATGGCAGGGTTCATGGAATATTATCTTTTCATCTTCTTTTTTAAAATTTTCCACATTCAGGAGGTCCGTATAGAAAACAACTTGGAAGTCGAAGTCGGCAATGTATTTTGGATAATCGTACTTTAGAAGATTGTACGTATGTGGATCCGTAGTGATGATTCTCTTTACTCCCATGGATCTGAAGAGGGATGCTATTTTAGCTGCATACTTCCTGAATTCCTCTTCGTAACCGAGTTCCAACAGAAAAGTTCCAGGATACGGCTCATCCATCATCAATTTAAACTGAATTCCTTCCTGCGAAAGGAGGTACCCGACTGATTTCATGCTTTCCGTAAAGAGATTCCTCCCTCTTGGAGGAATAATTCTGGATGCGAATTTCATTATAACCGGGAATCTCGCAATTAACCTTCCAATCAGGTCCGAGACCTTTGGTCCAAGTATCCTTTCTGCTTCAGAGAAAGAAGAACTGTAGGCTGAAAGCAAGTACATCTGGCCTGTGTAAAGGAGCGTATCGGAATGTTCATCCATCTTCATCTCCCTGGCAATTCTTCTGAAGTCGGAGGATATGGCCAGGGGACTTCTGTATTTAATAGTGGTGTTCACTATAGCCTCTGCAATCCCGGCTTTCAGGCCATTTTTTACGATATATTTTCTAGCTAGAACACTCACCTTCCCTGCATCTATGCCAACAGGACAGACAGAAAGACAGGCGCTGCAGTTAAGGCAGGAATAAAAAGCATCGCTAACGCTCTTCTGTAATCCAGAGTTGGAGGATCTTACGAGATATTTTGCTATTTCTACCCTTCCCCTTGCACCCATTGAGGATAAAGATGTGACCTGGAATGTCGGGCATACAGCCTCGCAGAAACCGCAGTTTATGCAGTTTTCAGTGGCTCCCTTTAACTCCTCAAAACCTTTCAGAATATCTTCCCTCCGTTGAGAATCCCCTTGGGGTCCATGATTTTTTTTATACCCTTCATGATGTCAAGAGCTCTCAGGGATCCCCTGGCCCTGAGCTCTTCCACAAATAATTCCTTCTTTTCGAGACCGATGCCGTGTTCTGCCGAGACTGAGCCATCATACTTGACTGCTATTTCTCCCATAAGGCGGAGGTATTCCTGTGCCCTTTCGAAACTGCTGGTATCGAAGAATATGTTGGCATGAATGTTTCCGTCGCCTATATGTCCAAAGAAGGATATATTAAGGGAGCCCCTGGCCTTTTCGAGCTCCTTCATTGCGGCAGGAAGCCTGGATGATGGAACAGCTATGTCCCCCGTTATGATCATTTCGTCGCTGCTCTTCCTCTCGCTCAGCTCTGAAGAGTAAAGACCTTTCCTCATTTTTGAAAGTAAGAGAATCTCATTTTCATCCGTGGTCATGGAAATTGAGGTGGGGCCCGTGGATCTCAAAAGTTCGTAAGATTCCCTCATAACTCTATCCAGAGATTCCCTCGTGGATGAGAGGTCTATCATCACCATATATCTGGCCTCCTCGGGAAATCTAAAAGTGCTTGTCTTCTGGATAGAATTCATCGCAACTCTGTCCATGAATTCAGCTGTGAGGGGGGTCACCCCATTTGATTTCAGGACTGATATGGCTGAAGATATTCCTGCTACTTCGTTATAGTAAGCGATTATCCTTCCTATTCTTTCTGGCTTTGGGGTAATCTTCAGGAATGCTTTTGTTATGAGAGCTAAAGTACCCTCGCTTCCTATGATAAGTGCCGTTAAATCATACCCTTCACTTCTTTTCAGGACACGCCCTCCAGTATGGATAAGTGTACCGTCCGATAGCACCAACTCAAGACCGAGTACCCATTCCTTAGTTGTTCCGTATTGAACAGCCCTTAATCCTCCGGCATTTGTAGATAGTGAACCACCTACTGTGGCAGCAATGGAGCTGCCCGGATCAGGTGGATACATGAAATTGAGTTTTGAAAGGGCTGAATTGAGGTCATCAAGTCTCACGCCTGCCTCCGCGTATGCATATCTATCAACAGTGTTTATCTCGATGATTCTGTTCATCCTTGCAAAGCTCAGAACAATGGAATTTTCCGATGGAATGGATGAGCCCGTTAATGATGTCCCGCCACCTCTGGCCGTTATCTGGACGTCGTTTTCGAAACAGATTCGCATAACCTCCTGTAGCTGTTCCGTGTTTTCAGGAATCGCCACTGCGCTGGGTTCATTGCCCTTGAGATAGGATGCATCCCTGTAATAGGGGAGTTTTGCTACCGGGTCTGTGATCAGATAATCCCCCAGCACCTTTTTGAGTTCTTCAAGATATTTCACCAGTTAGTATGGAAATCCTCCTTATCAATATTCTATCCCTCTCTTGATTTAATAGGTTGACATAAAACAAAAAACAAATATGTGTTAACAGATAACTATTCCGATGGAAAATATAAGAGAGCTTCTTGAAGAAAGATTCTCGAAGCTGCATTCTCAGAAAATTGTTGTTTTCAAGATACTGGAGTATGGCATTTCCGTGCGTGACGGAAAGATTTTCTGCAACGACATAGAGATAGAGCCTAGGTCTATGGCTGAAGCATGCAATGTCGATGTCCGTGTGGTAAAGTCCGTCATTGACAACATAACCGGGGATAAGGAACTTTCAAAGATATTTTCCAATCTAAAGTCAACTTTGCATCTGGGCCAGGTCGGTCCTACAATAGGTCTCGGGGAAATCGTAATAGAGGCATTCGACGCAAGGGAACCAGGAATAATACACGAGGTTTCCGAGGTGCTGGCCAGGCACGGGATAAGTATAAGGCAGGCCATCGGTGATGATCCTGACTTCGTTAAGGATCCCAAGTTATATGTTATTACGGATTCCCCTGTGCCGTCTGAAGTAATCCCTGAAATTAAAAAATCGAGGAAGATAAGGGGGGTAACAATATATTGATTCTGGAAAATTATAAGGATGCAGGAAAACTTTGATGTACTTGGGCTGGTTTCGTTAAGACCAAGTGTTCCTCCTTGGCCTTTTGCGTTGGTGAGCTGTTAAGTTCAAGAGCTTATCATATTTTCGCTAAGCTCCTGGTAATATTGCTTTGTGAATCAAATCCTCCACTGTGAATCCCTCTGAAATAACAGAAGATCTCCAGTGATGGCATTTATTTCAACCATTGCCTTGACTATCTTCCCATTCTCGCTGAATTCCACGTTGTATCTCCATACATCCTTCTCATTTGTCTGGTCCTTTTCCTGTTTTGCCATGGTCACCCTTATCTCCGCTATACCGAAGGCGGACTGCATATGTTTCTTGAGTTTTTCTATACCCTGGGAAAAATCAAGCATTATATTGTTAACTTTCTCCCGTTAATGTTCTTTTCTGTAAGATTTTAATGGGTCTAATAATATAAAGCTAAATTAAAATACTTTCTTTCAATGAATGAACAATGACAGGCAGCAATGTTTTCGAAAAAATTGACCATATAGAATTCTACGTTGGATCTGCTAAACATTGGGCGTATTTTCACCAGAAGGCATTGGGTTTCAACATCATCGGTTACTCTGGACCAGAGACTGGTGTGAGGGATCGTATATCATATCTTCTGAAGCAGGGTGATGTGAGGCTTATCTTTACGGGATTTTTGTCAAGGACCTCTGAGATTTCAAGGCATGTGGAGATGCACGGGGATGGTGTGAAGGACATTACTCTGAAGGTTCCCGATATCAATGAAACTATCTCATTCATCCGGGAACGTGGCGTCGCCTCTCCTTCGAGTATCAGAACGGAGAAAGGGGACTACGGTTCCCTGAAAAAATCTGTCGTACCGACTTACGGGGAAACGGCGCACACCCTTGTTGACTACAGTGAATGGGATTCCGATCTTCCACCAGGATTCATCAGTGTGGAAAGCGAGGGGGGAAAAGAAAGCGTACAGAAAATAGACCACGTGGTGGGGAATGTTGAAGAAAACAGGATGGACCCATGGGTAGATTACTACGTGAGAGGCTTGGGTTTCAGACAGCTCATAAGCTTTGATGACAAGGACATAAGCACACAATATTCCGCCCTCAAAAGTAAGGTTGTAGAATACGGAAACAGGAAAATAATATTCCCCATAAATGAACCTGCCCTGGGACTGAAGAAATCCCAGATTCAAGAATACCTTGATTATTACGAGTCCCCTGGAGTGCAACACATAGCACTCAGTACTGATGATATAGTAAATACTGTAAGAAAAATGAAGGAAAACGGCGTCCGTTTCCTGGAAACACCGGCATCTTACTACGAGAACATTGAGGACAGGGTGGGAAAGATAGATGAGGATATAGATGTTCTTCGCGAACTCAACATCCTCGTGGACAGGGATGATGATGGCTATCTCCTGCAGATATTCACACAGCCCATCGGAGACAGACCAACGTTCTTCTACGAGATAATTCAGCGGAAGGGAGCTACCTCCTTTGGAAAAGGAAACTTTAAGGCTCTGTTTGAGAGCATTGAGAGGGAGCAGGCGAAGAGAGGAAACCTCTGATATTATGAGACTTTCACGGGCACTACTGAATGGAAGGGAGGTTTCACTTATCTCCGATGGGAAAAAATACTTTGCAATAGATGACAGGGACTACTTCAACCCCGAAGAGGCTTTTAAAAAAGGAAAACCAGTGGAACCTGTGAACGCTTGGACTTCCCTCATACCGGTTCCTTCGGTTCCCTCCATCAGGGACTTCTATACATTCGAGGAGCATGTGAGAAAGGCCAGGGCAAGAAGGGGTCTTTCAGTACCGTCGGAATGGTATGAAATTCCAGCGTACTACTACTCCTGCACCTCCATGCTATTTCCTTCCGGAGAAAAGGTGCCGTACCCTGATTTCACGAAGGAGCTTGATTACGAGATGGAGGTGGGAATCGTGATCGGAAAGGAAGGAATGAATATAAGGAAGGAGAATGCTTTTTCACACGTGCTCGGTCTCGTCCTGGCCAATGACTGGTCCGCAAGGGATCTTCAGAGGAAGGAGATGAGTGTTGGGCTCGGACCTAGCAAGTCCAAAGATTTCGCGACCAGTATAGGACCGTACGTGGTAACTTTGGATGAAATTTCTGACAGAATTCTTCCAGACGGAAAAATAGACCTTGATGTTGAAGCCTACGTTAATGGAGTGAAATATTCATCAGGAAATCTCAGCGATATGAGATGGTCATTTCAGGAGTTGGTTGAGTATGCTTCCAGATCAACCATCCTCAGAAAGGGAGATATCCTTCTCTCAGGCACAATTTCCTCAGGCTGTATACTGGAGCTTGGACCTGAAAACTTTGGATGGTTAAAGAGAGGGGACGTCGTATCGTTAAGAGGCGGTGTCCTTGGAACTTTAGAAAATGAGGTGAGCTGAGATATGGTTTTTTACGTCAAGCAGGGGAATTTACCCAGGACAAGACACACCTTTGATGACAAGAAAAAAATCCTTCGTGAGGAGCTTTTCGGTGAGGAGAGCTTCGAAGGAGCCTATTCCCTCCTTTATCACAGGAATGAGCCGACAAGGATAAAGAGTGTGAGGGAGGTACGGAAGAGGCGCATCTTTGAAAGCAGAGACTCTGGTCACAGGCTTATACACACAGATATCCTTCGAGAGAAGGGGGATTTCATATCTGGCAGAAGAATACTCTTCTACAGCGACTCTCTTCTCATATCCATCTCCAAACCGGTCAGAAGGATGGGATTTCTTTTCTCCCATGGCTTGAGAGACCAGCTGATATTCGTCCATCAAGGAAAGGGAAAATTAATTAGCGTGATGGGAAGCATAGAGTTTTCCCGGGGTGACTATCTGTACATCCCCAAGGGATTGATATACCGGATGGATTACCGTGATTCCCCGGTATTCCTTCTAATGGAATCAAAGGATGGCATTCACATACCCTATAGATATCTCAACAGGTACGGTCAGATAAGGGAGGGGGTACCGTACTATAACAGGGATATAAGAACGCCGATCCTTGATGACGTGATAAAAGAGAAAGGAGGTGAGGTATGGGTGGATTTCGATGACAGATATATTGTGGAAGAAAGGGATAAAAACCCATTTGATCTTGAAGGATGGGACGGATATCACTACCCGTTTGCCATCAGTACGGCAGATATGATGCCCATAATTGGCAAGATACACCAACCGCCCCCGGTCCATGAATCTTTCACTTCGAGAACGTTCATGGTCGCAACTTTTCTCCCGAGAAAATTTGACTTCCACGAGAGGGCCATTCCCATTTCCTATTATCACAGTAACGTTGACACCGACGAATTTCTTTTTTACTCTTCCGGGAATTTCATGAGCAGGAAGGGTATTAGAAGTGGCTCAATCACACTCCACGTGAGAGGTCTGGTTCACGGCCCTCAGCCAGGCGCAGTGGAAGAATCAATAGGGAAAGATTCTACAGATGAGACAGCGGTGATGATTGAAAGTTATCTTCCAATAAAGGTAACTAAAGAAGCCGAAATGGTAGAAGACAAGGACTATATGAGATCATGGTACAGATGACATTCAACTACCTCCCGATAGATTTCGTTGCAGTCGGGAAAGGATCTCCAGAAAAAATATCAGAAATTACAATTAAGGGGGAGGATGCGTTCATTGTAACAAGCAAATCTGTATCAGAAACCAGATTCTTCTCATCTCTCATGAAAGTTGTTCCCGGGGCGAAGGTGCTCAGGTTTGTCACACAGCATTCTCCTCTGCAGGAGATAAGGGAAATAAGTGATTCTGTATCCCGCGAAAAGAGGGGGTTCTTGATTACCGTGGGAGGAGGGAGCGTGATAGATGCAGGGAAGGTAGCAAGGAGCTTGGTTGATTCAGGAATAAAGCAGATTGCGATACCCACAACACTTTCAGCAGCGGAATTCTCACACATCGCCGGATATTCAGAAAACCACGAGAAAAAAGGAATAAGGGGAAAAAATCTCGTACCCAAGTATATCTTCCTTGATCCTGATGCTACAGCAGAAACCCCGACGGAACTATGGAATTCCACCGGAATAAGGGCAGTGGATCATGCTGTGGAATCAACACTGGGAGATGGACTTCTGGAGTTCAGAATAATAATGGCCCACGCTTCGCTAACAAGAATGATGGAGAATTTAGGGAAATTCGGTGAGGAAAACAGGGTCCAGTGCCAGATTGCCTCCTGGTATTCATACATGAACGTTTTTGATTCTCCAATGGGTTTCAGCCACAAAATAGGAAAGATAATAGGATCCCGCTGGAATATTCCTCATGGAATAACATCTTGCATTTCCCTTCCAGAAATTATAAGGTATTATTCTAAGGAGCCACCTTCAGGTCTTGCCCGTCTTGCCTCAATGTTCACTGGCAATGATGACGGAAAGCAGGCATTGATCTCCCTTTCATATGAGATTGAGAGATTGATAGAGTCACTTGGTCTCAGAAGGGGGCTTTCATATTACGGAATCAATCGCAAAGACGCTCAGGAAATCTATGAAATGCTCGGAAAAAATGACGAAAGATTGAGAGAGGCAATTATGAACATGCTGTGAATCACGCGAGAAGCCTTTCAAGCCCATCATGAAAAAAGAGGGACACATTTTCGTCCACAGACTGCGATTGTGCTTTCCAGATGTGTATGTGATTAAACTCGAAGACTGAAAGAATTATCTTACCTGCGTTCAATGTTATAACATCGGTGACACCTTTATTTTTTGCGATTTCCAAGACTCTGAGAGCATTCTTCTCCGCTACAATATCCTGTGGCCTTACATCTATCACCTCTGATCCCGTCATTACGGTTCCGGTGTATTTCAAAAGTTTGTAATGAGTTGATCTTGCAAATGTCTCTGATATTTTTCCATCATTGTCCACGGGGAGGAGGATCACCTTATCCTTCGAGGAAGAGGGTTCGATATGCACCACCACATCCTTGATGTCCGGTATCTCCGATTTAAGGGAGTCTTCAAGCGCGTTTGCAACGTTATGTGCTTCCTCTATTGTAAGTCGACTGTTCACTGTCACAACAAGCTCCACAAATATGACTGCTCCGGCCCATCTTGCCTTGATGGCTTTAATTTCCCATACATCTCTATTTCTCGTAACTATCTCCCTTATCTTCGGGACTACCTTCTTGTCCTTGGGAAGGTCCATGATGCCCACTATGCTGTCCTTGCCAACGGAAATTGAAGTGTACAGTATTGCCCCAGCAGCTAGTATGACAGCCAAATAGTAGAATATTACCTGTCCGGTGTAATATGAGAGAAAAAGACCAACAGTAACTCCTACGCCCACATAAACATCAGAATAGTTGTGGTAGCCATCAGACACCAGGGAGGTTGCACGGAGCACCTTACCACCCCGTATTTTTATAAGACCGGAAGAAAGCAAAGGGATGAGGGATGCAACCTCAAACAATGCGGCTTCAAAACTTGAATGTGCATAGGAATGTGGGAGGGAAATGAGAATGTCAAGTGCCGTATACACAATAATCAATGCAATGGCCAGGGAAACGAGGTCCTCTATCCTGAAAAGACCGTACGAATACTTCAACCCTCTTGTGCTGTTTGCTATTTTTATCCCGGCAAAAACCGCAGCTGTGACAGTGATATCCGTGATTATGTGGAAGCTTTCAAAAAGTAGCGCATCATTTCTGGTGATAACAGCCCCTACTAGCCTTATTACCAGTACTGATACCTGAAGGGCGAGCGATATGAGAATATACCCTGTAAGTGTAAGCTTTTTCATATTGCCTGGCAGGCTTGATTATCTTCTCGTGAGATAAAAGGGTTGGCTACTTTTAATCTCTCTTATTGCAGACTGTGCATTCACTGCGTAACTGATTTTATCACCCCTAAAAAAATTTATAAATATCCCTCTTATAAGCAAAACATTAACTCTGAACACATAATGGGTGATTTCTCTGAATGAAAAATCCATCGATATTATTGAAATTCCTGCAATGTTCTACCGGTTTCTTGTTTCAAGAGCCATAACATCAATCGTTATGATCGCTTTCCTGATATTTTACTCCTGGTCTATCGTAAGCAAATATGATTCCGTATTTTTGGCAGGGTTACTGATAACTATTTCCCTGGCGGTGGAGATTGGTCTCTCATTTCCCATAGGGCATATTATAGATGTGTACAACAACACAGTTGTCAACCTATGGTCCAGTGTTATAATGGTCCTAGCCTTCACCTTACTTCTTCTCAACACTGGTATTTTTTACATCTATGGTGCGACGGCAATTTCTGTTTTCGGCTGGACAATGAAGCTTGACTCATTCTCAGCTGTAATCAAGAAACACACCCCCGTAAACTCATTCAAGAAGGCGAATTCAATGAATAATGCCACCAGCAGCGCATCATCCATACTCGGTACTGTCACTGGAGGATCCGCTATAATATTCTTTCACTATTACTTCACGTATCTATTAATAGCTCTTTCAATAATATCGGCAATACTTTCAGTTCCCGTCGTGGAAAAATCTTTTCATGATGATAAAGGAACTGTGTCAGCAATCGAGGACATTAAATCAGCTGGTATATTCATTGGGAAAATTACCGGTTTCCTTGTCCTGGCCTTCTTTATCAACGGCCTTTTCATCTCACTGGATACCTATTCATCTGGTCTCTTTAATATCGTTTTGAAAACTTCACCTCTTTACTATACAGTTTTCAGCTTATCGGTTCCGCTTGGTACAATTTTTGGAACACCAATGGCAAATATGGGATACTTCAAGAATGATAGACCTCTGGTTCTGGCCGTTCTCCTCCTTGTTTTTTCACCATCATTAATTGTTCTCTCCATCAGCAGGTATCCCGTGATAGATATTATTGATGCATTTATAATTGGAATAATACTGCCTTTGATCAATATACCCCTGATTACGAGATTGATGAAAATTGTACCCATGAATATCTACGGAAAGGTCATGGCCTTTGTAAAGATATTCACGGGAGGTGCTTCCCCAGTTATGGGTGCTGTTTTCTCATTGCTGGTTCTGTACGCAACAATTCCTACCGTATTGCTTATCACTGGCATTCTTGTTGTCCCCCTATCTCTGTATGGTTTCAGGATAATCCCGACATTCTTCAAATATGAACCCAGATAGTTGAACTTAATAAATGCGTCAATGAAAGCATCTTTTTTCAGTTCATCTGGAAGCAGTTTGTCTCGGGGAGTTTTGAACATTTTAAAGATATGATCACTTAATATGCGAATGTTTCGCGATTCCCTTCTATCCTGAAAGGTAGGAATTCCCCGCGAAAGGGAGTTGTGAGCTCGCAGTAGCTTTAGATGTCACTATGTTCCCTGGATTACGCATTCAAAAATTTATTCCCTTAGAATCCTGATCATCCAAAATTTAGGAAGAATGTGAAGAACGATTACTTTGCAGTAACACAACATATAAAGATAAAGGGCAACAGAATCCACTTCCCCAAACTCATGGATGGAATATATTTCAGAGGCCCCAAGGATAAACTAGCGGGAATTAAAGACATCAATCAAATCATCATACCAAAGGATTCCGGTAGTTACTATCGCTCTATAATATATGAAATTAAAGGTGAGCTGTCAGAGAAAAAACCGCTATCTCATAAAAGTCAATAGGTATAGATCTCCGTATCGGGAAGTTTGGAACTCTATCTGATGGGGCAGTTATAGAGAACCCACTTTTCCTAAACAATATGGAAAGACGTATAAAGAAATTGCCAAAGGCACTGTCAAGAAAGAATAAAGGGTCAAAAACTATAGGAAGTACTGTCTGAAGATATCCAAGAAATACATGAAAATGAGGAGTGAGCATGAGGATTACCATAGTAGGATATCAACTGCAATAGCCAACCATTATGATACAATTATCATTGAAGATCTCAACGTTCAGGGTATGCATCAGAACCATCACACTGCAGAGAATATCGGGGATTCGTCTTTCTATTCATTCAAACAGAAATTGCCACGGATAGCAGATAAATATAGAAAGAATTTAGTTGAGATAGGAAGGTTCGTTCCATCATCTAAGCTGTATTGAAAATACGGTAACATAAAGCGTGACCTCAAGCTATCAGACAGCATATACCACTGCGATGTCTGCGGTCTTATCATTTATAGAGATTACAATGCCTACAAGAACAAAAAGAAGATTAGATTGATAAAGGTAGGGCTGGTGTAGCTCGAATCTACGCCTGTGGAGAGAGCTACTTCAGGCCTTCATGGAATATATCCATACTGGCAGATGTCTGCCCTTGAGTCAGGAAGCTCAGAAGCTTTAGCTCAGGGGTAGCCCACATGTATATAGAACCGCCATGTTTCCAGACGTACCTACCAAACGCGGTCTTGAACATTTAGAGATCCTTGAGAAGCTGGCCTAATCAGGCCATGGATCACGTAAATTTTCCTCATAATGAGGTGTGACGTGAAATGTTTTTATCAAATTTTTCGACCGATCCTGATTTTTCAAAAAAAAGTTTCTGGATTTGGTTCCTGGCAAAGTGGAATCAAAATTCCTGAAGTTCAGCTTTGACTGTACATTTCTCAGATATACTGCTGAAATTGGTTTGTACGAAGACGGACTGCGTCATAAGACTAGGATTGATTGATAAGGGTGGATCAGACTAGCCTCATTTCTGACCGGTACATTCTCTTGCTATCGCTTCAATAACATAATTAAGCTTATTCATGGCTTCTACTGCTGCGGGATCATCAAATTTCCAGGTTAAACGCCTGAATCTTACATGGGTTCCGTGATCGAGTTCGTATACCAAGATCCTGGATGGCAACTCAATCCCGACAGACGGATCACTCTGCATCATTATCGTGCCTATAGACGGGTTGCCAAAGACCAAGACGATGCAGTTGTTCATTTCTAAGCCCATCTTCTCTGCATTTAGTCGATGATCAAAGACTGCAAATTTGGTCAGATTTCGATCTTTAATAATGCGGTCTAAAGCGGAAATCGTTTCTTCAAATGTGTATTTGCTTATAAAATCCACATATTCCTCCATTACCAATCAATATACATAACGCGCCATATTGTAATAAATTTTGATGTATGGATATTCACATGGTTTTATAGGGATAATCAGGACGCCTGTCAAGTCGTGAGATCCGAACCTTCTATCGGTAAAGATATACGATACATTATGCTCTAGAACAGCAGGTAATTCAATCATTTTCATGGATCTTTCCTATTTTCCTTGTAAAGATGTGATGCTATTCTTTTCCCCTCTCTGGTGAGATCATAATAGATGCCTGCAGGCTTGTAATTGACCTCCCTTACCTTTATCTTTATCCACGGCTTTACCGAAGAGGTGGGCGACCTCTTCAGCGGGCCGTTAAACACGGTTAGAAGTTTCATGCTTTCCATCTTCTTGCAGGCTTCCTTTAGCTTTACCTGATCATATGTTGGTGCCCAGCCACTAGCCCCGAGCAACCGATGTGCCATGTACTTCGGGCTGTCTGGGCCGTATTTATATATATGTATGAGGATTTTTCTGCAGAGGTCATCAAGGGCATCCATGATATGAGAAACTTTTGAAGCAATAAATATGTATCATACCTAAGGGACTAATATTCAGACCCTTCAGGATCGTATCTTGATTCACTGAAACGGTTATTACAGAAAAACCTGCATGAAGGCTCCAACCTTCAGGGAGGGTATGAAAACCATTGACAGGGATCTGAATGCTGCAATAAACATTAGGAATATGGGTCTCATTAAATTAGGGAAGGGCATTCCCGAATTCACGCCTGTGGAGATAGCCACTTCTGGCCTCCATGGAATATATCCATACAGGCAGATGTCTGCCCTTGAGTCAGGAAGCTCAGAAGCTTTAGCTCAAGGGTAACTCACAAATGAGAGAAGGAGAGTCAGGAGACCCAGGAAAACTATAATATAACCCTGGGCAAGCCGGAGCCTGAAGAATTGAATTCTACTTGATATGTACGAACCAAGAATTGCCCCGATTGCCGCCCCTATAGACAGAGCGATTATCAAGGGGAGGAGATCTGGTATAGGCCTTATGGAGAGGAGATGGAATGAAGAACCGATGAGAGAGGTGAATATCATTGCAGATAAGGTGGTTGAGAAAGCAATCTTTGGGTTGATCTTCCTAACAGCGGTAAGATACGTTCCGACTATCCCTCCAACTCCGATTCCCAGGAATCCACCCGCGATACCCGCAATGAATGTAAATAGAGGCTGCATCTTTCCGCTTTTTCTATCTGCGGAATGTTCTGTATAATTAGGCTGATGTTTTTCTACAAAGCTGCCACTCTCTATCCTGTTTTTCCTCCTGTCTACGTGAGTTATTGTAAGGGAAAAGAGACCTATGCTGATGCTCACGATAGAGAATATCAGATCAAAATGGGAATTATTAAAATGAACAACCAGATATGAACCAAGGAGTACCCCGAGGCTCGAAGGTATGCATATGGCTATTAGAAGGCGAGCATTTATGGCATGCTGCCTGTAATTTGATGCTGAGCCAACGGCAGCACTGACAAGAATCGTAACTAAGCTCATACCGCTCGCTGTTACGGGCTCTATCTTGAGGAAAAAGAGCATTACAATCATTATTATTATCCCTCCCCCTATACCCGCTATGTTGCCAATGACTCCGACCAAGAGTGCTATTACTACGAACAAAACTACTTCAAGAAAAATAAGCACTGAAGTGAATTTGCAGCGAATATAAGAACGTTGAGAAATACTTCATGAAAGCTGATAGGCTGCACGAAACGGTTCCATATTCCTTATTTTTTGTTAAATGAGGGAAATAGGGAGTTGTAGGCAATGGTTAGGAACTTCTTACCGGGATCCACCAGCGTGGCGCTTGAGGCTAGTGAATTTCCATTTCACATTTTAGCATGAAAATCCAAAAAGTTTGGAAAGGAGAGGAAATCTTTGTTGACTTCTGGGGGGTGCAACGGCATGAATTGCATGCCTTAATAATGATGCGGTGATATGGTCGCCTTGAATACCCTTATATAAAATGACTGTGCTTCATTCTCTCTATCTAGGGAAATATATCTAGAGGAAAAGCAATCGTTAAACGATTAAAACTAGGCTCTCTCGAACTTCGAAAATTGACTGTATAGGCTCATTTATGGAAATTAGGGCGCTTATGGAAAAAATTCGGGAATATTAAATCTGTGAAACCTGGGGATAATCTATCCACCTTCTTCGGGAAACTGTCAGCGACCCTGGGAAAATTAGCAGACGAAAAATTAGAAAATTTACTCTATCTTAGTTCTCTTCCCGAGTTCTGTAAAAACCTATTAATTGGATTATTAACTGGTGACAGGAAAATAACGGATTAGCTAAGGAGCATCAGAATATTGAAAATTAGGAGGTGCATTTATATAGAAATTTATTCATGCATTAAGGGGTGTAAAACGGATTGCAGAAGGTCACGGTCTTCCTTCTCATAGCAGCTCTTTTAATAATGACGGCTGGAGCAGGATACGTAACGGGCCTCTCGATCAGAAATTTTGCGATAAACACAAAGGATCACTTCATTTCACTCTTTAGATCCATACTGAATTTCTTTCAGGTTTTTAGTTAAATAGATTAAGCCTTTTGTACTTGCCAGGTGTGCCTCCTAGAATACTTCTTTATACTGGCAAGGGTGGAGTCGGTAAAACTAGCATAGCAGCTGCCACAGCATCTATCCTTGCTGAGAGAGGAAAGAAAACCATTGTGATATCTACAGATCCAGCTCATAGCCTCGGAGATGCCTTCGGCTTGGAAATAGGACCGAAACCATTGAAACTCGCGGAAAATCTCTACGGCCAGGAAGTGAGCGTGAATGAAGCCATAAATTCTCACTGGAAAGAGCTAAAGGGCTACCTCACTGGTTTATTTCAGACGCAGGGGCTCGACCCGGTCTCTGCGGAAGAGATAGCAACGCTTCCGGGATTTGATGAGGCAGCTCAGCTCCTGTACCTGAGGGAGTATCATGACAGCGGAGCTTATGATGCCATTGTGATAGATAGTGCACCTACAGGTGAGTCTCTGAAGCTCCTTTCATTTCCGGAGGCAATGACCTGGTACATGGACAAGATATTCCCCATGGGGAAACTCGCCACAAAGATTGTGAGGCCTGTTTGGAACACTGTTGCAAACATATCATTGCCCAGCGATGAGGTTTTTGACAGTGTAGAAGACCTTTATAACAACTTAAAGCGGATGAGGGATATACTATCAGATCCTAAAATATCAACCATTAGGCTCGTAATGAACCCGGATAAGATGTCTCTGAGCGAGACGAAGAGGGCATACACCTATCTTCTACTCTACGGTTATCCCGTAGATTCCGTGTTCATAAACAAGATATATGGAGAAAGCACAGGCTCCTTCTTCAGGAACTGGCGGGAAGCTCAGGAGGAGATAATAAGGGAAGTTGAAGAGAGCTTCTCGGACATAGCGAAGTTTAAGATACCGATGCTCAATGAGGAGCCCATCGGTATTGAGAGACTCAGATCCATGGCTGTGAAGGTTTATGGAGACCTTGATCCACTATTCGTTTTCGCGGGAGAAAAGAGTATAAAATTCATAAAAGAGCGTGGGAAATACGTAGTGAGAATCAAACTTCCATTTGCTGAAAAGAGGAATCTGGAAGTTTACAACAAGGCTGGAGAATTGATAATAGAGATAGGCAACTGGAAGAGGGTATTCTACCTCCCGACGGTATTTTCTGACAAAAACCCCGTGAAGGCAGAATTTAATAAAGGGATTCTCGATATAGAAATGAAGTAATATGGTAGATGAAGATAAAATAACCATAGAGGTTAAGATAACTATACCGGTACCGGGGAGGAATATAGGGAAAACGCTAGAACACGTGTTAAATGCGGCAGAAGAAATTGCAAGAGCAGGCAGGTCTGTTATATCGAAACCTGAGGTAAAGGCCAAAGTAAAGAAGGTAGAGGTAAAGTAATCATATCTTAAGAAGCTTTTATTTCTTTGATTTGGTGAAATTATTAGACTGGATCTAAATTTATTTAATAAATAAATGTTAATGTTTAAATAAAATAAAACTCTCCATAATTCATGCTGCAACGTTTGACCATCCAAGCGTTCCAGCTTATTTATCTTGCCGTATCTGGAAGCTGGTCCTCTGCCAACACGGCAGAGCTAATGACGATTGTTGGCATTTACGTTCACGCTTTCTTCCTTATTTTTGCCTTTGCATTCCCCATAGTCGTTCTTACGCTGGAAGCTATAGGAATAAGGAGAGGGGATGAAGATTACATAAGAATGGCATGGAATGGGTCAAAGCTTTGGGGCATAACGTTTGCCGCGGGGGCAGTAACGGGTACCCTGGTGGAGTTTGGTCTGATAGTAGTGTGGTCAGGATCACTTGCTCTAATAGCAAGCATGGCAGCAGCGCCCCTGATGCTTGAGCTCTATGCCTTCATAATAGAGATAGTGCTCCTAGGCACATACCTGACCACTTTCTGGAGGTTCAAAAGAAGAAAATGGGGTCATTTGCTCATAGGTTTGGGAGTACTGTTCGGAAGCAATCTTTCTGCTTATATGATACTTGCTGTGAATGCATGGATGCAGGTTCCATGGGGTACAGGAAATACCGTTTCACATTTGTTTCTGCCGTGGGTACCTTCCCTTGGTCCCCTCGTTGTTAACCCTGTAAAGCTGAAACTGCTTGCAACAACACTTCCCATTGTTGGTTCAAGCCTACTCTCTTCTCCCGGGGCATTCCAGCTGCTCTCCAATTTTACAACGGACCCCTGGATCGCGATCTTCAACCCAGAGGTCTACGCAACCTACCTTCACAATCTCTTTGCTGCGCTAATAATAACGTCATTTCTTGCATCGTCCTACTTCTCCTATAAAATCATCAAGAGAGTAGGAGACGAGAGATACAGCTGGAAAGGTCTGAGGGTGACATTTCTGCTAGCCACAGTGGCGTCTTTTCTTCAGGTCTTTGCAGGTGATTTCCAGGGAAGGGAACTGTACCTGTACCAGAGGAATATCTTCGACGCAACAGAGGGAATCCCGGCTAAGGGGGGATATGACCCAATTATGAGCATCCTTCTATACGGAAATTTAAACCACTTCTTCCCCGGAACGAACTACCTTTCCTCCCTCCTTCCCCAGGGCGATGTTCTTGGACAGCTGACAATTGCATCCACAAACACCTACGCCCCGGTACTTCACCTTCTTTACTACACCATGGTGATTTCCGGAGTAATTCTGATAATCCTGGGTATAGGTTACTTTGGCCTCTATTCCACAACCATCAGGAAAATAGTTCAATCCTTATTAAGGATCAGAGAGGAAACATTCGTCCTCTACGGTTCATTTGCTGGAGCATTTCTCTCAATCCTGGCAGGGATAACTGGCTGGGCAACAAGGGAACTGGGCAGGCATCCATGGACCGTTTACGGTGTGGTGACGTATAATGATGTGGTCAATTCCAGAATCATCACGCCTCTATTTACAGGTGCTATAATTTTGCTGGAAATAGGGATATTCTTAGCCGGTCTCTGGGGGATATATATGATATTTTTCAAGAATTTGAAAAGAGGAGGTGGTTCCCATTAGCAACGTTTTCTGGGGATTGAGTACGGTTGCGGTAACATTTTTCTTTCACATATTCCTTGTTTCCGTAGTTCTGGGACTATCAGTCATAATACCTATCTACGAAATAACGGGATACTTGAAGGGAGACCGCTATTACATTTCCATTGCCAGGAAGCTCACGTCATACCTGATAAGGGTTGATCTTTTCGCCGGGGTAATGGCAACCTGGTTGACTGTTTTTCTGGGAGCCTACTGGCCATCGCTGGTGTACATAGCCACGAACGTTCTCCTGTATCCTGTTTCACTGGCTGTGGCCGGCATAATGATAGCCATCGTCAGCACGGCTCTCTACTGGTACACCTGGGACAGGATGGGAAGGCGGGCGCATATAGTGGTTGGCCTGTTCATGGCAGCAGGTGCGCTGATGGTTCCTTTCGGTATGAGCAGTATAATCTCCCTCATGGATTATCCTTATGGTGTAAAGGTAACAACGTCGCTGGGCCTCACATTTTTCACCTCAAATGGCAAGAACCCCCTTATGAATCCCGTATTCCTTCCGCTGGCACTTTTCGCCTGGTTTGCCACCATTTCACTGACGTCATTCATCGTACTTTACTATGTTAATTCCAGGGCCGTAAGGGAAACAGGGCCAGCGAAGAACTACATACCGGTCATATCTGCAATAATATCCTCGGTACTGAGCCTCCTCTTTCTATACCTTGCACTCTCCAGATTGGAGCAATACTCACCTTACCTGTGGTCTGCTTTGAAGTCCAGCAGCGTTTTGTATATACTGATAGCGCTTTCTCTTCTGGTTGTTTTGCTTTCAATCCTTTCCATTCATTTGAAGATCTCAAAGTATTCTTCCCTTACTGGCGCGGTTTTCTCGTATTTCCTCTTCATGCTTTTCGAGATTTCTTCCAATGTGTCAAGGTACCCATATATGATAGTCACAGGTAACACAGGGATAACAGCACAGACCTTTGCGAATCCACTCTACGGGATACCGGTATCCATACCCATCGTGGGCTTTGCTATAATCGCCCTTATGACTGTCACATTTCTCTTCACTCTATACCTTGCCTTCTTCGTTTATCCCGTGGAAGGTGGACATCACGGGAACGTGGATGTGTGAATCTACCTTGAGCTGGAAAAGATCCCAGCTGCCACCAACACGAAACCGATGAGTGTAATTAAATCCGGCCTTTCTCCTGTGATCATGAGGCTTAGTAGAATGGAGAATGCGGGCACGGAAAAGAGGTAGGGCGAGACGTGGGAAACATTGTACTTCCTTATCAGGCCCCAGTAGATGTAATAGGCAAGGGTTGAGCCGATTGAACCCATGTAAAGAGCGATAAGAATGAACGGAACCGTAACAGGTCTAAATCCACCGTAGGTCAAGGAAATCACAAAAATCACGGGGAGGGAGAAGTAGAACTGGAACGAGTTAACAACACGCAAATCTGCGGTACGCAGGTATTTTTTGTAAAATACCGTCCCTGTTGCCCAGGAAAGGGATGAGGCGATGAGCAGAAAAAGGCCTATATTGTAATCGATGTAGAGCTGATTGATGAATATCAGAACAATGCCTGCAAATCCAATTGAAATCGCTAGTACCTTGAATACCGAAAGCCGTTCATTAAGGAATAGGGAGGAGAAAATGACAGAGATTATGGGGTAAGTATAGATGATTATAGAAGAAATGGATGCTGGTTCCGTTCTCTCCCCGATGAACCAGAAAGCCATGAAAAGGGTGACGTTAAATAGGCTCATGAGAAACAGCTTCCCTATCCCTATTTCTCTGAGAAGCTTCATCGCGCCGAACGAGAATGGTATGGAGAAGACGGCTCCGAACAGTACCCTGAAAAATAGGGTGGCAAGTGGAGGTTCATACTGAAGCGCTATCTTTAGGAGTGGATAATTCAGGGCCCAGGATACGGACATTACGAGAAATAGAAGCATATCTGTTTTCTGTGAGGCCTTCAAATTCAACTTCGCAGTATCCGATCCGGGAATTTAGGTTTTGACTTTTGTCCCCTTTAGAAAAGTAATAACCTGAAAGTTAAAAGTAGTTAAGTTAATTATATTAACTTAGTTTATATAGGGGATTATGCAGCGGAGACACTATGACATGGATGCGAGGAAAAAATCCCCATGCCCTGTCGAAAGGACGCTGTATATTCTCAGGGATGTCTGGACCTTCATGATACTGAGGGATCTCTGTCCCAGTTCAAGAGGATTTAATCAGCTTAAGAAGTCGGTCGACGGGATATCTTCCAGAATGCTTTCCGAGAAGCTTAAATTTCTAGAGGAAGAGGGAATAATCGTCAGAAATGTAAGCAGTACCCGCCCGGTTAGAGTAACCTACGAGCTCACTGAAAAGGGTAAGGCCCTTGGAAGTATTGTTGATTCCATGAAAGCCTGGGGAGAGAAGTGGGTTCCAAACTGAAGGGTCAGGGTATCAACTCCACTGTCAGCAAGGATGTAGTGGTGCTCTATGACACGCGTTATTTCACTATTCCTTATTTAGCCTTGGGAAACCGGTCCTGATAAAGGAAAATATAGAAGGAGAAGCAAAGTAGCCTTATTATGCGGGGGAGGGGATTTGAACCCCCGAATCCCTTCGGAACGAGATCTTAAGTCTCGCACCTTTATCCTGGCTCGGCAACCCCCGCCATTACAAGACGTTCTGTGGAATGAAGTACCTCGTTTTCACGCGCGGGATTCGTGAATCAACCATCTCGTTGCATGGATATACTCCGTACAACAGAGGGGCTGCAATTCACACGGCAAGGATCGGGTTTGGACTGTGTTCTTTTCATTATTCCTATTTTCCCTATTTTCCCGACGGATTGTAATTTCTATCTATTATAAGAGCGTTAGGAGTTTGAAGAAAAACAATAAAACTTCAATCTTTAGAGAGGAGATACGCGGAGTTCCCTCGACGGAGAGCTAACATCTAGCTGCATATTAAACAGTGCTTTTAATGCACTGAAAGCCCTGTATACCTCCGTGTTTCAACCATCTAATAGGTTTTTGCCTGATATGATTTTTTTCAGTAAAAGTCATTTAAAGCATCTTATTTTTATCGGCTAAATTGTGTCATATCTATCCCCCTTTGATCACCTAAGTTACTCGCACGGTCCTCTCCATGCCATAGTACTCATTGAACTAAAACTCTGATACGAAATTTCTCTCTTACCTTGCTAAAGAGTTAGATTTTCAACAAAATTGAAAAAGAGGAAGAGCGGATCTTAGCAATAAGATAATACCGTCGTTTGTGATTCTATGGTGAGAGTTATGGATTTCAGCTACACGGAAGAGGATGAGATGGTCAGGGAGACCGCGCAAGAATTTGTTAGGAAATACGTGCTTCCAAGACGTAACAAGATTTCGTATGGTGGCCCGCTGCCAGATGATATCATAAAGGCGGCTGCGGATGCAGGTTTCCTGGGGTTCAATATCTCCGAACGATTTGGCGGGGCTGGCGGATCTATACAGCAGATGTCTATAATTGTCGAAGAGCTGGCCAAAGGGGATGTTTCGATGGCACTACCAGTTTTCGTTCTCCTCGTTAACGGATGGCCTTTCATGCTTGAAAGATACGGTTCCGAGGAGGCAAAAGAGGAAATACTTCCCTCTGTCGTAAAGGGAAGAACGTTCTTTGGCATAGGCTCAACGGAACCTTCCGGGGGATCTGACGTGATGAATGAGAAATCCAAGGCAGAAAGGAAGGATGGAAGATGGATAGCCTCTGGCGAGAAAGTCTATATAAGTGGTGTCGGAGAATCGATGCGCCTTCCAGGAGGTGGGGGTTTCCTGACTCTCCTCCGCACCGGGGACAAATCTCTTGGCTCTAGGGCATTCACTTCCTTTGCTTTTATGATTAAGGGAACGGATGGGAATGTCAAGGAGGGTGTAAAAACCACACTCTTCGAAAATATTGCCAGGGAAGGCCTCTCCACCGGAGGCTTCTCTTTCGATGGAGTTGATATTGACGACAAGTACAGGGTAGGTGACGTGGGTAAAGGATTCCACATAATAATGGAAGGTTTCAATATCGCAAGGATATATGTTGCAGCCGCATGCAACGGAGCCGCATCGGAGGCCATTAGCATGGGAATAGAACACCTAAAAACCAGGAATCTTTTCGATCAGCCCCTGGGCAGACAGGAGGGGTTACAGTTCGAGCTTGCAGATACCTATGCGAAGCTTCAATCCTCCAGGTTGCTCACGCAGAGAGCGGCGTGGCTTCTTGACAGGGTCTACAAACATGGCGAGAAAGTGCCACTTTCAGAACAAAATCTGGCGGTTTCAATGGCTAAAATGACAGCGCCTCCGACAGCGCATGAGATAATAACAAAGGTTATGGTCTGGCACGGAGCTCTTGCATATACAAAGGATTCTCCGCTTGGTGCTGCCCAGGGTGGGGTAATGTCTTACTACGTGGGAGCTGAAGGTGGAATAAATATAATGAAACTTATCATAGCCAGGGAACTGCTCGGAAAGGAGTTCCTAAGCTATAAGTCTGCATAATTTTTTATCTACCTCAGGATAAGGTAAAATGAAAGCCCCGTGGTGTAGTGGACAAGCATTTCGGACTTTGGATCCGACGACGGCAGTTCGAATCTGCCCGGGGCTGTTCGCTTACCCTTAGGACTTACACGTTCGCATTCTAGGACCCCATAGTTTCTAACATCCTCTCACCCCTGAAGGATTTGAGATTCCTGCTTCATCAAAGGTGCCTCTATCATGCAGTCCAGAGGTGTTACTCAATTTCACATCCATTTTTATGGGTTTATCAGGAGTTAATTCCCCACTGCCCGTGGGTACCTGTTCCGTTAGATTCCTAGAATTATTAAAAAAATAGCAATTCATCTCCTCCCCGAATGTCGGAGCTTTATTGCTTACGTATTCGTATCCCTCCCTTTCATAATTCCGTAACTACTCGGGAACCCAGAATTTCTCATTTGAGGAGACACGGGCATCCTGTCACAGAGAAGTTTAGTTTCACTTTATCCTTAAACTCTGACAGCCTTAAATTAAAGATATTCTTAATTCCCAATAATCCCACTAAGCCAGGTCTGGTGGCTATACGATATTCTTATCTCATAATTTAGCATATTAAATAAATGAACGTGTCGAGATATGCGACAATTTTTGGCGTCCTTGGGATTATCTCCGCCTGGCTTACCATTTTAGTATCCTGGCATCTCAACCCTTGGTTTTCGATTCAGGGTAATGCCCTGAGTGATCTTGGTGGAGGCAATATGACAGCCAATGGGCATCCTGAACCCTCATTCCCTTTTGTATATAATGGAGGTTTGATATTTACCTCCATCCTTCTCATGATTTTTGCAGCTATGATGGTTTCAATATCTAGAAACAGGATAGAAACGGCTGGAAGCTCATTCTTCATCGTTGCGGGCATATTTCTCGCTTTAATAGGCATATACCACGAGGGAACATACCCCCACGATTTCGTTTCCATATGGTTTTTCATTCTTGCCTCTCTTGCCTATGGAACCATTTCAGTGGGGCTCATGAAATCCCGCAATATCGCGAAGGGTTCCGCCATCCTCGGGATCCTCATAATAGCATGGATAGCATATGCACTCATCCCATGGGGTTCTGTTGCTGAGGGTGAGGTATTCGGTATTGCTGTCGTGGATGTAGTTGTGCTGATTCACATATTCTCCTTTATAAAGAAAGTTGGGGGTTTGGGGGAAGCGGTAAAGCTACAATCTTTATAGAGGAGATACACGGACTTCCCCCAACAGATAAGCTTATGAATAAACATTACATGTTTTCTATGCCCACACCTGAAACGGTAAGGCACTCTCTCGAAGAG
>Ga0080003_1000298_pt1 | contig 34364 bp, 25 predicted proteins | sample JossMetagenome_FD_69206 | JGI IMG/M metagenome (GOLD analysis project Ga0080003, IMG submission 69206) | Hot spring microbial communities from Joseph's Coat, Yellowstone National Park, USA - JC2_E (SPADES assembly) (version 2) | ecosystem: Environmental > Aquatic > Thermal springs > Hot (42-90C)...
CCGCCCCCGTCCCCCCCCCCCGCCCCCCCCCAGGCTAACTCGACCTCCAGGGAGGGGGTGAACTTCTCGGTTTACTGGGGCTACCTCTTCCGCTGGTCGATTTCCATCTCCCCCGGCTACGCCAACGGCTCGGCAGCGGCGGGAAACGCCGGGGGCTCTCGTCTCTGGATTTCCGTGGTCCCTTCAAAGGCCGCCCCCTCCCAGGAGGGGGAGGTGGTGATCGGCCTCGCGGGGCCGGGCGGCGTACCCAAAGGGGGCGTCAGTTTGGCCAACGCGTCGGGCTCGCTGCCCGCCCTCTCCTTCGCCTACGCGGGGGGGCGCTTGGTCGTGGCGGAGGGGAACCGCACCCTCGCCTCCTTCCCCGCCTCCTCCTTCTCCCCCTCACCCCTCCTTCTCGTGAAGGCCGAGAAGGGGGCTACCGTCCTACTCATGCTCAACTACGTGAGCTTCTGGGATGAGGCCTCCTTGTGGGCGCAAAGGGCTGGCGCCGCCGAGAGGGCCTTCGCCCTCTCCTTCCCATTTTCTTTCGTCCCGCTGGCCGTCGCCGCCGTTGAGTGGAGGAGGACCTTGATGGGGATGAAGTGGGCCGTCAGCGCCCTCGGCGCGAACTTGGCCGCACCCTTCGCGGTGGCCGCGGTCGGCCTGCTTTTGGCCGCCGCGGTCGCTTACTCGCTGAGCGATGTCTGGTTGGCGGACTCGGTGTCGGTCTACGCCTACCTCGCGTTGGTGGCCGCGGTTGTGGCCGCAGCCATCGACGAGCGGAGGAAAGGAAGGAAAAGCGACGGAGAAGGGGACGAGGAAAGAGAAGTGCGGGGGGGAGGAAGACGCCCTTCCTCTGGGAGAAAGGTCTGCCGATGCGAAGATGAGGCTTGGCTCAGCCTTAAATGCTCGGGCCTGGATCACGATCCTTGTGGGTGTTGTACGTCCTGCTCGAGATGCTCGTCTACAGCGTGATAGCTGGCTTCATAGGAGCGCTCACTGGCTTGGGGGGTGGGACGGTCCTCGTGCCCATATACACGCTGGTCTTGGGCATGCCAATAATGTACGCCGTGGGCGCCAGCCTCATATCCACCATAGCGACCTCAAGCGGCTCAGCCGCCGCCTACGTCAAGGAGGGCATATCCAACATCAGGATAGGGATGTCCCTCGAGGTGGCCACGACGCTCGGGGCCATAGCCGGAAGCCTGACCGTGGTCTGGGTGTACAGGGTGGGCCTGACCTGGTTGATCTACGTGGTGTTCGGGACCGTGCTTCTCTTCTCTCTCTACCCAACGTACAAGAAGATATCTCCCAGACCTTGGGCACCAACCCTCAAGCCCGACTGGACGACTCGGCTCCTGAACCTCAGGGGAAAGTACTACGACGAGGCCAGAAAGACCACGGTCAGCTACTACGGCGTAAGGTGGTGGCTCGGACTGGTCGTCATGTTCTTCGCCGGCTACGTATCAGGCCTCCTCGGCATAGGATCCGGGGCGCTCAAGGTACTCGGGATGGACTCCGCCATGTGCCTGCCCATAAAGGTCACGACCACCACCAGCAACTTCATGATCGGCGTCACCGCAGCCACCAGCAGCGGCGTCTACTGGGTCAACGGCTACATACAGCCCTTCATAGCCGCTCCTACCGCCCTTGGAGTGCTTCTGGGGTCCGTGGCTGGGACGAAGGCACTGGTCAGGATGAAGGGAAGGAGCGTGAGGATAGTCTTCTTGCTGCTGCTGGCCATCATGGGGGTTGAGATGATAGCCCGCGGCCTGAACTTGACTGGGTGGTTGACATGAGGATCAGGGTGGAGACCGCCATCAGCTACTCGCTCATACTCGGGGTGCTGATCAGCTCAGCGCTCATGGTGTCTGGGCTGACCCTGCTCTTCTTGAAAGGTGGTGCTGGGCCCTACGACGTCGATACCATCTGCTCCTTCCAGTCTCCAGTGAACACTCGGACATTCACATTGAGCCAGGCGATCGAGGGGCTTGGGAGCTTCAACGGGCTGTCTTACATCTACTTGGGCGCGGTCGTGCTCATAGCGACTCCGGTGACAAGGGTGGTGCTGCTCATAGGGCAGTTCGCGAGCGAACGCAACAAGCTCTACCTGTTTCTCTCGCTCCTGGTGATGACCAACCTGACCTTTGCCCTCCTGATCCTCCCTACGTTGGCGCGCCCGCGATCTCTCCTTTTGGCCTTCCTTCTGGTCCTCAGATGCAAGTTTGCTCCTTGAGCTGAGAAGAGGAGAGGCAGGACTCCGCACAGCATTTCCCAGGCAGAAGCCGCCTCGGGCTCTTGGCTAAGCCTAGAGCGCGGAGGCATTCACGTAGAGCATGTACAAAGCGACAGCTATGATTATGACTGCGAATACCTGCGTGAGGGTCCTCTTGGGCATCCGACCCGCCAGCTTTGCCCCGGCCCATCCCCCCAGCAACCCTCCCAGCACGTACAGGCCAGCAACCAGGACGTTGACCTCCCCGCTGATGGCATACCTGGCTGCCGTAGTCACGCCAAACGTCCCCACTGCTATGAGAGACGTCCCAACGGCCTCGATTATGTTCAGACCTCCGGAGATTATCAGGCCTGGGACTATCAGGAAACCTCCGCCGATACCGAAGTAGCCAGAGAGGAGACCCACTAGAAAGCCCATCCCAGCCACCTTCAGCACCGATCCCTTAACGTTGGGCTCGGCCGCGGCATTCACGCACTTTCTCCTTAGCATGTAGGCTGCTATGACGAGCATCAGTATGGCGAACACGAAGAGCAGCTTCTTCCCCGGCGTTAGGAGACCCAGGTCGCTTCCCAAGAGCGCGCCGACTATCCCCGGCAGACTGAAAACGGCCCCTTCCTTCAGGTAAACGTGCTTGTCCAAGAAGTGAGGGATGACGTTTATGTACGCCGTTATCCCAACGGCCAACGCAGTGGTCCCTATGGCCAGGTGAGGGTGGTTGAAGCCCACGAAGTAGATGAGCAGTGGGATTGCCAGTATGGAACCTCCTCCTCCTATGAGACCCAGGGAGAAGCCCACCAGCAGGCCCGAGACCACGGAAAGGGCCATCTGGAGCGGGGTAACCTCTATCAACTCAGGTCGGCTTCGGAAGGTGATCACAGTGTAGCCGTCCTCTATTCTGGCGTTGGTCTCAACCGCACCAAGGACGGGCTCCACACCTGGGAAGATGTCCGTCTCGTCAAGTCCCTCCATGGCCAGGCTGACCCTGCAGGCCTTCAGTGGTATGCCGGCCGCGAGCGCGGCGTCCACCTGCTCCTTGAACTGGGGGGAGTTCTGCTGGTTCTTGTTGACGGCTTCGACTCCCCTTCCCAAGAAAAGCATCTCCACAGTTGCCTTGGCTACGGTCGCGGCCTTCAGCGAGAAGTTGAACGCGACCATCTCCGTGTTCACGTTGTCCTTTCCTGTATTCACCATGACCAATATCTCCGCCATGCTCCACCCGACAAAGGAACCCCTCAAGATATAAGTTTACCTTGAGTGCCCAGTCAGCTGCCTCCCAACTTTTGCCCGTAGCGCTCCAAGTCCTTGGGAAGCTGAGCGTCAGCACCATCGCTTCACCACCGCCCGTTTGTCGTGCTTCCGGCTGCCCTACCCAAGGGCCCAGAAGGAGTAGCGGGCGAGCTTTCTACTGAATTCCTAGGGTTACTATCACGATCCTCATGTCGTATTCGGGGGGCCGATTCGTCGAAGACTTCTACCGAAATTCGAGCTTGGGGCGCTGTACAGGGATCCCTCCAGCGAGGTGTTCGTCACGCCTAGGTAAATTCGGGCTTGTGGCACTGTACTGCCCTACCTAGGATCCCTCTCAGATGTGATGCCCTCGCTTGAACTAGCTTGCCCTCCTGGACCTCAGTATCATTCCCGTTAGGGTTAAATTCCTGCGAGGGCCCTTTCCGCGATGTCAAGAACGTCCTTCTTTTCAGCCCTTCTCGTGTTCTTCCTGCTCCTCCTTGCAGTTCCTCCCATGGGCTTTGCCCAGACATCTCCCACCAGGACTCCCATAAAGCACGTGATCTTCATAATGAAGGAGAATCAGTCCTTCGATGACTACTTCGGCATGTACCCGTACGGCTTCAACAGGAGCCTGGCAAACAACTCCATCGTGAAGCAGCTTTCCGTACCCTACGGCATCCAGAACGACTATGGATCCGTCGAGGTCCCAAACTACCCCGGGCTGGGCTGGCTGTTCGGCTACAGCAAGCTCAAGTACCTGAACGGTGTCTCGCAGGTGGACCCCGGAGAGGGATGGGTCGACTACCACGGGGACTGGGACTGGGGATCCATGGACGGGTTCGTGGCCTACAGCGGGACTCAGGCCCTGACCTACGTGTCCTACCAGCAGATACCTTACTACTGGGACTACGCCGAGGAGTACGTGCTGGCCGACAACTACTACACGCCCGTGTTCACTGAGACCTTGCCCAATAGGCTGGCCTCCCTGTGCGGCATGTCCCCCGTTACCAACGACTTCGGGCCTCCTCCGTACGTGCCCCTCAACGACACCATATTCTACCAGCTGAACGAGCACAACGTCAGCTGGGGCTACTTCCAGCTCTACAGCACGGTCAGGAACCCGCCCTCGGACCAGACCTATCCTCTGGACGCCATACAGGGATTCAACTCCAATCCAGCCTACGCGGACAGAGACATGAACATATCCTTGTTCTTCCAGGAGGCCAAGAACGGGAGCCTTCCTGCCGTCTCCTTCGTGATGCCCTTCGGGCTCTATGGAGAGGGCAACGTCCCAGACGTGTCAGAGCACCCTCCGGCCAACATAACCCTTGGGGAACTCTGGACGGTGAGCATCGTTAACGCCGTCATGAAGGGCCCAGACTGGGACAGCAGCGCCATATTCATCACCTGGGACGAGTTCGGAGGCTTTTACGACAACGTGGCCCCGCCTCAAGTCGACGCCTTTGGCTACGGAGGAAGGGTGCCTCTTCTGGTGATCTCTCCCTACGCCAAGGAGAACTACGTGGACAGCACGGTGCTGAACCACGACAGCATACTGAAGTTCATAGACTACAACTGGAACATGCCCTACCTGTCTCAGTGGGTGGCGAATTCAGGAAGTGTGCTTTCCGCCTTTGACTTCTCTCAGGCGCCAAGACCGCCCATCGTGCTGGGACCCGGCGGGCAGTACCCGCCAAACACTTTCCCCATACCCCTGCAGATCCCCTTGAGCAAGCTAAACTACACGTCTCCGCCCTTCCAGAGGCCGGTCTCGACCTACCCTCTGTCGATCCCTCCCTCTTGGCTGAGCAGCATCCAGTTCTTCTTGATAATCGGTTCCTTGGTGCTCTTGCTGGGAGCCTGGGTAGCCTCATCTTTTGGAAAGAGGGGGAAGGCAGGCGTCGGTCTTCTGGCCTCTGCTGTGGTGCTCAGCCTTGCCGTTTCCGTGCTCGGCATCGTCTACCCCGCTATCCCAGTTCCGCCCGCACCTCCAAGCGAGCCGACGTACTCTTTGCTCACTGCCCTAGGTTTCGTGCTGCTCGCCGTAGGCGTCATCGGGCTGTTCCTGCCAGTGCTCAGGAGGTTCATGCCAAAGCCAGCCCAGCAGAGTAAACTGGAACAGAAGGCTGCCAAGGTCGCGATCCTCACTGGAGGATTTGTGGTGGTGGCCAGCCTCTTGGCCACGCCTGGGATCGTGTTCCCAGCTCCAGGGCTGACTCCCAGCCCGCTGAACCCCCCATCCACGCTGCTCCAAGAGCTGCTCTACTCTTTCTCGCCTCTCACGGCCATGGGCGTCGCGCTAGCCACCATTTCTTCGGCTGCCCTGGGCTTGGCGCTCTCCAAGGGAGCCGCCCGCAAGACCGTTCTCCGAGGTCTGCAACGTCCTGTTTTTTCTTTTTTTCTTTTCTGACGGGAAATCCGCCTGAATCAGGGAGATGTGGTCAGCCGTCCAGAGCTCGCAAAACTCGGTTGAAGGCGTTCGCCCTGCGTCAATCTAACGAGCGGACAATGCTTCGTGACCGCTTGAAACCTCGCTTAAACCCTTTCGCCCTGCTTTCCGAGCCGACAAGGAGCTGATGCATGCGCAGATCGTCGGCCTTGGTTCACCCAGGAGACAAGGTAAAAGCCATCTGAGGCATCGTGCAAGTCCTCCAGGTCTGCTCAGGAGCGCGCAAGTTCACCAAGAGCGTGGAAGTCCTAGAGGGCTTCGGGACAAAAGACCCAATACCTTCGACTGGTTGAAAGGCGAAGACCTCTAGGACGGCTCAGCGGGTCATGCTTCAGTTGGGCTTCAGTCGGGCCGCGTTTGGAGAAACGGCCCGTCCTAGGCCTTGCGGCAGGCCTCGGGAGCCCAGGTGGTCGAGCATGAGCCTGACGCCGAACCCAGTTGCTCCCTTCGTGGCCCACTCCCAGTCCTTGTCGAGCATGGCTGGACCAGCGAGGTCAACGTGAGCCCAAGGCACGCCCTCCGCAAAAGGCTTCAGGAAGGCCCCTCCGACCTCGCTTCCTGCCTCTCCCGTCTCACCCACGTTCTTCAGGTCAGCCCTGTCGCTCTTGACCAGTTCGTCGTAGAACTCGAAGAGCGGGAGCTGCCAAAGGAGGTCCTGAGTTCTCTTGCCGCTCTGGACGAGAGATTGGACCAGGGAGTCATCGTTGCCCATGACGGCTGCGACCCTGTTGCCAAGCGCGACCACCTGAGCCCCCGTCAGCGTTGCGAGGTCGACGATCTCCGATGCCCCGAGCTCCTTGGCATACCATATGGCATCGGCAAGTATCACCCTCCCCTCGGCGTCTGTGTTCGCGACCTCGACGGTCTTCCCAGAGTAGGTCTTGATTATGTCTCCGGGTCTGACGGCGTTCCCCGAGGGTATGTTTTCGACGAGCGGGGCAACGCCTATGACGTTCCTCTTGACGCCCAGCTTGGCGAGGCCCAGCATCATGCCCACCGTGTCCGCTGCCCCGCTCTTGTCCATGTACATGTTCCTTATGCCTGAGCTTGTCTTGAGATTGAGACCCCCAGCGTCAAACACCACTCCTTTTCCCACCACGGCATGCGGCCGGCCACTTCCCCCCTCGTAGCGCATCACGAGCATGGCTGGCGGGTTCGAAGACCCCTTTCCGACCGCCACTATACCGCCGAAGCCCTTGGTCTTGAGCTCCTCGTACTGGAGCACGGAGACCTCCACGGGCAATCCGGATAGAGCTTCCTGGGCCCGACGGGCGAACACCTCCGGAGGAACCGAGATCGCGGGCTCGTTTCCCAGATCGCGAGCCAGCTCTACGGCCTGGATCACGTGACCCGCAACCCGAAGGGCATCCTGCAGACCGCTGCCCAAGAGATGAAGAGATATCTCCTTTCTCTCCTCCCTTGAGTACTTGCCGAACCTGTAGTCAGCCAGAGCAGCTCCAGTGGCCACCGCCTGGGCATCTAGGCCTCCCAGGTCAACGGAGGCCTCGTACACGTCATTTGCCCTGAGGAATCTGGAAAGTCTGGCTCCCCACCTCAGCGGGTCTCCCTTGGAGCCAATCACCTTCTTTTCATCCAGCGAGAACCTGAAGGTTATATCCTTCTTTCCCTCGTCCCTTGCCTCTACAATCACTCCGGATGGGACGCTTGCTTGGTCTATCTTCATTTGAGTTCAGGAGAGGCCCCCATATATCCCTATCCCCTTCGCGGTTGAGCAACACGTACCTGACGACATTCCATACGACTTGCCTGCCGGAGATCTGGTCCAGCTTCCGTCCGTGAAGCCAGTCGCCGTTGCTTCAGGATTTGCCTGCAAGCTTGGATGTTCTGTTCTTCGGAAGTGGCTGGCATCGTCGCTTTCGATCTTCGCACACGGGAAGACCACACCCATGAATGCCCGGTCTCTCGGCTCGCTTCCCATCAATCCTCATGCGCGGGGAGGATCACGGGTCCTGCCTCTGGGGATTTAAAGGCCCATCTCGGCCATGGCATGGCCCGGTACCTCCACGACAACAGATCTTCGAAGCAGAATTCCGCCTTATAGCAACCTTGACCGTGACCAGCACCGCCGCGACTCTGGACTCGGCGAGAGGCATGGGCAGCGATAGAAGGTCGGCGCTCATTCCATTGCTCCTTGAACATGGCGTAGTAGAGAAAAGGATCGAGCATGGCTATGAGGCCTCCCAGGAGCGGCAGGCTTTCCAGGCCAAGTCTCATGACGTAACCAGAGGTCGCCGCGCCAACTGACGAGGCCGTGTTCCTGCTGAATGAAGTGGCACCGTTGGCAGATGCCCGCTCGGAATCATGAACGTTGAGCATCACGAAACTCTGCCTCACGGGCATACCGCCCATGGCGAAAGCCCCTCTCAGTACCAGAAACGCCCCGGCCAAGGGGAAAATAGGAGAAAAAGCCATGGCCACGAAGGACGCCGAACTTATGAAGCGGGTCAACACTATGACCTTCAACCTGCCCAGCGTCGCGGCCATCTTGGGAGTGAGGAGCATGAAGCCCATCATCGCAAGGTCCATGGTTCCAAAGACGGCGCCTATGGCTGCCGTGGAGGCCCCAAACCTCAGCTTGAACCAGAGGGAAAGGATGGGTATGATCAGGCCTGACCCCAGGCCGCAGGGGACGGTGGGAAGGCTGAGGCGAAATATCTTCTCGTAGGAGAGCGACGGAAGAAGCTTGGGGCTTCTCACCTTCATGTCCTGAATGAGGACAGAAACGGCGAGGGAAATCACCCCAAGGGCGGAGGCCAAGTAGAAGAAGGAGGCAGGACCGACCCTTGTCAAAGAAAGGGCCGTGAGGCTGAATGCCCCAAGCATGGCGGAAATCATCTCCAAGACGGCAGCTTTGCTCAGCAGGCCGGCCATGCGCTTTGGTTCGCTGACCTCGGCTATTATGGCGGTCTGGACTGCTCCCAAGGGACTGCCCGAGCCTATGGGCCCTCCTGTGGCGCCGGAGGAGAAACCGCCGACTCCTCCAAGAAGGGCCAAGATCAGAGGCCCTTGGGCCAGGGGGAAAGCAGCCAAGCAAACGCCGAAGGCAGCCAGCAGGCCCATCAGCACGTACTTCCTTCCGTAGTGATCAGCCAGCATGCCAGAGATCAGCCCGAGGAGGGAGCTCAGGATCATGGCGCCAAAGATCACCAAGCCAACCTCAAGGGTCCCAAGGCCTTTCTCCACCAGATACAGCGGGAAGAGCACCACGGTGAAGCCGTATGCGTAGCTCACGACCGAGCGGGAAAATATCGCGAGTATTGCGTTCTTGTGCACTCGGTGGGGTGACGCCGGCGTATAAGCGAAGCGCTTGAACCCGTATCGGAAGTCCATCTTGCCTGCTCGCATCTACTTTCTATGCCCAAGCTCATCCCTTGGTGCTCGCTCGTGCCATGCCTCATGCTGAAGCTCGCGCCCGCCTTGATGTTCGCGCTGAAGCTCACGCTCACGCTTAAGTGCACTCAGACAAGCAGTTGGGCGCCTTCTTTGGATCAAGTGAAGCGGATATCCCTGCTTGGGACCTTTCGCACCTTTCCCATGGCCCTTGTAGGGCCCTATGTTGGACTTATCCTGTACCTAAAGGACATGCCCTTGGGACTGGTAGGCGTCTATTACCTCCTCGTCATGGCGACTGGAGCGACAGGCCAGCTCACAGGCGGGCTGCTCTCGGACAGGATGGGAAGGAGATGGGTGATGGCAAGCGGACAGGCAGCCAGCGGCCTGATGCTCATAACCATGGGCATATCCCTCGTTGGATCCGGTTATTGGCCCTTCGCTGCCTCGGCTCTGATACAGAGCTTCTTCGGAAGCGCCTCCTTCTCGGCCTACAATACCTACGTCGGCGATCTGGGTCGGGAAAAAAGGGGGCTGGTCAAGAGTTACGGCCTGGCAAGGATTGGGATAAACGCGGGCTGGGCCCTGGGACCGCTGGTGGGGGGTTTCCTCATGGGGACCGTCGGCTACACGTTCGCGTTCATCCTCTCTGGAGGACTGACGCTGGCCTCCTTGGCGCTCGTAATGCAGCTGGAAGAGCTGAAGGCTACCTCCTTCGACCTGAGGCCTCTCAGGGACACGACCTATGCGCTTTCCATATCTCCTCTCGTCTTGGTCTTTGCCTTCGTGGCGCAGTTCGGCTTCACGCTGACCGTGTTCGAGACTTACTACAGTTCGCTTTCCCTGACGGAGATCGGCTTCATTTACCTGGTGAACGGACTGACTGTGGTGGCCCTCCAGTACCCCATCGCAAGGGCCTTGTCAGGGCGCGATCCCATCAGGTGGATAGGGGCTGGTCTGCTGCTCTACGGAGTAGCCTATGCCATGCTCCCGGTCTTCAAGGGACTCGCTTGGGCTTCGCTCTCAGTCTTCGTGCTCACTCTCGGAGAGGACATCAGCACTCCCCTCATAATGACCGTGGCGAACTTGCTGGCAGATCCCTCCAGAAGAGGAAGCTACATGGGGATCTACGGCATACTGAGCAGCTCAGCGAGGTCGCTGGGCTCCTCCGTGGGGAGCGCGCTCATGTCTGGCCTGCTCGACCATCCACTGGAGCTGTGGGGAGCAGTCGACTCCCTTGGCCTGCTCGCCGGCTCTGCCTTCATGGGGATCACGGGAGGCAAGCTGAGGAAAGCCTCGGGATCCTTGAAGGCAGCCCCCGACGAGGGATAGAAGCGTGCGTCTTCGCTGCGACAAACCGACCTCCTTGCCCCCGCCTGACCCCTTCGCGCAAAACGCTGTAGGCGCCTGTTGGACTGAGATGCCGCTACTGAGACCCCTCCCCCCTGGCCATCAAGAACCTCAGGACCTCGCGCTCAAGGACTGAACCGATGAGCTTTCCCTTGTCGTCCACCACGGCAACCACTGGGGAGATGCCGCTCTCGAAGGCGGAGAGCACCTTGTCGGCTGGGTCTTCCCTCCTCACCGTTGGGACAGTCCGAAGCTGAAGCTGAGAGACGGCCTCAATTCCTCCAGCCTGTAACGCCTTCAAGAGTTGGTCATCTGTAACGTAGCCAACTGGTGTGTCTCCGTCAACCACTATCAAGACTCTGGTGCGCAGGTTCTCAAGGGCGTAGGCAGCCTCCTGAAGGCTGGCGGAGGAGCTGATGCTCACGGTCGAGAGGGTGTTGGAGAGCTGTTCGGCCGTCACCCCCTTCAGCTCGTGTCTGACAAACTGTATGGACGGCGAGGGTTCTGGAGAGCGAAGCGGGATCCCTCCCTGGTAACCCAGGGGAGCTAGAAGCGCCATGCCGGTTACCGCTATTATTGTGAAGGAGTATGTCCTGGGATCTACCATGCCCATGCCAAGCGCCGCCAGGAGCACCGCGCCGTCCACGCCGCCCTCGTGAGATATGGCGAAGAAGTTCTTGGACCTCTCAAGGACCAGCAGCTTGGCTCCGAGGGCACCGAAGAGGTACTTCACGGCAAGGGCCAGCGCCAGCAAGGCCAAGCCAAGCCCCAGCAGGTAGGGAGTCAGCCTGACGAAGTAAAGTCCGAGCCCGGCGAAGAACATGGGCTCGAAGAAACCATATGTGACCGCCCTGAGCTTCTCCAGCATGTACGCGTTCTCCTTCAGCCTCCTGGACATGAAAGCACCCAGCAAAAAGGCCGCTATGGCCGAGTTGAAACCCACGTACTGGGCCAAGAAGCCGAAACCAAGCACGATGCCCATGACCATGGAGAAGCTGGCCTCCCTACTGCGAAGGTATGACTCTAGGAGCCCGATGAGCCTTTCCGCCGCGAACCTCCCAAAGGCCAGTATGAGCCCAACGACGACTGCCACCTTGAGCGCGGTGGCGAAGAAGAGTGACCAGTTGGAGGTTGAGCCAGGAGTTGTCAAGAACGCGAAGACCAGTATGGCCGTTATCTCCAGCGACATCACCTCGGCGAAAGCTCTCAGGGTCTTCTGGTCCCGAATGCCGCCGGTCTCCTGCAGAGTCCTGGCGAACGGGCCAGCGCTGACCATCCCGAGCACCACGGCCAAGACCGCGCTCTCCAGCAGGGGAAGATGCAGCAGGAGGTCAAGGATGAGCATCAAGCCCGCAAAGGAAAGCCCAAAGATCATGGAACCCGTGAGCATGGCCCTCTTCTCGGAGAGTATGCCAGCGAGCTCTTCCTCCACGCCTGCCATGAAGAGTATGAAGATTATCCCAAGGTTTATGAACTCCTCGACGTAGGGAGAGGCCGAAAGGATGCCTGTGAGACCTGGCCCGAGGACTATGCCAGCGACTATGGCGCCCACAAATGGTATGAGGCGAAACTTCGAGAAGAGTTCCTCCGAGAGCTTGCCGACGATGAGGAGCACGCTGAGCACAAGGAGCGCGACCACAGAAGCACCGTAGGCCATTTGAGCCCCAGCGACGAATTTAAAAGGGTTCTCGACGCGAAACCCCTATAGGCAAGGCCGACCGATGACCATCGTGTCAGCAAGCAAGTACGAGGAGATCACGCTTGGAGGGGGCTGCTTCTGGTGCACTCAAGCAGTCTTCTCGAGGGTGAAAGGAGTTGTGAAGGTGGAGGCAGGTTACTCGGGGGGAAGCACCGAGCACCCGACCTACGAGCAAGTGAAGACCGGGACCACCGGCCACGCGGAGGTAGTGAACGTGACCTTTGACCCCTCGGTCATCAGCCTCCGCCAGATCCTTCTCATCTTCTTCCACGTTCACGATCCGTCAACTCTAAACAGGCAGGGAGATGACGTGGGAACCCAGTATCGGTCCATCATACTCTATAGAGATCAGAGGCAGAGGATGGTCGCGCTTTCCGTCATCGACGAATTGCTTGAAGAGGGAGAGTACAAGTCCATAGTTACCCAGATCGTCCCCTTTCGGGCCTTCTACCCGGCCGAGGCCTATCACCAGGGGTACTTTGAGACAAACGGAAATCAGCCATACTGCAGGGTTGTCATAGCCCCCAAGGTCATGAAGTTCATGAAGGACTTTGAACCCTTGGCAGAGGATCCCCATGGGATCCCTTCGCCTCTGGTCTCCATGAACGTCGCGGCCAAGAGAGAGGACGACCGCGAGAGAAAAGACGAAGAGGACCAAGCCCAACGAGATCATGCCCGTTGGGCTCACCCTGCCGACCTTCCGCATTGGCCAACTCAGAGGGGCCTTCGAGTGGCCCACGTCATCTTTATCCACCTCGGTGCGTTGCTCAAACGATCATTCGAACTGGGCGGAGCCTGCCTGAAGTCGCTGCGAGGACGCCGAGGTTACTGGTCCCCATTGCGACTGGGGCCCCAGTTGCAATTGCAGTACTCATCAATCAAAACGTAAACCAGTACCTCCAAGCCATGGTTGCAACAGTACTACGCAAGGGCATCCCAGCTAGGTAGAGAAGCGCATCTCCAAGCCATGGTTGCAACTGCGGTTGTAGCGATCACAACAGCGATCAGAGGTTTATGTCTGCGCTTGTGGGTTGCCCTTGCGGTCACAGCGGTGCGAAGCTCTGACCGTGCGGTTTCAAGGCAAGTGCTCAGGTATGGCCAGCCCGTGAAGACACGGCTAGAAGAAAACTCAGGCGGGGAGCCTTCTTCAGGCTCTGAGCCGAGATAGCCCGCTGGGCACAGGTGGGGCGCGTCCTGCGATCAGGATAACAGCGCGTGGGCCGCAAGAGCCCATGAACGGGCCAGCGCCAGAGGTCAGGCCGTCACAGGCGAACCCCTGTTTGGATCATGCCCATGGCAGCAACGGCCTTGTAGGTGCTTTCAAGCGTGGATATGCCGATCTCTGGGAACTCGCGGAATCCCCCGTTTCCATTCATGTACCCCTTGAGCCTCTTGGTCAGCACTCCAGGATCATCCAGTTCAGCCCCTGTCTTCAATGCCAGCCAGACGCCGTGGAACGTGTCTGACACCGTTGGTGGAAAGCTCTCGGGGGTCTCAGAGAATCCCCAATTCCTGACCCTGCATGCCTCGACAAAGTCTGGGTTAACGTCTAGGGGAACTCCCAGGAATTCGGCTCCCCTTGCAACGTGGAAAGTACCAGAAAGCGTCGGAAGTGAAAAGCCGTAGCCCCCTCCGGGCCACGCGTACTGCTTCAAGAGATCTGGCCAAGTGCCACCATCGACAGAGCTTTCTCCCAGAAAACTGAGGGCCCACGCCCCTGCCTCAAAGGCTTCCAGACTGTTCTCCCACCGACTCCGAAGGAACAGACCTTGGGCCAAAAAGCCGTGTACCCAAGTCGCGTAGCCTTCGGTCAAGGGCAGCGGACGACCCAGCAGGCTGAGCGTAGAAAGCGCATGCGCAGCAGAGGAGAGGCTGCCAAAGCTCCCATCTGGTCTTTGTGCAGACAGGACGTATGAGACCACCTTTTCCTCGTTGGGCACCTCCTCTCCGGCCATCTTCAGGATCGACACCGCGTAGAACGTGTCCTCAACCGAAGAGGTCCCTGCCTGCCTAGCGTAAAAGAAGCCTCCGTCGGGATTCTGTCTCTCCAGAGTGTACCTCAACGTCGCCTCGGGCACCCAGTTGGCCCGGCCGAAGTTCATGTGCAACGAAGCCTCAAGAGCCGCAAACCGCATGAAGGAAAAGAAGAGGCCCCTAAAAGCCTGAGGGTCGAGCAACCCTCTCAAGCGAATCCCAATTGCACATCGGATCTTCCACCTCTGGCGCTTCTCCACTTGGAGTTCCTGCGAAAGAAACAAGGTCTCCCGTGAAAGCTATGCGAGTCTGCATGGCCGCGAGGGAATTCAAGAAGCACTTCCCCCGTTATCCAGCAGAACAGGTCTAGCTGGCAAGAGGAGGAAGATCCGTCAGATGCCCCAAGCGCAGACTCTCACCCAAAACCCCGAGCGTCATCGCGCGCCTTGCGTCTGGCACCTCTGGTACTGGGCCTCTAGCTGGGGGCTACCCACGGCAGAAAGTCGGACGTCTCATTAAAGAAGGCGACTGAGGGGGAACTCGGGGTGAAGGCAAGGATCCACCTGTCATCAGCAAACAGCTGACCACAAGCCCTCCTCTTGCAGAGCACGCTCTCGCCAAACGAAAAGAAGACACCTAGTCCTTGGAGCTCGCGGACGCTCGCGGGATTCCCCGACACCTCTTATTCTAACCATTTCCTCAAGCCTCTCCTTCACCTCCCTTGGAGAGCGTATGTTCCTCATGCGTATCAACGGTTCCTCGGAGATGGAAGACACCTCTACGTCGCCGTAGTTCAGGATCCTACCCCCTACGCTCTGCTTGAGCCTTATCATCCTGACCTGGTCAAGCGGAACAGAGGTCACGCTCCTTGAGAAGAGGCCTACCCTCTCCTCGACGCGATCCTCGTAGATCTCATAGGCGTGAGTCCTGACGTAGTAGAGCGGCCCAGATATCTCCACGAGCAGCCACAACACAGGCAACAGAAGGCCCAGCACGAACAACAGGCTTCCGTGAGCCGAAGACAGGATCTTCTCCCTGAAGAGCACCACGAGGGCCTCGATGAGCAACGCGATAACCCCGGCGACTGATATCCTGAGCGCGCTTGCCCGAAGCGAAGGCCTCAGAGGTGACGGTTTCATGAGAGGCATTGAGGGCAGGATTTAAGCCTCCCCCTCCCCTTTGATCAGGTTCAGCCCCCTCATCTTGTCCCGGAACGCCGACAGGCTCTCATGGTCCGTCATGACGTACACCTTGTCCCCTGGCTTCAGCTCCATGTCGTCCGTCAAGTCGTATATTATCTCGTCTCCGCGCTTGGCGAACAGGACTGGACAGATCCCCTTGACGTCGGCGTACTTGATCCCGCTGACCTTCACCTCAAAACCAGCCACGTGCCTTGACCTGAGCTCGTTCGTCAGGAAGACCCCCTCGACCTCGTCAGATATGGTAGAAAGTGCCAGCACGTTCCCGATGAGCTCACTGGGCACAAGAGCCACGTCTGCACCCGCCGCTTGAGCACCCTCCACGAGATCACGGTCGTTAACGACCATTATGACCTTCAGATTTGGATTGAGCTTCTTCGCATTGAGAGCAACGAGCATGTTGTCTCCGTCGTCGTCGAAGGTCGAGATGAGCGCCGAGGCCTTCTGAACGCCGGCGTCGAGGAGAGCCTTGTATGTGTGTGTCACCGGGGCACTCATGGCTGGTATGCCGTCAAGCCTCAGCGCGTCGAGCTGAGAGCTGTCCCTCACTAGTACGACGTAGCTCAACCCCAAATTCTTGAGCGATTCCACCACGTACTTTCCCAAGTACTTGTAACCCATCACTATGACGTGCCCAGCCATGGCCTTGACCTTGAGCTTTGCGGACTCCTCTGCCAGCAGCTCCCTCCTCACCGCCGAGGAAACGGTGGTCTGAACTATGGATGCCGCCAGCCCAACGCTCGTTATGAAGGTGATTATGAGGAGCACCTTCTCGCTAGACGGGATGGTCACCAGGTTCGGGGAGTACAGGCCGATCGTGGTTATGGTTGAAACGGAGGCAAGGAGTGCAGTCAACGGGTCCAAGCTCTGATAATACATGAACAGGGCCATGCCGAAACCGAACATGGCTGCCAGCGCCAGTAGCTGGACCCTTATCTTCTTGATCACCAGAAGCGGCATGTAGAACAGCATGTAGACTGCCTCGTAGAGCTTCCCCAACTCTGATCGGACCGGACCCAGCCTGAGGCTTATCTGCTTTTCTATGAGAGACCAACAGAGAAGAGCTTAATATTCAAGGCAAGGTGAACTCATGAGCGACCTCATAATCACGCACGTTGACCTCGACGGCGTCTGTTCTGCAGCCCTGGCCAAGAGGTATCTCTCCACGGATCCCTACGTGGTCTTCACCGGACCCAAGAGCCTGGCCAGAAGTCTAGAGAAAGTGAGGGAGGGACACGAAAGGATAATCATAACCGACGTGGGACTGAACCACGACCAAGCCGACGCCGTGGAAGCCCAGCTCAAGCGCCTTTCTGGCTCCAAGGTCATATGGGTAGATCACCACGAGTGGGAGAAGGAAGACCTCAATAGGATGGGGTCGCTTTGCGAGCTCACCGTGGAACCCTCTCCCAGCGCCGCCTCGCTCTTCTTCAAGAAGTACGGAGACCCGCAGGACGAGACCGGAGCAGCGGTCGCCGCTATAGGGGACGACGCCGACACCAACACAAACGCCCTTCCCAACACATTGGCCTACAAGCACGGAAGCTGGGACATACGCGGGAGGATCTATCTGGTCGACGCGTTGGCTAGGGGAGAGCTGGAGGGAGAGCAGGTGAAGATATGGAAACAAGAGGTCGACCAGGAAATTCAGGACGCAGAAAGGCTCGTGTCTGGGCTGAAGCCGCTGGTGAGCGCTTCAGGCAAGAGGTACGCGGTCCTAGACATGAGGGGAAGAAAGGCAAGCGGCACGTATGCAGCCAAACTGGCCGCGCAGAGGCTTGACCTCGACTTCGCCGTCGTAATATACTCGTGTTCGTCCGTCTCCTTTTACAGAGGTCTGAGGGACACAAACCTGCTGCCCCTGGCGCTCAAGCACAACGGAGGCGGGCACACTTACGCCTGCGGGGCCAACCCAAGGCCTGGTCTTCTCGACAGAATTGCCTGCTTCCTGATGAAGCACCGCATGACAGGGGAACTAAACCAGATAGTGAAGGAGGCCGGAGAACTGCGACAAGACACCAGCCCAAGAAGGGATTTGAGGCATGGTCGCCAGCCATTCAGGTGAAGTCGCTTTCTTCTGGTCGCGCTTCCATCTCTCGCGGTCCAAGATCTCCTCAGCAAACCCAGCCAAAGAAAAGGCGAGGACGTAGTCCCTGGACGGCCCGGCTGAAACCCCGTCCTTCACAGGCTGGCTCGCGGGTGAGGTTGAGGTTCTGAGGACTGGGGTTGGGAAGGCTGAGCTGGGCTTGCGGGAGGCGACCAAACTATCGCCAAGATCCCTCCAACGAACATCAGGAGCGAACCCAAGAGGAAGCCCCACAAAGTCGGCAAGGCCAATATGGACAGCAGGAGCGCTAGGACGCCTGCCCCCATGGGATTCCTCCACATCCAGAAGGCCGAGACGAGAGAAAGGAGGGCAAAGGCCCATGCGAGGACCAGCCACAGGGCAAAGGGAAGCACGAAAGGAAGCATCCTGGAGGGGTAGACCAAGGAGCCGTTCATGTACTCATGAAAGACGTAGGGCCTGATCCTCACCGCGGCCAGCAGCCCGACGCTTTCCACCAACGCAGCCAAGGCTTGGAATATGGCACCGACGAACGTGAGCACGAAAGCACCGCGGGGATAGCTGTGACTGATACGTGACATTGCGGCAACCCTGCGGCAGCGCTTATATGTCTTTCTCAACGACTGGATTTCAACCATCGCCTGGAACTGAGTGTTTTTCGCCCTGAAAGTCTGCGCAAGACTCAGAAATCCTCAATTTTGGGAAGAGGTCCCCTCGTGAACTGCTCAAGTCTGAATGGCGCGAGCTCGGTTCCTTGACCAACTTGCTTGCTATGAATGACAAGGCTTCGGTTTCCCCAAGTCACACAGATCGAAAGGTCGAGACCAACGCTTATGAGGCACCGTCTGCCTTCCCAATGCAAGTCGTGGTTGGGTCAGAGAACCCCGTCAAGGTGGAGGCCGTGAAGGAGGCACTCATGCTCCTTGGCATCGACGCTGAGGTACGTGCCGCGCAGGTGAAGTCTGGCGTGCCGAATCAGCCAATCTGCGGTCAGGCCTTAGAGGGGGCCAAGAATAGGGCGGGGGAAGCCCTCGCCCTTGAGGGAACTGACATCGGAGTTGGCATAGAGGGAGGTATATGCCCCTACGCTGGCAGGACACTTGCCTTCGCAGCAGTCTTCGCCAAGGGAAAGGATGGGGCTGAAAACTTCTCCTTCTCTGCTTCTTTTACGCTCCCTGATCAGCTTGTCCAGCTCATGAACCAGGGGAAGGAACTTGGAGATGCAGTTGATCAGGCCTTCGGGACCCGCGAGGCCAAGCGCGGAGTGGGGGCCGTCGGCTTGCTGACAGGGGTCCTGAGCAGAAAGGAACTCTACGTACAGCCGTCGCTTCTTGCGCTTTACGTCTTCAGGAAACCTTCCTGAGCTCCTTGAAGAGGTCCTTGAGCGCAGGATAGAGCTGCTTGTACACGCTGTAGCCCCGCGAGTAGAGCGCAGATCTCCCTGGATCTGGAACCACAGTCTCTCTGGCCCTCACGACTCTATCCGCAAGCTGGCCCACGTCCTTCTCTGCCCCAGAGGCCACCATGGAGAGCAGGGAAGCCCCGTAAGAGGAGCCCTCGTCCACAAGGGGCAGCTCCACAGGAGCCCCGAGCACGTCAGCCATGATGCTTCTCCACAGACCGCTTCTAGCACCTCCGCCGACCATCCTGTAGGCTCTGACCTGGATCCCCAGTTCAGCAATTGCCTGAACGGAGTCCATGAAGGCATAGGCCACCCCTTCCATCACTGCCCTTGCCATCTGTCTCTTGCCGTGACTTAGGGAGAGCCCGAAGAAGACTCCCCTTGCGCTCGGATCTCCGTGGGGAGACCTCTCCCCGCTCAGGTAAGGTAGGAAGATCAGCCCATCAGACCCCGGCGGAGCAAGCGACGCTTCCATGGCAAGCAGGTCGTAGGCATCCGAGCCCGAGAGCTCTGCTACGACCCTTTCCTCGGCGGCAAGGGCGTCCCTGAGCCACCTGAGACTACCTCCAGCCGACAGTATGGCGCCCATCACGTGCCACCTCCCTGGGACGGGCTGACACCAGGTGTGCAACCTCCCCCTTGCGTCGTACCTGTACCGGTCCGTCCCAACCACTACCTGGCCGGCTGTCCCCACCATCAGCGAGGCAAGTCCGCCTCCCACGGCGCCCGCAGCCAAGGCCCCTGCTCCTGCGTCTCCTGCGCCTGCGGCCACAGGTATCCCGCGCCTGAGCCCAAATTCAGCGGAAACATCGGAGACGAGCTCTCCCCTCACCTCTTGGGACTCCAAGACAGGAGGCGCCATATCCATGGGCAGGCCCAGTTCGCTGAACAGCTCCTGGGACCAATCCCTCCTTTCCACGTCAAAGAGCGAGGTACCAGAGGCATCGTTGACGTCCGTGGCCTTCTGACCAGTCATGCGCAACCCGACGTAGTCCTTCGGGAGAAGGAAGGAACGAGCTTTTTCAAAGTTCTCGGCCTCGTTCTCCTTCACCCAGAGGAGCTTGGGAGCCGTGAAGCCCGTCTGAGGCGCGCTGCCCGTCACGCGTATGAACGTGCTCAGGTCCACCTTCCTGCGAATCTCGGCCACTTGCTCCTCTGTCCTCTGGTCGTTCCAGAGTATGGCCGGCCTGACTACGTCTCCTCTGGAGTCAAGGAGCACCAGGTCATGCATCTGACCAGTCAACCCGATCCCCTCCACGTCTGAGGGATCGAACCCGGCCGCAAGGACCTGGCGGACCGCCTGCCTCACGGCCTGCCACCAATCCTCGGGCCTCTGCTCCGTCCAGCCGATCCTGGGGATGATCAGCCCGTAACCAGAGGAGGCCCTTCCCACGACCTGCCCGTCAGAGGATACGAGAAGTGCCTTGACGCTTGAGGTACCCACGTCTATGCCGAGGTAGAGCGGAGCCCCTTTCAACCCGGGTCTCGGCTCAGATGTGCCCGTAGATCGCCTTTGGCTTGTAGGGTTCCTCCAGGTACTTGGCCTCGTCGTCAGTCAGCTGCGCGTCGAGCGCCCCTACGGCCTCTTCTACGTGCTCTGGCTTCGTGGTTGCCACGATCGGAGCCGTGACCCCCTTCTTGAGTAACCAGGCAAGCGCAACCTGCGTCGGGGTGACACCCTTTGACTTGGCCGTCTCAATGACTCTCCTGACTATCTCAGCGTTCTCGGGAGGCTCAACATACACCCTGTAGTCTCCTCCCCCTGGGCGAAGGCGGCTCACGTCTCCCGGCCTTATCTCAAGCTTCCCGTCCCTCATGTATCTCCCCGAGAGCACACCGACCGCCGTCGGGCTCCAGGGGATGAGGGCTATGCCGTGCTCCTTGCAGAAAGGTATGACCTCCCTCTCCTCCTCCCGGTAGAGCAGGTTGTAAAGGTCCTGCATGCTCACGAACTTCTCGTAACCCTTCATCTCAGCCGTGTAGTAGGCGGTAGCCAGCTGATAAGCCCACATGCTTGAAGCACCTATGTACCTGACCTTACCCTGATGCACGGCGTCCGTCAGGGTGGAGAGGGTCTCCTCGATCGGGGAATCGCGATCCCACCTGTGCAACTGGTAGAGGTCCACGTACTCCGTGCCCAACCTCCTCAGGGAGTCTGAGAGGGACTTCAGCACTTGCTTCCTAGACAGGCCGGCATCGTTGGGAAGATCTCCCATGCGTCCAAACACCTTCGTGGCTATCACGGCGTCTTCCCTCCTGCCCTTCATGAATTCTCCCACTATCTCCTCCGACCTTCCCCTGGAGTAAACGTTCGCCGTGTCGTAGAAGTTTATGCCAAGGTCCCAGGCCTTCTGGAGGACCTTGAATGCCTCCTCTTTCTCCACCATCCAGTCGGCCGCATTTCCAAAGGACATCGTGCCCAAGCATATCCTGGACACCTTTGTCCCAGACCAGCCCAGCTTTGCATACTGCATGGGATAAAAAGAGCCTCGCTTTTAACCCTTCCCTACCTCCTAAGCTGCCCCCACGAGCTCCCCCGCTTGGTCAAAGACCTTCATGTGACCTTTCTTGGCATATAGGTCAAGGGTTTCCCCAGCCTTGTACGGCACGTCGCTTATGAAGACCAGTAGAGAGGAGTCCTTCTTTGTGGTTATCCTGAAGGCGCCTCCCTGGTAGCTTCCCACAAGCACGGTGAACTTCCCAAGATGGACGAGGTCTGGTTCGGTACTTCCTACCCTCACGTCTTCAGGCCTCAGGCCGAGTATGACTTTCCCAGAAGCCTTTGTGTCAAGTTGCAAGCTCAGTCCCGACGAGGAGAACCGACCAGCACTTATCTCTCCTTCGAAGAGGTTGACTTCTCCCAACAGCGAGGCCACCTTTGAGTCTGCAGGCCTCTCGTAAATGTCGTTGATGGCTCCTATCTGCTTGAAGTTTCCGCCCACTATGACTGCCGCCTTCTCCACAAGAGCAAACATGTCGGCGGGGTCGTGAGAAACTATGATCGTCGTGACGCCCAGCTTCTGCTGGACCTCTCTTACCAGCGCCCTGGCCGTGTCCCTCATGAGCGCGTCCAGGTTGCTGAAAGGCTCATCAAGGAGTAGAAGAGAGGGATCCTTCACCAGAGCTCTGGCGAGAGATACCCTCTGCTGCTGACCTCCGCTTATCTCGCGGGGATACTTGTAAAGGATTTCGTCAATGCCCAGAGTCTTGGCAATCTTGTTCACGCGTTCGTCCAAATCGGATTGGGCCAGCTTCTTCACCCTCAGAGGGAAGGCGATGTTGTCAAAGCACGTCATGTGGGGGTAAAGTGCCCACGTCTGGAAAACAAGGCCGACGTTCCTTTTCTCCACGGGGACTATAACTTGCCCGTCTGCCGCAACAAGCTCTTCGTTGAAGTAGATCTTCCCCTTTGTGGGCTCCTCCAAGCCAGCTATCAACCGCAGCGTGGTGGTCTTTCCTGACCCAGACGGCCCGAGTATGCCGAAGAACTCCCCGGAGTTTATCTGCAGGTTTGCGTCCTTGACCGCCTCAACGATGTTGCTTCCGCGCTTGAACACCTTGGTTACGCTTTCGAAGACTATCTTGACCATTTCTCATCACCAAACGTCTATCCCTTCGTACCCCCGCCAATCACCAGCAACCCTCTTATGAAGTACTTGCCGGTGAATATGAAGACCAGAAGCGGGACCAACGAGATTATGAAAGAGGCGGCAAACGTGTCGTTGTAGAGCACGCCCATGCCGCCTATGTAGCGCATGGCCGCAAGCGTTGCCGTCCTCATGTCGGGCGACTTTATCAGGACAAGAGGTATGAAGAAGTTGTTCCACACCTCTATGAAAATGAATATGAAGGTAGATATCATCCCAGGCATCATGAGCGGCAGCACCACTTTGTTGAACACCATCCAGTCTCCTGCCCCGTCAGCGCGAGCGGCCTCCAGCACCGGCTTTGGAAGGGACACGAGAAATATGGACATCAAGAGAGCGCCCGTGGGGAGGTAAAATATCAAGAAGGCAAATATGAGGCCCAGGTAGCTGTCAAAGAGGTTCATGCTGAATATCAGCCTAGCCAAGGGAAGGGTGACCGACTCGAAGGGCACGAACGTGGCAAGCGCTATTATGCTGAACAGCACATCGCTTATCTTGGAGGTATACCTGTAGAAGGAGAACGCGGCCAGAGCCCCGAAGTAAGTCCCTACTGCTGCCACCGGGACCGTCACCACCAGGCTGTTCAGTATGGGCCGGGCCAAGTCGCGCACCGTGGACAGAAAAGCAGACGGCGATATGCCGCCAGGCGAAAGCACCGGCGTGAGGAGCACGGAGCTGGTAGACTTGAGGCCGTCGAGCACCATGAGATATATGGGAAGGAGCCACAGAGCCACCAGAACCAATATCACGACCTGGAGCAGGATGTTCCTCAAGTATCTCATTGAGATATCCACCTCTTGAGTCCATACATCGCGTAGGGTATGATGACGATCATCGCGATGACCACGACGACGGTCGACACGGCTGCCGAGCTGGAGAAGAACGTGGAGATGTAGTAGAAGTACAGGTTGACGACAATGGTTTCGGTGTATGGGTTCAGCCCAGTGGACACGTAGGGTAGGGCGAACAACCTCAGGGCAAACAGGAAGAGAAGTGCCGTCGAAACTATGGAGGCGCTCTTGGCAGAGGGAAGCAACAGCCTCCTGAATATGGTGAAGGCGGACGCCCCATCCACCCTTGCGGACTCTATGATGGACTGGTCAACGTTCGAGTACGCTGCCAGGTAGAAAAGGGCGCTCAGACCAGAGAAAACCCACACGGTCACAAGAAAGAGCGTTGGGAACGCCGTCTGTGGAGATGCCAACCACAGAGGCGTTGGGAGATGAAGGGCAGCGAGCCAGACGTTCACCCCCATCTTGACGTTGAATAGCCAAACGGATATCAGACCAACTGCGGCCATGGGAACGGCCAGGGGGTAAACAAATATGGAAAGGTAGACCGTCCTGAGGCGGGAATTCCTGACAAAGTAAAGGAGGGCAGCAAGCGCAAGCCCCATCGCATTGCCGACAAGCACAAGGCCCAAGGCCCACATCAGGGTCCTCTCCAGGGCTGTCTGAAAGAGCTGACTTCCTAGTAGCCCAGCGTAGACCCCTAGGCCAGCGAACTTGGGCACCGGAGAGAGCTGCGACCAGTTAAAGAGAGAGTAATAAGCGTTCCATAACACTAGATAAAGTAATATAAATCCAAATATCAGCACTGGAACAGAAAAAATCAATATCTTTGAGTTGCCTATCCTCATCTTCACGCACCACTGGAACTACTTACCCAAGGAGGGTAATAGCCGCCAAATGGGTGGCCAGAGAATCCCATGAAGCCCATGTGAAGCGAGTTGGCGGTCATCCAATCGGCGTGTTCCTGAGACAGCGCCTCATTCAGCAATGGGTAGAAGGCGGAGGTGCTTCCCGTCTCGGAGAGCGTCGTGAACGCGGTAAGCGCGGTCGCGAAGGCATCGTTGAACATACCGCCGTCAGAGGGCGGATAGCAGAAGGCAGACTCGTTGTTGGCCAAGCTCTTGAGCTGCTCGTAGTCAAACCAGTGAGACGGGGTCGTGTACCAGTCGGTGCCGTTCGTGTAGAACGTGACAGACTTCCAGTGGGTCCAGACCTGCTGGCCCTGGTAGCTGTCCCAGAACTTCACGAACATGAGGCCCAGGTTTTCCTGCGGGCCAGTCGGGACTGCTATGGAGTCCTCGAGTATGGAGTAGTAGTGGGACGTACCTGGGAAGGGCTCGTCCATGGAGATGATGCTGCTGTTGCTGGTGTACGGCTGGGTCGCAGGGTACGTCGTGACATTCAGGAAGTCGTAGGCGTACTCGGCAAACCACTCTCCGTTTACCTCGAAGGACAGCTGACCCTTGAACATGAGCGGGTAGAGCTCCGTCCAGCTCATGGACGCAGCGCCAGGGTAGTTGTACTGCAAAAGTTCAAGAAAAGTATTTGTGGCGTTCACGACTGCAGGGTTGCTGGTGTTCAGCACCCCATAGTCGAACTCGTCTATGAGCTTCGGTCCTCCGTATGAAAGCAGTATTGCTTCCCAGAGGTTCATCTGATCCCAGCCGCCGTCTCCTCCAGGTATGGCAAAGTAGATGCCGTGCTGGTAGAGCACCTTGGTGTCGTACAGGAGCTGCCCAACGGTGTTGGGTATAGGCAGGTTGTACTTGGCCAAGGTTTGGGGGTTGAAGAAGAGCAAGCAGTTTCTATGAACCGTTGCGGGGAAAGAGAACATGGTACCGTTGAAGGCCCCAGCCTGCATCACTACCTGAAAGGCGTTGGCTGGGTTCAGCAGACCCATCTGCTGAAGCACCGGAGTGGCGTTCACGAACGTCTTGCTTCCGTTGGGCGCTACTTCCACGTAGCTGAGCATGACTGGTCCAAAGTGAGCCTGGAAGGAGGTTGGAGGATGACCCGACTCTATCAGGGTCATCACGGCGTACTCTGCAGAGGTGCCAGCGGCTCCTGGTACCAGCGTCTGCTGGATGGTGTAACCAGGATAAGCCTTCTCAAAGGCCGGAATTATGCCCTTGTCCAGACCAACCTTGCCGGTAGTTGCCCACCAGCTATAGAACACAACCGTCTTTGATACTGGCTTGGCAGTAATCTGCTGGTAGTAATAATAGCCTCCTCCTCCAACGATGACTATGACTATCACTATGATTGCTGCCCAAAGAGTTTTACTTCCTCCTGTTTTCTTTGCAGGTGCCGATCCTTGTTCTTTTGACATTTTTGGCAATAATATCCTCACCCAAATTGATAAGCTTGATCTTTCTCCGAAGGATGATGAGAACTGGGAAAAAGAAGAGTTTGGCCGTTCCTGTAAGGCATACGAGATCCAGTCTGTTGATGCTGGGACTCTAACTAACTTGGTAGCCATAACCTTGTGGCCTTAATCACTAGTTACCCTCTGTACTGAGAATCTCCATGGTTATCTAACAAAGCAAAGTCAACGCAATGTTTATAAAGCTCGGCCAGCCTTGCTCAAGGCCAGGGGGTGCCGAAAGGCTGAGAGGTCCTCGACCAACCCCTAGAACCTGATCCGGGCAATGCCGGCGTAGGGAATGGCCAGCCTTCGGGCTTTGGTCCTCTCAGCCAATCGGTTTCTGGCCTTGAGGCGAAAAACATGAAATCCATGAAGATATCGGAAACCCAGGCCTCCATACTGGCCTCCGTATCGGCCAGCATGTTTTTGTGGGGCATAGTGGCTTCCATAGGTCCTCTTGCGGCTTCGGGTAGCCTGGTGGGCAGGCTTCCGCCCTACCTCAAGACCTTCATACTGCTCCTCGGACCGGCAGCAGGCCTTCTGGGAGACTCTCTCTTCGGCTTCCTGAGCGACAGAGCCGGCAGGAAGAAGATCTTTGCGGCGACCATGATGAGCTACGGCCTTGGTCTCCTGGTCATATCTGCCTCGACCTACGCTGACAGCTTCTTGGGGCTCGCTGCGGGCTTGGCGCTGGCGGAGCTGGGAGTGGAGGGCGAGATGGCGCCCTCGCTTTCGCTGATGACGGAGGACTTCCCCATATCCAGCCGCGCCTTTTACCTGACGCTGGCGACGGACATGAGCAACCTCGGAGCTTCCTTCATAGCTGGCCTGCTCCTCGTATCTCCTTCAGTGAGCTACGCCTACATAATACTTGGGTCTGGGATAGGCCTCCTCGCAGTCCTCACCTATGCCAGGCTGAAGATGCCAGAATCCTTCAGGTGGCTGAGGCAGGCAGGAAAAAGTGAGGAGGCAGACTCGGTCAGAGAGAAGCTCGTGCTGGATCAGAAGGAAGAGTCCATAACGCATCCTGGTTATCTGATCCCGATGATCAGCCTGGTCCTAATGGGGCTGTCCCAGTACCTGACATATGGCCTGATGGCGTTCATCATAGGCCCCTACGAGTTCCCGCAGTCATCTTTTGACCAAGAGATCATACTTTACGCGAACCTTGGGGCCACGCTGGGCGGAATCCTGAGCGCCTACCTGATCAACCTGAGCTCCAGGCGCTGGTTCGCCAGCCTGTCCTTTGCGGGAGGCCTCCTGACGACCCTCTGGATACTGGCGCTTTCATCAAACCTCTCGGACCCGTTCGTCTTCTTCCCGCTCCTCTTCCTCAACATGATCATGAGCGAGTTCGCGTGGACGGCAAGGCTCGTGCTGGAGCCGGAGTCATTCCCGACAAAGCTGAGGGGAACAGCCATAGGCGCCATAAGGGCCTTCCCCATAGCCGCGTACGATGCTTCCATATATCTCACCAGCAGCTTCTCCGTGTACCAGTTCGTGCTGTTCAACCTGGCTCTCTGGGGACTGGGACTGGCAGGAGCGCTCCTCTGGCTTGCCAAGGGGTTCGAGACGAAGGGTATCAGTCCAGACTACGCGCAGAGGCACCGAGGGGCCGGGACGAGAAGAAAAGAGGAGTAGAAGCACGCCCAGTAGACGCGCCTCTACCGACGCGCAGGCAGACCGCTTCGCGCGCCGAAGCCTTCAGGTCTTTGAAGCGCTTTTCCCGCACGAAGCCACGCCAAGGTTGAGCATCGCCGCAGTACAACGGCCTGGATGCTGCGGAACTCCGTCTGCGCAGCGGGCGAACACCGCGGGGGCCCGCCACCAGTCGCAGAAATCCCGCCGCAGAGATCCAGGCACATACGCCCTGAAGCTCTTCTCTGCCCTTAGCTCCTCATCTGGCACTGCGAGACCGCCAGGGACCCAAAGGTTAAAAAACGCACGCGCCCTGAGTGCAGACGCACTTGGCAGAAAGCTACATGCCCATAATGTCCATCAGGAGCGGCTTCAACCACGTGGACGTGATGGCCCGGGTCCTTGAAGTCTGGGATAAAAAAGAGGTCGTCTCAAAGGAAGGAAAGAAGCAGCTCAGCGAGGCCCTAATCGGAGACTCAAGCGGCAGGGTGAAGTTGGTGTTGTGGGGAGACAAGGCAGGGAACCTCAAGCAAGGAGACGCCGTCATACTCAGGAACGCGTACGTCAGCAAGAGGTTGGGAAACCTGGAGCTCAACGCTGGGGAATTCACCACCGTTCAGACGATCGACGGCGGAGCGGTTCCAAGGCCGGAAGAGGTGCCTGATCGCTCTCCCATTGCTCTGAGGCGCGGAGGACGTTTCGGGCCCAGAGAAAGGGACTTCAGGCGGGGCAGGAGAGGTGAGCCCAGGCACGGCTCAAACAGGAGCAGGAAGCGATGTCCCGCAAGCACCCGTCAGGAGCCACTGGCACCTAGAACTTGACATGAGTTCGCCTAGAAGTAACTTCACTTGTTCGGAAAACCTGGCACCTAACCAGCGACCTCGAAGGATAAAATCCATTTTTCTCCAACCCTTACCCGGCGGTCTGGACGTAGAAACTCAAACGTCCGACAGCGTTCTCTTCGGACTGGTTTGCCCTGAACGTCGTCTCCGACGACGGAGGAAACTCGATTGCCCAACGACCTTCTCTTCGAGCAGCGCTTCCCATGCAGCGAGGGTGGCGTGTCAGGACGTCGAGGGCTTCAAGACGACCCCCTCCCTGGGCAGAGCTCCCCATATGCTGCTTGCAGGCGAACACACGAAGGGCCTCAGAAAGCTCCTGGGTCCTTTTCTCGACAGATAAAAAATACTTTGATCTTAAGACGGCTGCTGCTTCTTCTTGGCGTTGACAAGTGCGAGCGCGAGCCCAATCACGGCTATGGCAAGCGCAGCCGTGCTGTAGGCCAGCAAGGAGAACTCGACTGAAGATATGCGGTTGTTGAGACTCGATGTCTTGGCGTTGAGGGTGCTGTTGACGGCGGAGATCTCGCTTCCAAGACTAGCTGCCTTCTGGGTCAGAGTCTGGTTGACGGTCTGTATGACGCTGCTGAGCACCGCCTGCTTCTCTGAGAGAGACGAATTCACGCCGTTGATCGTTGAGCTGAGCGCCGAGGCCTTGGAGTTCAGAGAGGACGTGAGCTGGGATATTGATGACTCGAGCGAGGAGGTCTTGGCGTTGAGGGTGCTGTTCAGCTGGGAAATGCCTGAGCTGAGACTCGATGTCTTGGCGTTGAGGGTGCTGTTGACGGCAGAGATCTCGCTGCTCAGGTTGCTGGTCGCCTGTGAGAGGGAGCTCTTGAGCTGGGATATGGAGGAGTTCTCGGCGGCGGCTTGGTTGACGAAGTCCAGGTACACGGGACCGCTTATGGAGTAGATGCCGTCGGACTGGACAGCTGCCACCGTGAAGGCGTATTGGCCGTCTGGGTAGGAGGAAGTGCTGAGAGGGTGGAGCAGCGTGCCCCCGTGGTCAAATGAGGCGACCTTCTGGCCGTTTATGAAGAAGCCGACGGAACTCACGCCCTGTCCCTGCACGACGGCCGCCAGTATGACCGTGCCGGTGTAGCTTCCCGGCTGAACGGCCAGTGCTATGCTGGGAGCAGGTGGGTTTACCCCCGTGTAGGTAGAGTACTGAAGCGAGACCACCGAGCCCGTCAGGTTAAGGAATCCCAGCTGGCTGTAAGAGGCCGTTAGGGTGCTGTTCTGAAGGATGATGGAGCCGTGCACTGAGCCCACGTCTTCCGCGGTCACCGCCGAGTTGACCACGTACAGGGTACCCGTCACGTTGACGTTCTTCAGCAGCACCTTGGAGTCGGACACTGTGTTTGAACCAGAGAACACGTCGTAGGAAAGAGTTCCGGAGAAGCCCCTTATCTCGTCGCTTTCGTAGGCCGCGTACTGACTCTGGAACGGACCGGGCGAGAGGGTCTGACCCTGTATGAGGGCGTAGGGCTGGACGAAGAACTGGTTCTGAGAAGAGAGCGCTGTGGTCGTGGGTATGCCGTCTGCCGAGAGACCTGAGACGTAGGCGTCGAAGGGGCCAGAATAGTCGCCCGGGGTGGAGAGGTAGGTCTCGTTGCCCAGAGAGTACTGAGAGGGCAGGACCGTCCAACCCGTCCAGAGGCCAGACGTGGAGTTGTACCAGAGTTGGACCTGCAGGTTGTTGGCCATGGTGTAGGCGCTTATGGCACTGTACTGCCCAGCCATGTTCTGGGGATAGAGCACGCCCGCGTAGATTCCGTACTTGACCTCAGAGCCGTTGGCATAGGTCAGGTTGGCGGCCACCTCGACCCTCTGTCCCTCTAGCTTGAGCTTGGGCAGGACCTCTATGAGGGGCTGGTTGAAGTAGGGGGCGACGTAGACCTGACCGTAGAAGGAACCGGTGAGCGTCGTGCCCAGAGTCTCCGAGTTGTAGCTTGCGGACAGGTTGATCGTGTACAGCCCAGGAGCTGAACCCGAAGGCACGCTCAGATAGCCGAAGTAGCCTGAGCTGCCGACGTAGATCGGTGCTTCAGACACCACCTTTCCAGAGGGAGATATGAGCTCTGCCTGAAGGTTCGAGCCCTGCTCGATGGCCGACGAGAGAGACCCTCCAGTGGAGTAGGATGTGCCTTGGACGTTCAGCGGGGCTACTGGATACCCTTCCACCACGAGCGACTGCCCAGGAGCCACTACTCCCGGTTCTTCCACGTCTGGAGGCAGCACGTAAATGCTCTGGAGATCTATGCCGTTCTGGAAGGGCAGGAAGCCGTAGGCGTTCTCGACGGCGAGCATGCTCGGGACGGTCGGGTAGTTGCCCTGAAGCTGGCCGACCCAAAGACCTGAGCTGCTGTTGTAGCTCGCCGTGACCGAGGTCACTGGCGAGTAGGAGTTGGAGGATATGCTGTAGGAGTAAAGCTCCATCTCGGCGGAGTTGATGGCTGCTGCGTTGGCAGCCTCTCCTGTTATCGTGGTCAGGTTCAGGTAGAGCGGGATCCCGAGCTGTGTGGCGTAGGGGTAGCCTCCGTAGGCCGAAAGGAAGGTGGCTAGGTAGCCAACCCATGTCTCCGAGAGACCCGTGCCTGCGATCCCTGCCGAGCTTCCCTTCACGTAGACGAAGGAGGTCCCTGAGGCGTACTGCGGGACGGTCAGCTGACCCGTCCAGCTACCCGTTGAGGCATCGTAGGTCATGGGGGCCGAGTTGACCGTCCCCTCGACCGTCTGAAGATAAGCCTCGAAGGTGCCGGAGTTCACGGTTGCGCCCTGGTAGGAGATGTCTGCCTGCACGTAGATGCTCTGTCCAGACAGGAAGTAGGCAGGGGTCTGACCAGTGCTGTTGTAAAGGGAGACGGATATGCTGAGGGAAGGCTGAGCGGCAACGGAGGGGAGCAGCTCTGCCAGCTCGCCAACGTTGGGGGCGCCCCAGCCCGTGACCAAGTTGTACCCGGAAGAGGCAGTCCAGGGAATGTTGTAGCCGAAAGAAACGGGGAAGAAGGCCTTCGAGTACGCCGTCTGGCCGAGCTGGTAGAGGGCCGGGTTGATGAGCCCAAGGGGTCCGTCCGCCTCCGCCAGGAGGGCGACCAGGCCGGCAAGCAGGGGCGATGCCTCGCTCGTTCCTCCCGTTATCTGAGTCGAGTTACCCGGCATGACCGCGTACATGCCCGGGAAAACATTAGCGTTGAGAGAGACGTCAGGCACGGTCCTCCCCTGCGGGTAGCCCGGGACGACGTATGTCTGGTACCACGGAAGCGGTTCGAAGTCGCTCACTCCTCCCGTTCCTCCCCCGTAGTTCACGAAGAAGGGCACGAAGCCGTAGTTGGACCAAGCGGTCTGGTATACCGTCTCGTTGGCTCCAGATCCGTCCACGTACGTGGTGGTACCACCCACGGCCGTCACGAAGGGAGAGGTGCTCGGGTATCCCGGCGTGCCAAGGGGGCCTGAGGAGTAGCCGCTTCCCCCGGCGTCGCCGGTGGATGCCATGAAGGTTATCCCCAGGAGCGTCCCATAGGCGTACATCTCGTCGGTAAGGTAGACGTTGTAGTAGATGCCGGCAGGACCCAAGGTTGGCAGGTAGGACTCTGGGATCGAGAAGCTCTGAGACAGATCGGTGACGTTGTCCACCGCGTCTACGTAGTAGATGAGGTAGGCGAGCGGGAGCGCCCCGTTGGCGGCGAACAGGGTTATGGACGCGCCAGGGGCCATGGCGTGGGAGGCCTCCACGTCGAGGCTGATCTCTCCTGCCCACCCCGTGGAGATCCCCAGGTTGGGATCGTAGGGTCCGATGGGCGCTATGCTGAAAGAGGGAGGAGCCGTTATGCCGAACTCCCCGTCGAAGTAGGCCAGCTGCTGGGCTATGTAGGGATCCCCGTAGAAGTCCAGTATGCCTATGTTCTCTCCTGAGCCGTTTATTCCCCTTGCGTAGAGGGCCGTGGCGTTGTATGCCTTTGCCAGCTTCGCGGCCGAGTAGCCCTCTATGGAGAAGGTCTGGTTCTCGCTCTCGGCCAGCCTCCGCATTGCGGCTATCTGAGGTCCCGAGACCAGCGTGGAGGGACGGGCGAACAGCACCGAGGTGACGTTGGAGGAGTATATCTGAGCGCCCTGAATCGAGCTCTCCCCTTCCGCCGTGTAGTAGGAGACGCTCCCGTTGTCGTAGACCTCGAACTTCAGTCCAAGCGAGGAGAACTTCGAGGCCTGACCTCCGACAAGCACCATGGACGTCCCTATTGACTGGATGACCGTCAGACCGTCAGACTTGAGCTGAGAGATCACCGCGGAGAGCTGAGCCTGAGAGGGCATGAACAGGCCCTCGGCCTGCGAGGCAGACATGAACTTCCTGTAGAGGGGGCTGCCCGGTGTGCTCACCTCCTTCGCCAGCGAGTAGAGCAGGCCCTGGTTGCGGAGGGGTATGTAGACGACTGCCAGCACGTCCGCACTTGGGTTGAGCGTCCCCTCGGGCTTGAACCCCGCTAGAACTATTGGCTTCAGGCTCTGAGGCGAGGAAGGGGCTGCTGCCAGAGCTGAACCGGCGAGAACCCCAGAAGAGGCCCCCGCCGCAGTGATGAGAAGAAGAAAGGCTGCCTTGATGAAGATGTTTCCTGATTGCATTTGCACGACCTTGAAAGTCCTATTTAAACGCTTCTCTTATTCGTTGAGGTGAACGCGAAAAGCATCTCAAGGCCCTGGCCACCTCCATGAGGTCTCCGAACCGGACGTCCGGGAAAGGTGGGCCAAGCCCCTCGCTCCTGACCAAAAAGACGTACATCCCAGCTTCCATGGCCCCAGGCACGTCCACTCTGGGGTTGTCGCCTACGTAGGCCGCATCCTGCGGCTCGAGCCCGAGCTCCTTCAGCAGCACCCTGAAGGGCTCGGGGTCAGGCTTGAGCTGAGGCACCTCGTCACCTGCCACCAGCACCCCGTGGAACAGGTCAAGGGGCAGCGGCCCGGTCTCCAGCCTCTTCTGCTTCAGCCCCAGCTGACCGTCAGAATTCGTGAGGAGGCCGAGCTTCAGGCCGCAGTTCCGCATGGCCCCGAGCGCGCACGCGGCCTCTGGGAAGACCCTGACGAACGCTTCCCAGACCTTCCAATACCCCTCGACCAGCTCCTCTACCTCGCTCCCCGGCCGTACCCCCACCCTCCTCTCGGCCTCGGCTATCCAATCCCTCCTGTCAAGACTCTGGGAAAGCTCGAGCTCCATCTCAACCGAGGTCAGCTCGTCCTCGACATTCTTCCCAAGCAGTTGTTCCAGTCTCCAGGCAACCCACTTCAAAGAACTCCTTTTTGCCTCCCCTATGTGGATCAGGGTCCCGTCGTAGTCAAAGAGGACTCCGCGCAACAAGTTGGATCGCGCTCCCTCGCCCTGCATGTTCAGCGCCCCGCTTTGACTCCAAACTCCACACGTAGCTCAAGGTACCGTTCAGGTCACCCTTCGTTTCACGCGGTTCTGTCATCCCTATCCCTTCTTGTGTCTCAGGCCGCCGTTAGGGTAGCTCTTACCGTCGGAGCTTAGGTCGCACCTCATCTCGCGGATCCGCCAAGAGTCAGCTTCCCTTCCTTGGATCTTCCAGAAAGAGCGCCGCGATGGGGAGGGAGACAAGGGCGAACTCCTGCAATCTGGACTTTTGGTCAGGGAGACCTTCGTGCCAGTTGAACTCCGTTCCAACGCGAAATCCAGAGGCACAAGGCGTCTGGCGAGACAGCTTAAAAGGTTCTGCAGGGGGCCCGCCTTCCTACCTGGATCCACCGAGCGATGTCAGGCTTATACGGGGGATCGACCAGGGGCGCATGGAGTTCAAGGTCGCGCTGGTGGGAGCGGGAGGCATAGCCGGGCTGCATTACAGGTACTACTCTTCGATGCAGGGAGTGAGGGTGGTCGCGGCAGCTGACCCAGATCCTTCTGCGCAGGAGACCATAAGGTCTTGGGGAGCAAGGACCTACTCGGACTACAGAGAAATGCTGGATTCAGAAGAGCTTGATGCCGTCAGCGTCTGCACCCCTCACGCCCTTCACGCCCAACCGACCATAGACGCGCTCAACGCTGGCATCAACGTTCTCGTGGAGAAGCCCATGGCCCCCACTGGGGAGGAGGCATACGCCATGTACAGGGCAGCGGTCAAGTCAGGCAAGGTGCTCATGGTG
>Ga0080003_1000301_pt1 | contig 34148 bp, 35 predicted proteins | sample JossMetagenome_FD_69206 | JGI IMG/M metagenome (GOLD analysis project Ga0080003, IMG submission 69206) | Hot spring microbial communities from Joseph's Coat, Yellowstone National Park, USA - JC2_E (SPADES assembly) (version 2) | ecosystem: Environmental > Aquatic > Thermal springs > Hot (42-90C)...
CATAGTCCCTAACATTGTAAAGTATTTAGGTTATATAATAATTTTCATAGCGGCATTTTCGGTATTCGGTGTAACCTCAGCTGAAGCTATTGCCGGTGGTACTTTTGCCGGTTTAATTATAGGTTTGGCATTACAGCCCATTCTTCAGAACTTCTTTGCCGGTTTATTAATTATGGGTACTGGTTATATATCAATAGGAGATCACGTGAGGATTATGAGTACTAAAATAACTTACACTCCCGTGACGTTACCTCAGTATAAGTACTTTTCTAGGGACTTCATAGAACAAGGGATTGAAGGGGTTGTGATAGAGATAGACCTATTCTTTTCAAGGATTTTGTTAGATAACGGGAGGGAAATTAGAGTACCAAACTACATCTTGCTGGAGTCAAGTGTAATTGACTACTCCTCAAAATTTAGTAAGGAGTTCATAGTTAACGTTAGAGTGGAGTTCCCGCTTAATAAACTCGATTTAGAAAGGGTTGAGGAGCAGATTACTGAAACATTAAGGGGTTTTGAAATTGTTGAAGGCCCTTATATTAGTGAGCAGAGTGATAAGGAGCACGTTATAATAAGCCTTAGGGTAAAGTCTGACACAGAGAACTGGAAGAAGGTGAAATCTGAAGTGTTGAAAAGGCTTTTAATGCTGAGGAAGAGAATTGTTGAGAGTTAAAATTGTTTAACGGAAGTAAGATTTAGTTTAAGTCATGCGTTCACTCGGTAAATTACTAACCTCGTGCCGTCAATCAGCTTTGTCAAATTTGAAACACGAGGGAAAACCAATTCTGTAATCCTTTCAAACGAGGATGAGGTGTTGAATTTTCCCTCTATCCTCCCCTGGTTATCAACCTTTTTATTACCACTTTCTCCATGTTTTTACCAAAAATGTCAACAATTAAGCTTCATTACCAGTATTTTCCTTACCTCCTTCTAAGTGCAACATCAGCGTTTCCTGCATAAAACAACATGTTTGCATAATCGCCTTCTCGACGAATATATGAATTAATTTTCCCACTAGAAAAATTTCTCTAAAAGTCTTTGGATTAGATACATTAGCCGATGTTAAAAGTTTTTTGACGGACTTTAATAAAGTTTTCAATGCACCGTCCTTTATTACTAATGAGTCATGAAGATGATCAAATGGTAAGAGAAGGATAAAGTATTAGTATTTTAAAATAGATATATCTTTAATGAAAAGGACTTTTCTAAGATATGTTCCAATCCTTGCGTTTATAACTATAATGACAATGTACGTAGAAATGGTAATTTTGCCTTCTTTACCACAGATCGAGAATCAGTTTTCAATAACATCATCTGAGGCCTCGTGGATATTATCTTCAGAAACATTAACCGGTATGACCCTTGCCCCTTTTCTCGGAAAATTAGCTGATAGTTATGGGAGGAAGAAAGTCCTAATCGTTACTCTTATCGTATACACGTTCAGCGTATTTCTAACTTCAATCTCACCTAATTATCTTATTCTCATTCTTTCAAGGAGCATACAAGGAATAGGTTTAAGCATAAACCCGATAGCTTATACCATATTACGAGAAAGAATACCAGATAGAGAACTACCAATAGCTCAAGGCATTATCGCGTCAACCTTTGCTATTGGTGCGGCAATAGCGATCCCTATCGGGAGTTATATCTCGCAGTATTTCTCATGGGAGTTTGCATATGAAACTGCAATTCCTTTACTAATTTTATCAGTCATTATAACCTACATAACATTACCTTCTTCCGAAGGCAAAAATATGAGTAGAGAAATAGATACGATAGGAATAATTCTCCTCTCCTCATTCTTCTTAATTCTAGGTGTAGGGCTAACTGAAGCACCAACATGGGGTTGGTTGTCTTTACAATTTTTTACAACTCTTATAATTTCTCTAATAATTTTTTACGTATTCTCATCACATATAAGTAGAACATCTAACCCGGTGATAGACCCTCATGATTTCAAGAACCCAAACATTGCGGTGCCACTTATCTCTTCATTTATCACTGGTTTCGGCCTATTCCTCACATTTCAGTCCTTAGTGTTCATATTTGAGCTTCCCAGTCCAGTAGGTTACGGAATGGACATTTTGCAAACTGGTGAAACAATAGCTCCTATTGCATTAATAATGTTGGTTGCTGGTCCCTTATTCGGAAGTTTAGTAACAAAAGTGGGTTATAAGAAAGTGATATTAATTTCCTCTATCGTCTCATCTTTCCTTCTTCTACTCCTTTCGTATATTATTTCTGTTAAGGTTTCAGTAATGGAACTCATGGGTTTCTTATCCTTAATGTTGTTTTTTATTTCCGGAATGAATGTGACCAGAATAACTTTGCTTATATCTTCCTCTGAGAAGGAGAGAATGAGCACTTTAACCGGTACTAATACTGCTATGAGGTTGATGGGAAATACTTTGGGACCAATAGTAGTCGGATCGTTGGAAGATACTTTTAAAACACCGATCTTTGTAAGTTATATAAATAATATTCCAATGTTTGCTTTTATTCCATCAAGGCTAGCCTTCGAATACTCGTTCTTAGTATCTATGGTAACAACCATATTAGTTTCAATATTGGCCACAAGAATAAGGGAAGAGAATCTCAACAAAACAGCTAGCATAACAGTTAGAAGTCCACAATAGTGTTTAAAAAATTTAATTAGTCCTCCTAATGTAAAAATTAATTTATAAAAGATAAAAAAGAAAGTTTTTAAATATTCTTAATAATATAGTATTATGCAAGAAATTAGTTTTAAAGTATCTGGTATATATTGCGAGAACTGCGTGAGAAAAGTGTATAAGGCCTTATCAACGTTAAAAGGAGTAATTGATATACAAATTCTTCCTAACTTCGATAAAGGATATGCAGAAGTTCACCTAAAATGTGAAAGGAAGACACATAAAGAGGAAATTGAAGATGTAATAAATGAGATTTCACAAGAAACTCCTTATCACGACTATAGGGTTATCTGGGTAAAGCATAGAGCATTCTTCTAAACATGGTGTGAAGACAAAGGTTGAAATCGATTAGAGCGTATTTAGTGTATATCATTCAAATAATCAGTATAGAAAGACTTTTGGAAGGAGTTGAAAGCTCTAAAAATCAGAAGGCACGAGATAGGGCGAATCCTTTTAATGATGGTGCATCAATATTGTTGTCATTAAGCTACATATGTCTGAAAAGACCGGAGATATCTATAGTTCTTGTTAAATCGATTTTAATAACATGAGTTTTAGCCTAGTGACAGCATTAAAGTATAGTTAAGAATGAATGGGGGGGGGCGTGGTTATGGTAGTTCTTGCAGATAACTACGTGGAGCCAGATATTGTAGAATTCTTAAAAAGCCTTGGTATTTCAAATGAGTGTACTTTGATTAACACTAATGTTTTATCCAATTTATCCCTTTTTTTAGATAGGATAATTAAAATTCATAGTAACATCAACAAGGGTAAAAAGATAAGCGTGATCATTCCTAAAAGTAAAAGGGACGATTTAACCAAGCTAATAAATTCTATAGGAGGTAAATATAGAATAATGATCTACATTTTTATAAGCGAAAGATTGGCAGATAATATTATTTTAATTTGTGATGAGAAATGATTATCTTATAAGTGTCTTTCTGTTTCTCATTACTACGTACAATAACCCTACTTGGTGTCTGCAAATCCCATAATACTGGCTTATTTCACAATCACATACTCCTCCTATCAAATACTTTCTCTGAAAAGAATAAACTATTTCAACGTTATGAAATAATCCTTTTCTACTACTCGATGCGACTTTACCTTTAGCAACTAATATATCACCTAACTTTTTTACATCCTCAACAATTACTTTCTTATTACTGCTAACGTAATACACCATAATTGAAATCTCTCATTTCATACTATTAAACTATTGAAGTTCCTTAAATTTTTCTGTAATAAAGTAAAGACAACTTTAGTCCACAGTTTTGAGGGTATCCTAAGGTTTCTAGCGTTTTCCTCATCTAATTCTTTGATACTTATATTTACATCACTAACTATTCTCTTCAGGCCGTAAACGCATTCGACATATACTGGACAGTTAGGACAACTGTACTTATTTGATCCCATGTCCATGAGTATTAATGTTCTGTTCTTTTCATCCAGATATAATATGCTGTTATCAAATAACAATCCCTCCTGAGTTATAATTAGTGGTATTACCGCCTTAAACACTATTGCGTTATCCTCAACTAACCCCTTCTTTCTTAACTCATCAAGGATGTAATAGTAATAACTTTTACTTAATCCAGTCTTTTCCCTATCACCGTAGGCCAGAACCTTAATGAAGGTTGTTGTGGAAAGCTTGTTAAAAAACTCTCTAGAGACTAAAATTATTTTGCTCGCCCCTTTTTTGATAACTCTATCAACCTTTATAATAGCATAATCACACATAATTTTATTCTCGATTTCTAATAATTTAACCCTTTAATGTTAAACTATTTATGACCTCCGATAGAGTATATATTGTGTTACAGAGGGTAAAGAACCGTTATGAAATAACCAGACTTGAGATGAATGAAAAAGGGTATGTAACTTACACATATTCATATGAGTACCAATTTACTAGGTCTTTAATCAAAGGAAAATGGGTTATGGGGGAGAGTAGTGGAGAAGAGCCTAGTAAAGAGTTTGAGGTATGCAGTTCATTTACCCACCCGTCTTTCAACGATAGTGTGCAGTTAGAAGTTGATTTTAACATGAGCCTATCAATAACTGTTAAAAAGGTGGTAAGGCAGATTGACGAATGTGTTGAGATGAAAGTTATAAACTATGTTTCAGTGAACGGCGAGAAGTATGTGTATACTGGAAGTCCTAAGAGTATAAAGGATGTTATGCAGTTCCTAAAGGGCCAGGAAGTAAATCAGAGGGTTACTAAATCTTATGAGATAGGCGGGAGGCAAACCGTTATCCTCTCTCCGGAAGTCTTCGCTAAAGTCTTACATTACTTTGTTATTCATTTCTTGAACGGTGATACTCCTCATTTTAAGATAGGTGACAAGGTATTGGGAGAAATAACTATTTATGACGACCCACTTTATCAGTTTTCACCGGCTTTTTCAACCTTTGATGATGAGGGGGTAAAGACTAAAAAGAAAGAACTGATAGGGGATGGGTACGTTACATCATATTTAGGGACTTTAACTACTCGTTTTGGAGAGACTGGTAATGCTAGAGGTGATTTGCCTAAGCCGGATTACTTTACTTTAAGCGTGAAGTCGGGGGATTGGAAGCTAAGTGAGTTAATGGAGGAAAGTAAAAAGGACGCGTTCTTAGTGAAAGGCGTTAAAGCTGACGAGATTGTGGGGAACAGTGTTAGGATAACTCCCAAGAGCGTTATTAAACTTAATCAAGGTGGGGTTTACGTAAGGGAAGTGGCAATTCCCCTACAAGAACTTCTTACTATAGATGCAATAACTAAGGACGTGATGAGCGTTTATGTTGACGATGAGCATGGAGCATATTTACCTTTTGTTAGGATGAAGGCTAGGCTGATATTGTATTGAGAAGGTGAAATATTAAAACCACGCACACATAATGTTTAAATAATTACCAAAACTGGTTTATTCGTATTTTTAACCAGGTTTACTGATACGCTTTCTGTAAATACTTTTCTAATCCCCCTTATTTTCCTCTTCCCCACTATTATTAGGTCGAAATCCTCCATCTCCGCTATTTTAGAGAGAACTAATGAGGGGTCGCCGTAAGTTGCGTGGTAATCAATCTCTATCCCGTTCTCTTGAGAGAGTTTTATCACCATTTCTCTATGCTTTATGATCTTCTCTTTATCCCTTATGTTCTCCTTAACATAAGTTTCTATTGCAGGCTCGTGCCTTATGACTTCTACTACCTTAATTTTTCCGTTACTAGCCTTAGCTAAATTTATAGCTACTTCTAGTGCTTTCATCGATTCCTTTGACCCATCAAATCCTACTAAGATTTTTCTGAACATAGAGTTTATATACTATCTCATTTTATACTTATAAACTTTTTATCTTTGAAATCTCAAAATTGAAAGAAATCGTTTGTTTAGTGACAATTATTTTTTAGTAGGAGATAAAAGAGTCTACCTATGAGAGAGGAGGAGTTTAATAAACTGCTCTCGGAAAATGAAAGCTTGTTTAGGTTTATGGGTTTAAAATTTATAGAAGTAGAAAAGGGATATGCTAAGACTATCTTAGAGTACAAAGAGGATCTAACTAGGATCGGGGGAATATTGCATGGGGCAATAATTTTTGCCTCGATGGATTACACTGGGAGTTACGCCGTTAAGACTTTAGACGTGAAAGACGCTTATACTTTGCAGTTCAATATAGTGTTCTTAAAATATATGAGAGACTCTCCTTTTACTTTCATAGGCAGAGTGGTTAAAGAGACTAAGAGATATGCGTATGTTGAGGTTGAGGCTTTTGACGCTAATAAGGACTTATGTGCTAAGGGTAACGGGGTATGGCATTTAATTAGAGATTAATGAAAGCTCTTCAGACTATGCGAGCTTAGCCCTCATCACGAAACTCTAACTCCGTATAGGAGCGAATAAAGCCTTAATTTACGGTTTAAACACGTGAACGGCACAGGCCGAACACGGGTCAAAACTTCTGACAACCCTTAATGCGTCTAAGTCAATTCTATTTAAATCCGTTACTTTTTGTCCAATTATACTCTGTTCTACCGGGCCCTCGGGGGAAAAGTTCCTATCTGTTGGTGTTACTATTTGGTACCTTTTTATCTTATCACCCTCACCTATAACCCAATGGGCATTAGCACCTCTGGGAGCGTCATGCGCACCTACAGCCATCCAATACGGCTTTCCCTTCAATGGGTTTGTATCTCCTTTAACTTCCTCAACGTTTAATAGGTATTCCTTTAATAAAGCTACCGTAAACATTCTAGCGAAAGTCCTCTCTATCACGTCGTTACTTCTGTACTCCCATTCATATCCCAAGGCCCTAATCTTACCCTTCCTAACCCTATAAACGTAGAGTCTCGCAATATCTCCAGTGGTTGGCATAAAATCTATCTGAACGATTTTAGGTATGAAATTCTCCCTGGATTTCAATTTAGTCTCCCTATTCCATGGGTGGTGAGTATCTAACTGGTTCCCCATTAAGTCTTTATCGTACTCTTTCTCCCACTCATCATATGAAGTACCTTCAGTGAAAATCCTAACGCCTAATAATATATCCCTTAAATTCCCAGTAATCAGCTCTCCGTTCTTAACTAAACCCGGAGGAATAAACCTCTTATCAGCCCATTTGTTCATCTCCTCGTAATCTGCGTTATAAGAATAATCCTCAAGGAGGCCGTATGTTACAAAGTTTGGGCCTATATCTTTGTAAACCCCCTTATAAAACTCCCTCAGTTCAGCGGTTACGTAAAGGAGTTTATCAATTAACTTATCCTCCTTCAAGTACTTCTTTATCTTATTTATAGCCTCTTGATCCCTAATGTTTATGCTACCGGGTTTCATGCTAATTGGTTGGGGATAACGTAACCAAATGAGTGTGGCTAAGTTCCTTAAGTCCGTCTGTAACTTGAGTGCGTCTTTAAATATACTCTTACCGAAGTAAAGCTCGTCCATTATATCTGAGACTTTCTGAAAACCGTGGATATCCTTATACTCGCAAGGAGTCTCCTTACCTCTTTCGTACTCATTCTTTGGCACTTGATGTGACGAGAAGTCTATCCCCTGAAAGATGAAAGTCACGACAACGTTATTGTACATAATGTCTGCTAGGGCGTATGCAACATTCCTAAACAGTACTGTCCTTGGCGTTGGATATAGCCCTTGTAACATCTCTAAAGCTTCTATCGAAACGAGCGTGTGTGTAGCCCCGCAGACACCACAAATTTTACCGGCTATATTGGGTGCTAGGCTCAAGTTCTTACCTTTTAAAAGTAATTCAAAACCCCTAAACATTTCCCCAGTGACTTTTGCATCAGTGTAGAAACCGTTCTCGATCTTCACTTTTAATGCTAGATGGCCTTCAATCCTTGATATGGGGGTTAGGTCAAGCTCAACCACTTCCACCACCACTGAGAGCGTAATATATTGCCGCAACTATCATTCTGTCCGATGCAGGGCACCCTAGTACCTCATAAACCTTTTTCCCTTTTATTAAATCTTTAACACCAAAGGAATTAGCACCACTTTCCCTTAAAATCCCACCGTTAACAGCACAAGAGCCTACAGCAACTATAGCCTTTGCCTTTTCAGCTAATTTTTGAATTAGATCACTGCATGTGAAGTCCCCTATTCTACACAGAGACGGATCTTGGGGAAGTGCACCTTCAATTACTAAAATGAAATCGTTTGAATTTAATACCTCATTTAGTAATTCCCTACCGCATTTTTCTTCAGAGAAAAGAGAGATAAATTTTACTGGTGAAGAATGGAAGAAAAGGTCTTCTATACCCTTACAACCCGCCTTGAGAATCATAACACTCTCTCCAGAACAAGATTGGGCCTCCACCCAAATTATATTACTTTTTAATACTTTCTCTAAAGCTTCACAGAAATCCATAATAAAATTACAAAAACCTGACTTATATTCCTTTTTGACTATGATTTTTGTTGAGTTTGTGGAAGAGCTTGTTGTAACGGTGCACCGCAATTCGAACAGAACTTAGCACCTGGATTATTAACATAGCCGCATTTTGGACACTTAACCGGCATTAAATTCGCACCGCAATGGGGACAGAATTTGGAACCTGCTGGTACTTCCTCACCGCAGTTCCAACACTTAATCGTCTTAGCTTGTGTTTGGGACTGTGTAGCACTTTGCGATTGTGATGTTGTAGATTGTGTCGCGGGTTGTTGTGTTGTAGGTTGCTGGGCTGGCCTTTGCATGGGTTGGGGATAAGTTGATGGTTGTCCGTAAGGAGCACCGTAGGGTTGTCCATATGGCTGTGGAGGATAAGGCGGAGCCATGGATTCTGCCATCTGTATAGCCATCACAATAGTGTTCATTATCTGTTGCTCTTGCTTGAAGTCCATCACTAAATTATAAATATCTATTCCTGCACCTCCCAGTCCTAGAAGTTCTAATAGCTTACTGTGTAATACATCATCACCCACTACAGCTGTACCTCCGGTAGCGAGTAATGGTAATAACTCTTGCATTAAGTTTGTAAATCCAGTTTCTACCATTACGAAGTTCGGTCCTTCACATAATCTAATGGTATAAGCCTTGTTAGAGTCAGTTATAAATCCCAAGAAGCTCTGGTGTTGTGCTTGTATGACTGCCATATTTTGTCCGACGAAAGGGTAAACTTGAAAACCTTGGCCCATCAAATACATTACAACTTGTTGTACTACCATGTTTAAGTCAATAGGTCTCTGTATTGGAATCATTTGTTGCTGTCCACCTAGACCTACCGGTTGTGAACACATCATTACATTAAACATCGATTGCTGATATCCTCCCGGGTAGCCTCCACCATAGGGTGAGTATCCCCCGCCATACGGTGGATAGCCTCCACCATAGGGTGGCGGATATCCTCCCGGACTTCCATAAGGTGGTGGATAACTCATTATATTAGTTTATCCTTAATTTAATATTTATTCCTTTCGGTCTACAGAAATAAAAATGGGTATAAAACATGATAATTATTTTTATTTACTCATTATTTATAACAGAATCACTTACTTATTGTTTGACCTAGAAATACTCTCTCATGTTATAAACCGTATTCCTTAGCGTAATCAAACAACCCCTTTGGCCATCCTAAGCCCAGTCTTGTAGCCTTGTTAACTTCTTCATCTGTGGAGACCCCGTTTTCAACTAACCATCTGCCCTCCTTCACAGCATCGACTAACAGTTCTTGCGGTGTAGGGCCCGGTAAGAACTTGATTTCCGGTCTGCCTTTGGACCAGTCGTAGAATCCCTTACCGCTTTTACTCCCATAATAACCCTTCTTATACAACTCCTCTAACTGAGGGCAAGTGAAATCGAACCCTCTCTTCATAACCTCTTTACTAATTAAATAATTCGTATCAATCCCAGTGAAATCAAGAAGTTCGAAAATCCCCATAGGGAACTTTAATATATGTTTTGCAGTACTATCAATTTGCTCAATCGTATATTTATTTGTAAGTCTACAAGCAGTGGTGAATATCCTAAAAAGTATTCTATTCACGACAAATCCTATCACGTCTTTCCTCACCGGGATAGGCTCTCTACTAATGCTTCTGACTATTTCAATCCCCTTAGCGAAGACCTCGTCGGAAGTATATTCCCCTCTAATTACTTCAACTAGACCCATCAGAACTGGAGGGTTGAAAAAGTGTAACCCTAAGAACCTATCCCTCTTTAATAGGGCTTGTGAGAGCTCGGTTATGGGTAAACTGCTAGTGTTAGTCGCTATTATTGTATTACCATCAACATATTTTTCCACCTCTTTAAAAACCTCAGCCTTTAAGTTAAAGTTCTCCGGTACAGCCTCAATTACTATCTCACTCCCCTTAACTTCCTTGAGCTCTTTTATTGGCGTTATTCTCCCCATGACCTCTTCGGGTTTTTCACTGATCTTGCCCTTCTCATAAAGTTTGTCTAAAGACCACTTAATTTTCTCTAAACCTTTTTTCAAAGCCTCTTCAAATTTATCGTATAAAAAAACTTGATTACCGTAAATAGAAAAAACCTCGGCAATCCCGTGCCCCATTACCCCTGCTCCTATTACTGCAACTTTCATCTAAAACACCGGGATAATATCAGTATCTTCCAAATCCGGTATTTCCTCTTCACCCGAAATACCTAATTCTGGGATAGCAGGCATCTTAATTCCGTAACGCTTTAACGAAGCACCGACCCTAATCACGGCACTCCTCCACGCTTCTTCTTTCTCTTTAATTGTTGGTATATAAAACCCCGCATCTCTAGCCATATCTTCCATTTTAGTATGAACTTCGACGAACCACGGTGGTAACTTCCAGAAATCTTTAGGAGGTAGGTAAGTTATTAGAGAGAGGAATACGAAACCAGCCCTCACTTGTTTGGTAACTAACTTTTTCCTTTCGTCATCCATTTTTTCAGCGTTCTGTGTCATTATCAGATGAGTAAATGCGTAATGTCTAGTCTCGTCAACAGTAGTGTTTCTGAATAGTTCTTGGAAAGCCTTTAACTTAGCCCCCTTAGACATTGTAGAGAAGACAGTGGTTGCAGCTGCCTCGCCCATCATGAAAGATGTAAATAATACATCGAAGGTGTACTTATTGTAAGCTTCAACATATGCTTTCCAATACCTAGACCCATTCCACCACGTCCACAGAACATTAAGCATTGCCTTTCTTTCCAAATCGTCTTGCGGTTTAAAATTATATGGAAAGCCTGGTAAAACGGAATTTATACCCAATCCGCACATAACGTTGTGCCTATTCTCGTCATAAGTTATTGTAGTTAGTATTCCCTTAACCGGAGTGGGCAAGTGCTGTTCAAATGCCTTAACCACTGCATAAGCGAATACTGGAGTGGCATTGTCAAACGTTGATAATAAAGACCACCAGTAGGCTATCGCAAGTCTTTGTTTTCTGTCAAGACCTTGAGCCCATTCCTTTACTTCACTCCAGTTTATTTGTTCTTCATCCCATTGTTCTCTCTTAGCCCTCCTATATAATTGCCATGCCTTATCCTCATCGAAATTCCAGCTTGGAGGATATACATTGTTAGGCGGGAAGTCTGGTGGTTCTTCAAAATTTAAATTTGCATACTTATCCTTTCCACTCATCAAATATTCTTTCGAGTTGGGAATATATAAACTTTCATTACTAATTAATTGTTGATCAAAACAATTAAATGATACTTAAACTATTTATTTATCGTCAGACAATCCTTACTGATTTATGAACGCTATCGTCCATTATAGCTATACAATAGCTTGCCATCCTAACCAACTCCTTGCACGCCTCAGTAATGCTACATGCACTCTCTAATTCTGATATTGTGTTTCTCAGCCACTGAATATTGCTCAAATCCTCGTTAAAGAACATCTCGGTTGCCTTGTTAAACATTTCCACAACTTTACTGAAAGGTACTAACGCGCTCTCGTCATTAACTAGTTGTATGAAGGTCTTAAAATGGGTTACAAACCTGCCCAAATCCCTCATAAATATGGCGTAAAGGATAAGATCTTTAAAGGGAAGATTGAAGTTATACTCATCGTCCAGTTGGACTCCAAGAGCTATGTTCCTTATAATACCCCTATAGTCTTTAATTAAACTGTCAGCCCTATAAATCAAGTCTTCCTTTAATTCTTTTTTAGGATCTTGAAGAACGACTAGTGCATCATTTAAAATCTTCTTTATTTTCTCAACATAACCTCTCACTAGGGAGTTTAAGTCCGTAGTTACGTTAAAGTTCACATTAAAGGTGACCGAGTTAAACGTTTCATCGACTATCTCGAGGCCCGGGTGAGTCAGCTGTAGCTCCCTTAATCTCTTCTTAACTTCAGAACTCATAGGGGACTTGGAAGTAATTACTATTTTAGAAATTCCTTGCATGTAATATACGGAGACCAGATATAATGTAGTGTCTAAATCGTTAAACTCGATTACCTTTTCCGCCTTAATGTCCTTTATGGGCTTAACCTTTAACCCGTCATAAACTTCATAGACCTTTAATTCGCTCTTCACGTCAAGGTTGTTTTTCCTAACCCACTCACTGGGGACAGATATAATATAACTGCCACCCTTTATTTTTTGAAGCCTCCTAACGCTCATAAAATATTATCAGACAGAAAAAATTTAAATTCATATAAATGGTCAGGTCTTCCAAGTAGGCTTTCTCTTCTCTACGAAAGCCCTCATACCCTCTTTTCCGTCCTCGCTGGCTAAAGTCACGTAAAATTGCCTCCTCTCAAAATCTAACCCTTGAGATAATGTAGTCTCTAAAGCCCTGTTAACAGCCTCTTTAGCGAGTTCAACCGCAAATCCGGATTTAGAAGCGATCTCTCTAGCTAGTCTTATAGCCTCATCCATTAAAGCCTCATCTGGTACTACTTTAACCACTAACCCTCTCTTGTAGGCCTCCCATGCCGAGATCAACTTACCGGTTAAGACAAGTTCCATGCCCTTATACTTTCCCACGGTTCTTGTTAACCTCTGAGTCCCACCAGCACCGGGTATTATCCCAAGGTTTATTTCTGGTTGACCAAACTGTGCACTCTCAGCTGCTATAATCATATCACAAGCCATAGCTAACTCAAGCCCTCCACCAGCAGCTATCCCGTTAATAGCAGCTATTACTGGCTTTCTGAAAGTCCTCAGTCTCTCCCACATAGGCATATGCCCTTTCCTCGCTACCTCTTCTATACTCATGTTTAACATTTCACTTACGTCCGCACCAGCAGAGAAAGCCCTACCATTTCCGGTCACGATTACCGCTTTTACTCCCTCCTTTTCTGCTTTGTTAAAAACTTCTACGAAATCCTCCACCATTTCCATATTAATCGCGTTTAGTTTTTCGGGTCTGTTAAGCCTTACAATCCCTATGTCCTTTACTTTCTCGTAAAGTACAGTCCCGGCCACTTTACTCACCCCTAAATACCGGGGTTCTGCGCTCCTTAAACGCGGTAACACCTTCGTTAAAGTCCTTAGTCTTACCTAAAGCCCCCTGCATTGCTGCCTCGTAATCGAGGAACTCCTCTAGATCATGGTAAAGCACGCGGTTAATTAGTCTTTTGCTTGCAGAATAGCTCTTAAATGGGCCGTTTGCTATTTTCTCAGCTCTGTCCAGTGCCTCCTTTAACGGGTCTTCTACGGTTTCAAAAAGTCCAAGCTTTTCTGCCTCTTCCCCGTTAAATTCTCCTCCTAATAATAAGTATTTTTCTGCTTTTACTCCAGCCAGTCTCAACATCATAAGTGTTAACCCGCTGTCAGGGGCTAAGCCTATATTATGGAACGCTGTAACAAACCTAGTGTCTTTCGTTGTAAGTCTTATATCAGTTGCTAATGCCAAACTTATCCCAGCCCCAGCCGCAACTCCCTTAACAGCTGAGATGAATATCTTAGGTGAAAATCTTATTTCCTTTATTATCACGTGGAACGAACTCCTTAAATCTTCTGCTAGGTCATCACTCATTGAATATAAGTCTGCACCTACAGTAAAAGCCCTCCCGGCCCCAGTAATTATAGCTACCCTTTTGTTCGGGTTACGGTTAAAATCCCTAATAGCCTTTATGAGTGTCTCCCTTAGCTCTTTACTCATTGCGTTTAACTTATCCGGTCTATTTAGGGTTATTAGAGTTATTTTATCTCCTTTATCCTCTACTATTACTTCTGCCCCCATCAATCTTCTCTCTGAAAAGGAGATTTTATTTCTTACTAGTATCAAATTTTCAGCGTGTTGAGTAAAAATAGATCTTACATACTCTAATTCATTTATAGTCCAACATTAGAAAAGCATGTTTACAATAAAATATTTAAATTATTTAAACAACATTTAATTGTGAACAGAAGAGTAGGCATCATCGGAGTAGGGATGAGCAAGTTCGGAAAAAGGCAAGACGTTACAGTAAGGGAACTAGCATGGGAGGCCGTTAAAGAGGCCTTTGAAGACGCGGGCTTAACGCAAAAAGACATTCAACTGACAGTTATAGGGAGCACTGCTTATAGGGGTACAGAAATTTACCCCGCACCTCCAGTTTCAGAGTATTGTGGGCTTGTCGGGAAGTCACCTATAAGAGTTGAAGCAGCGTGTGCAACTGGGAGTTCTGCAATATTTACTGCAGTAAATGCTGTAGCCTCTGGAATGGTTGATATTGCATTAGTAATAGGAGTTGATAAGATGACAGAAGTTGATACTGCAACTTCATTAGCGATAGGCGGTAGGGGTGGAAATTACTATTGGGAGTTCCACATGTACGGTACAACGTTCCCTACTTATTACGCACTTTATGCAACAAGACATATGGCCTTATACGGTACCACTGAGGAAGACATGGCTTTAGCGGCTGTAAAGGCTCATAAATACGCTTCTTATAATGAAAAGGCACACTTTAGGAACAAGATAACGGTTGAAGACGTTTTAAAGTCTAGGGTAATATCGTGGCCTATTAAGTTACTTGACTCTTCCCCAATAAGTGATGGTGCTGCAGCCGCCATAATTGCATCTGAAGAGAAGATTAGGGAACTGAAGATAGACACCCCTATCTGGATTAGGGGAATGGGTTACGGTAGTGATACTTCCTATATTGCTGCGAGAGGAGAATGGGTAGGGTTAAAGGCTGCTAGAGACGCTGCGTATATGGCTTATAAAATGAGTGGTTATACTCCGCAAGACATAGAATACGCTACAGTTCACGATTGCTTTACAATTGCCGAGATCATGGCTTATGAGGATTTAGGATTCGTTGAAAAGGGTAAGGGTTCTTCTTTACTTAGAGAAGGACAGACTGAAAAGGACGGTAAAGTCGCGGTGAACCTCTTCGGGGGGTTGAAAGCTAAAGGCCACCCATTAGGTGCCACTGGGGTGGCTATGGCTTATGAGATAGTTAAACAGTTGAGGGAGGAAGCTGGCCCAGTACAGCACTCGTTTAAGAAGTATGTTGCCTTATCTCATAACGTTGGTGGGACTGGGCATTACGCTTACGTATTTATTTATAGTAGGTGATGGTTATGGAAGGAATTCCCCTAATTTTAAAATATACCCTCCCGGCGGAAGAGTTGTATAAGCCGTTCTGGGAGGGTTTAAAGAGAGGAGAAGTTTTAGGAACTAAGTGTAAACGTTGCGGCACTATTTATTTCCCACCTCAAAGGGATTGCCCTAAATGCATGGTTTCAGATATGGAGTGGGTTAATGTAGGCAAAGAGGGAGAGTTAATGACTTACAGTATTGTTAAACAAAAGCCTCAAGGTTTTGAACAATATGAGGATTACACTATAGGGATTGTTAGGACTGAGAAGGGTGTAGACTTAATGTGTTGGGTTATTGGGAAGCCCCGTGTAGGGGCAAAGGTCTCTCTCACCTCTGATGGTAACCGTGTTTTATGTGGGGTGAGAGAATGATTTTGTATGACGAGACAGATCCCAAATCATTATCTAAAGAGGAGATAAAGGAAATTCAACAGTTCAGGTTTAGGAGGACTATTAAGAGAGTATTTGAGTCAAGTCCGTTCTATCATAAGGTTTTTAAGGAGAGGGGTTTAACACCAGACGATATAAAAACGCCAGACGATCTAGTAAAGCTACCCTTCACTACAAAAGACGATCTGAGGAAATACGCATATCCTTATGGAGGGGATTTCTTAACAGTACCATTAGACCAAATAGTAGGTTGGCACATGACTAGCGGGACTACCGGAGTCCCTACAGTAGGTGCTTATACCTCGTCAGATATAGAGTTATGGGCAAACTTAGTCGCTAGGAGTTTGAGGACTGCTGGAGTTACTAGAAGTGATATAGTAGCTAACGTTTATGGTTACGGTCTCTTTACTGGAGGAATAGGTCTTCATATGGGAATACAAAAGGTAGGGGCAAAGGTAATCCCGTGGAGTACGGGTAGGACTGAAGCGTTAGTGAAGACCCTTAAGGAGTTCAAAGTTACTGTAATAACTGGTACCCCGTCTTATGAACTTTATATTGCAGAAAAAATTAAGGAGGCCGGACTTGACTCGGAGAAGGACTTAAGCTTACGATTAGCAATTCCGGGTGCGGAGGCAATGACTACTGAAATGCTGTATAGGATTGATAAAGAGTTGGGCTTAACAGCTCACGGAGGGAGTGCTCGGGAAATCTACGGCCTTACAGAGGCGATAGGGCCCGGTGTTGCACAAGAGTGTCCTTATGACGAGCATAAGAAGATGCATATCTGGACTGACCACTTTTACGTAGAGATTATAGACCCTGATACCGGTGAAAGGGTTGGTGAGGGTGAGGAAGGAGAGTTAGTTATAACTCACTTGACCAGGGAGGGGATGCCGTTAATTCGCTATAGGACTAGGGACATAACCAAGCTTGAGGAAAGTAATGACGATATTCCGTTTCCGACTATTGAGATCATAAAGGGGAGAGTTGATGATGTCATATTTTATAAAGGTGTTAAAATCTACCCTACTGCGATAAATGAGGTATTGATGAAATATCCTGAGGTTAAGGAGTATCAAATAGTTATCACTAAAGAGCCGGCAAAGTTCGAAATCCTCGTAGAGACTGATAAGCCTTCTGAAGAGTTGAGGAGTAAGCTTGTGGCTGAAATTCAAGCTGTTGCATTTGCTACTCCAGTAATCCAATTCGTCAACGGTTTACCTAGATGGGAAGGTAAGTCTAAGAGGGTTGTTATAAAGTGATCTATTTTTTACTAATTAACAATTTTTCCCTTCACTTTCTCCGCCACGTATGGTTTAAGCTAAAGACGGTGTTTTGTTCATATATTAAAATAAGGTTGGCATTTGCGTAAACTTAGATTTGTAGTTTGATACTGGTATACACTTAGTTAATTTATTCACGAATTTTAACTTAAGGTTCGTGAAAATATATTAGATCAAGCAAGTTGTACTAATTGTCCAACTATGAGCTATTCTTATAGATTTTCTACTTAATAATCTAGGGGCTACTATTATTATTACTAGAAAGTATTTCTATTCCAGAAGCTAAAAAACTAGGTACAAGTAGTAGTATTGAAAAAGGAGTGAAAAATTCCGCTAAAAGGTAAAATGAAGAAATTCCCCATAATACCTTACTTATTGAAGAGACGCATTGTGGAACGACTGAGAGGAATAAGCACATTGCAACTATTCCGAAAATAATTTGCATTATAATGTTATGAAAGAGGAAAATAAAGAGTATAAGAACCGTTGAATACATCACCACTAGAACCATAATGTAGCCTTCGCGAGTTAAGATGTATAAGAGAACAAAGAGTGATGGGATCCCAATTAGTTGAGCACCTAGGAAGAATAATGAAGTGTTATGAGTATAAAAGAGAAAACTGGGAGTGGGTAAGGGGCTAACCGTTAAAAATGCGGATAAATCGTATGCAAGGAAAATCGAGAGGAAAAAGATAACATAAATGACATAGAAAATTGATAGTCTTTCCATCATCTCACCCATTATAGTATGTAGAATAGTTTAAGAAGAAACCTAATAGAGGCGTCTCTACGTTAGCAGAATAATTCAAGAAACTAACGTAGATTTGCCCACTGCTAAAGCTTGTAAAGTATATACTTATACTAGTATACGCAAAATAATCCTCTACCGTAGTATAGCTACTGAAGAGCGTATAGTCTACGAAGTCTACTATAATAGTTAACCCAGCATCTATTGGCACATTTAATTCTGGGAAGATTAAAGTGAGTAAAAGGTCGACAATATCAAATGGTACCTCAGCGACTCTATAGTTTTTCACGTACTGGTCTAAATAGCGTCCAGTAAAGTAAATTAAATTCATCCCACCTACTTTCATTTCCCCCTTAACAATAATTTTCCCATTATTCCATGATCCGTAACCGTAAGGAACTACTTTAGGTATTTGGTTCGTTTCGTTAAATAGGTAAAACAAGTATGTGGCACTGCCGTTCCCAATTGGGAGAATGTAGTAATGTTTACCGTTTGAAGTAGTGAATATCACGCAAGAATCACCATTACTCGTTTCAACAGAGGTACCGATTTCATTGGGATTAGCCCATAGGACTTCAAAAACAGTAACATAATACTTAGGCTCTACTTGATAAGTAACAACGGCCATTGTAGCATTATAATATGTGTACACTGTGGGATAATCTAATTTAGAGAGAAAATACTCAGAATGTCCAATCGAAATAACCCAGTTAACGTTTGCCGAATACGAAACTCCTATGTAAGGGCCACCGGCATAAGTGGAATTACTCACAGCATACCAACTCACTTTACCAGAGAGAGCTGTACTGAGCGTGATGAGCATGTACTCATCATATTTATTCACGTTATTACTTACTGTTACCCAGTTTAATGGTATTGAAAGGTTGTAAAAGTATGTAATATTTACTATTGGAGAACACTGGTAGAATGGAGGTACCTTTGGTTCTATTACTCCCTCAGTGCTCATATTTACTATAAAAGGATAGTTTTTTCCAGCTCCACAACTATAGCAATATATATGTGCGTTTTTGATTATAGCACTTCTTATTTGCCTTACTTTGTTTATAATCTGTGTAGTGTTTATGTTTATTATTTTTTGTGGTATATTAATTTTTGAAATTATTTGTATCGGCTTGTCATTTAATATCCACATCGGGTTATACATTATTTCTTCCGCAGTGCTATACGTTTCATTATTCATTTTATAAGTTACAAATACTAATAGTGATGTGTTCACGTCCTTAAATCTATTCCAAGGTTTCACGTAATTTGCTAGTGAGGAAAAGGGAATTACCAGCGAGCTACCGTAATACTCTTCGAAGAACTTAATGCTATTAGGTAAGTTAACATAAACGGAAATCAGTGCATTTACTGGATTTCCGTGAAAATATGGTTTAATTATAAAGGAGGGGTCAATAGAATTTATGAAGTATTCTATTATACCATTAGATGTTTTCTGGCACCCAATCAATATAGGTGTGAACAAGTAAATTATGGATAAAGCAGAAGTAATCAGAATAATTGAAATTACAAATAATGATAATAACTTGTGGTTAGCTACTAATTTCTCTGCTTTTTTGAAAAGGTAGAATATTTTATCATTCATCGTATTTCACAACTTCAGTATTTTAATAAAATACTATATAAAACTTATTCAAAACAGATAATTTTGCCTATCTGATATAGAGAAGAAATAATCAATGCATAGTAAAGGAATTATCTCATAGAGGAAAGAGATCCAGGTTTTAATTAAGCGAAATAATTTTTCATTTTAATCAGAAAATTGTTTACTAGTAAAGTTTAAATAACTTAAGCAATTTATTTATCTTATGGGTAAAACATATACAATTAGGAAAACGCCGATTTGCTACAGCGGTTACGGACTATATGAATGTGAAGGGGATAAATGCAAATTAATAGCATGCATAAATGTCGAGAACCAGAGCCTTTCGACACCGTTATACTTCTAAGTTAAGATTTTTTAACTCTTGGTATATAGACGAAAAATAGTCTAGATATTCCTTAAAAGCTGAAACCTCTTCTTTGCTAACAATATTTTTTTCAACAGCAAATTTGACACATTTCCACGCTTCTGGGTTAAATATTAGTTGTTCTAAGAAGTAACCCCTATATTCTTGGTCTATAATCCCGCATTCCGCTAACCTTTTGAATATCTCACAATTGAAGTTATAAAAGAAGAATTCGAGGCGTTCCTTCACACCGTCAGTATTTATATATTTGCAAATTTTTGAAAGAATTAGCCAAGCCCTCCTTTGCTTTTCAAGTTTTGAAAATAAGAAAGGTAAGTTAGCCTCCACGTCTAGGTCACTTATAATACCTTTACTTAATAACTCTCGTATAAAGAGCCATGGGGTTAAGCTTCGCTTTAACGCCCTAACTACTATTTTTTTCTTAACATTCAGCCTTAATGCAACTCTCCAGGCCCAATAATTCCCTTTAATCAACAACGTCTCTGGAGGTTGTACTTTAAACCCGAGTTTATAAATTACCTCCCACAGCCTACTGTTAGTACGTGCAAGCCTTTCAAGGTAATGTGCACGCTCTCTTAAATCCTCATAGAGTAAATCCTTAATTTCCAAAGCTATAAACCATGCCTCACTGTTTTCTGAAAGCTTTTGTAAAAGTGTGGACTTATTTTCCAAAAGGAACTCTTTGCTTAACTTCCCCTCCTTATATAATCTTACGGCTTCGCTCCACGCCTTTACCACATTACCTATATACATCTCCTTCCTTAACTCATCACTCACGCCTTACCCCCTAAAAATTCGTTTAATAGCTCTTCTGGTAAGGGGTCTCTCCCTTTCTCCCTCCTAAACCTCTCTACAACCTTGTCTATCAACTCCTTAACCTTCTTCCCCGCTATACAAAAGTCCGGAACTTTAAAGTCTGGTATTCCATCCTTATAGTCTTTAATTACGTCCATTTGTTCGTCCTCGGTAGCGAAGGGATAGGAAAGGCACGCATAAGGTTTAAAGGAATTTATTGTACACATCCAACCCTTTTGATAAGGACAAGGCCTCCTCAGAATATAAAGGCCGTCGAACCTTTCAACCCTCACTGTCCTAAGCCTAGCTGAAAGTTCCTTATAATCGAAATCATAAACGGGAATTGGATTACCGCTTTTACAACACTTTCCTCCACAAGTTTCACACTCCTTACCTAAATCTATCACGTTGTTCATAATATATTGGTAAACTATAGCATACATAGCGTATTTGGCGATTGGTTGGTCGTTGTACTGCTTTAGGAAATTGAAGAGGGAGTTTAGGCTCTCTAAGTCTCCTTTTAAAGCCTTTTTTGTTAACATGTGAATTTGTTCAGCATCCATATGTGGGGATTTGATTGTTGATTTATATTCTTTTTGACTAAAAGGGACTACGCAATAAACCCGATAACAATGAACTTTCTCTTATCCATCCGACTCCCTCCCTAAATTCACCTAGCAAATAGTTCGATTGCAAACTTATAAAGAGCCAACTAAAATGTGCAAGTAAATTTTAAACTCCTTCATTCCCTAGCTAAAACACTTTTCTTCTCCTCCTTCGATCTTGATTAAAACTTCACAGTCTTTATAACCGAACCACAAATAAGCCCTCCCTTTTTCTGTCTCAACAATTGTCGCGGGCTCTTCAGATTTATCCTTAACCCACCATGCGTATCTACCGTCTAGGCTATCTAAATGTGAAAGGAATCTGATAATTTTTAATTTTTCAAACTCCTCCATAGCGATAAGAAATCTTTTAGTCCATTTCTTTAAAAGAGATAAATAGTAAAGTCTCTCCTTTTCATCCCCTAACCCCATATACTTATAATAATACATTTCTGGGAATACTAACGCGTCCAACACGCTATTATCATCTAGAAAATAAATTTTAATGTTATATTTTTGGAGGAACTTTCTGAAATTATCTAGTTTATTTAATTCTTCTTTGGCCTCTTCAGCTTCTTTATAATTAAATTTATATTTCCTTAATTCAGAAATACAGTCCTCTAATTGTATACAATTAGAGTCTACACACTTCTGTACTAGGAGCTGTAAGTTTTTAGTGTACTCAAAGATAAAATACAGCCCTTTCTGTTTATCGCATAAGCGTAATAAGTCTCCTTCAACACAATAAAAGTATTTCACTAGAAGATTTACTCTTTAAAGTATTATATTTCTAATTATCCTTAAATGGCGTTCACGGACAGTAGTTGATAAGTTTTTAACACCTTTAACGTCTACTTCATTTCATGGAAACCGAACACATGAAGATACCACGCCGATCTCCATATATTATATCCGCTACCAATACCTTCGCATCATTGTATAGGATCAAGGAAGTCCATGTCTTTTGCTTTTCAACCATTTCAATTAGTCCTAGTTTGATTGTTAGTAGTTTTATTGCCTCCTCACCTCAGCATCCTCCCACATGCTTCATTATTCTTTCCGTTAACTTGTCAGCAATTGTTAATAATACATCAGAGGCTGTTACTAAAGTCATAATTTTTACCTTGTCAGAGAAATAAGTAGTTTAGTAAAAAGTTAGGCATTGAGAGTTAGTAGCTCTCAACGTAATCTTTATTAAATTCCCTTTTTGAAGGAGTATTAGGGACACCCAATGAGCCGGTCACGCTCAGGGAACCACGAGGGTGTTCCGCTTATTTTTGACGTCTGTGTGTCGGGTTTTTACATGTGGTGTAGAAATAGGGTAAAGTATTTAGGTTATATACCAATACTCGCACCTTATAAGTATGATGACCAAATAATTACTTTTGCGAAAATGGTCAACGGAATAGTGGTAACTACAGATAAGGACTTTATTAAATTTGAAAGGAGTATTATATTAAGACACGACAAGTACGAGAAAATGTATACTCAAATGGTTAAACGGCTCCATGAGATAAAGGTTGAGGAGGACAAGTGGTATAATGGGATCCTAAAGAGGTTTTATCTCTTTAGTGACGTTAAACTTGATGGGTAGCTAAACATTAGAAATACCCTAACCTTCACTCAGTCTCTGCAACATAGTGCGTTCTCGTCGTCCCGTTCTTTACCTATTGTCTTAACGCATCACGTCTGAGATTATAAATCTTCAAACGCGTTCTTATCCTTCTTGCATTACTTATTCCCGTTTATGTCTAATCCCTTAAACATTTATTCCCCGGTGCGAATAGTGTTTTATGAAAGTGTTATTTATAGTAGGGGACGAATTCGAAGATATTGAACTCTTGTACCCCTTTTATAGGGTTATAGAGGAGGGTTTCGAACCGATAATTGCTGGAAAGGAGAAGGGGAGTAAGATTGTCGGTAAGCATGGGTATTCAGTAATTGCTGATATTTCGTTTAAAGAGGTAAACCCAGAGGACTATTTAGCTTTAGTTATACCCGGAGGAAGAGGGCCTGAGAGAATAAGGACTTTACCAGAAGTTAAAGAACTAACTAGGAAGTTCTTCGAACTGAAGAAACCGGTTGCTGCAATTTGCCACGGTCCTCAAGTTTTAATCTCAGCGGGCGTAATTAAAGGTAGGAAAGTGACTTCTTATTATTCTATAAAAGACGATGTAATAGCTGCGGGAGGTGAATACATTGACGCTCCAGTAGTCGAGGATGATAACTTAATCTCCTCAAGGCATCCAGGTGACTTGCCGTATTTTGCTTCATCACTTATTAAGGCACTAAAAAAGATTTCTAAAAGATAAATTTATTGGTTATTTAGATATAATGGATCTCACATGAGCAGACTATCATCACTACCTTATTTCGAGAAGTGGTTCATCTTAGGGGTTTTAATGGGTGTTATCGCTTCAATAGCGGCTACCACATTTTACCTCCTTCTTCACTTCTTCGAGTATGTTTTCCTATTTCAATTTGTTAAAATTTCTTACCCGAGACCTATAGGTGAGGGTGGAAACCCATTGACTTTCACATTCTCGCCGGGAAATTACTACTTAATCCCTCTTTCAATGGCATTAGGAGGATCGCTTTCTGGCCTAATTGTTTACACTTTCGCTCCAGAGGCTGAAGGCCACGGGACTGATGCTGCAATTAGGGCTTACCACTACTTGCATGGGAAAATAAGGTGGGTTGTTGTACCGGTAAAGATAATCGCCTCTTCGATAACAATAGGCTCCGGTGGTAGTGCTGGTAGGGAAGGTCCTACAGCACAGTTTTCCGCCGGTGTGGGTTCTGTTGTTGCGGATCTGCTCAGATTGTCGCCGGAGGATAGGAGAAAAATGGTTGCCGTAGGTATAGGGGCTGGAATTGGTACAATATTCAAGTCACCAATAGGCGGTGCATTATTAGCTGCGGAAATACTTTATAGAAGGGATTTAGAGCCGGAAGTAATTTATCCCGCGTTAGTGGCTTCCGCAATAGGGTATTCCATTTTTGGTTTTATTTTCGGGTTCACCCCAGTATTTGGCTATTACACTGAAACTTTTAACCCGTTGCGTTTACCTTTTTACGCTGTTCTGGGGTTAATTTCAGGCTTAATGGCGATAGTTTATGTTAAAGTTTTTTACGGTGTTCATGGGCTCTTCAAAAGACTTCCCATTAATAATTACTTTAAACCCATAATAGGAGCTTTAGCTGCCAGCGGGGTTGCATTAATTGCCCCAGAGATTATGGGGACTGGTTACGGTTGGATTGACTTAGCTGAATATGAGAGGTTTGGCGTGTTCTATTCACCCGTACTGCCCGTGATAGCTCTTCTCCTCCTTCTACCAATACTTAAAATTCTTGCAACTGCTTTTAGCATAGGAAGTGGTGGGAGCGGTGGTGTCTTTGCCCCAGGCTTATTTATAGGAGCTTTTTTAGGCGCCGATGTCGGATTGCTATTTCATTACTTCTTTCCAACTCTAGTGCCCACAGTTGCACCATTCGTAATAGTAGGGATGGCTGCATTTTTCGGTGCTGCCGGTAAAGTTCCATTATCAGTAATAGTAATGGTTACAGAAATGACCGGTAGTCTTCAGTTACTTCCCGGTACAATGATAGCTGTAGCGATTTCCTACTTAGTTTCCGGTAATTATACAATATACCAAGCACAAGTGCCTACCAGGAAGGACTCGCCTGCCCATAGAAGTGAATATGAATTACCGATAATGAGGGTTGTAAGGATTCTGGAGTGTAAACTCGATGACGTAAAGGTCTTCGTTGACGACAGTGTGGAGAAAGCTATTCTAATTATGACGAATAGGGGTTTTCTGAGCTTACCGGTAGTAGACTACAATTATAAGTTCGTAGGAATTGTATATTTAAGGGACTTAATAAACGCTAATAAGAGCGATACTGTGAGGAAATACGTAATTATGGGTTCACCTTACGTGAGGCCAAGTTCTACTTTAGAAGACGCGTTGGAGATAATGGCTAGGACTAAGAGTAAGTGGGCTTGCGTAGTTGAAGGCGGGAAATACAAGGGGATAGTAAAATTAGAAAGTTTGATAGAAGCTTATGAAAGGGAAGTGAGAAAGTTAAATGAAGTAAACTAGTGGTTATAAGTACAAATAAGAATATTCCTTTATAAGATCTCCCGTCGTATGTTTCATGATTTAAAGATATAACGTTAGCCTCGTCTTTAGAGAGTGATTTAAAACTCGTTTATGCTGTTTAGGATTTTGTAGATGTATAACGGATCGAATAAGATATAATTTTGTACGCAATGTTGATAGATTAAGACGTAATAAAGTTGTTTTGAGCCAGAATAGTTGGAAACAATCTTAAGGGCTTCATTCTTATGCTGTATCGTAAATAAGTGTGAATGAGGAGAGTAAGTTTAGAGCTAAGCTTTCTGTGAAAAAATTACAATTGTTATGGTAAAAGTCGTAAAGAGATCTTGAAAGGAAGAAGAGTATCTGTTAGATAAGCTTTATGGAGCGTCACTTAATGCTCTGCCTCTGGTAAAGTTGTAAAGGAGATAGATTGATGAAAGAGTGAAAAATAGGGATGAAATTTCGACGGAAGAGGTAGGAAGGTACGTTTTAATTAGCGTTTATTAAGTCCCTTAAAACTAGGTTACAACGACTTGAACCAGAAGTAGCAGATGCTTGACAGTTTTATGATAGGTTTTTTATGGGTAGGATGACTTTTGAGAACGGAAAAAGTAGTGGAGAAAGGTAAGTTTTATCTCAGTAGGAGGGTTTGACGATAGAGGGGTAGAAAATGCGGAACAAGTTGAGGAGTTAAAGGAAGATATGATTACGGTTTAAGTCCTAAAGTTATAAACGCGAAGCTTTACGCATTTTTACGGGAGTAATACATAGAAGGATATATCGGTTGGGGAAAAGAGAAAGCTGTAAAACATATTAATAGGGAGAGCTTAGGTTGGAAACTTACGAACTAAAAAACCTTAAAAGTATGATGCAATAAAACCCGCAAGGACACCGTTAATAATATCTGCGGCTATTGCTAGACCTATGTAGGTTTGTATATAACTTGTTTGGACTGCTAATGGTAATAATGAAATTACTAAATAACTTATTGCAGCGGCTATTGAGAGTTTCCTTATTGTGAGTAACGAGTTCTTCTCGGTTACAGTCCTAACTGGAAATACAAACGCTACAGCCAAACCTAAGAATATAAGTTGTATGATTCCCAAAGCCGGAAATACAACTAGCGAAATAAGAGGTATTATACTGAAGGTAGTTGGTGGATAAAAAAGTTTAACTAAACCATAAGCTACTAACATTAGGAAAGTTAATATGAAAGAGTAAACAATTCCGGCAGCCATATTCCACGAGAGTTCTCTGCTATTTATCATTTACCACCTCCTCCGAAGACTGTCTTGAATACTGATTGGAGTACTGGAGTTGTAGTTCCGGACGGTGTTGTAGTTGGGGTTTGATGAGTTGGTGGTGTTGGTGCGGTACCGTAAGGTACACCGCTACCCACTAAGTATGGGTAATACCCTCCTATGACTATGGTAGTTAATTCCGGAAAGTAAGGGACTCCTAGTGCCATGTTCACACTCGAGGGGTCACTCTTTTCAGCAAGTATTCTTGCTAAACCCATTCTTATTGCATCCGTTGTTTCTAGCCCTAAATCCTTAAGCTGTAATATTCTCCTTAACTCAGGATCCTGGGGGATTAATTTAGTTATTCTCACAGATATTAGTTCAATTCCTATTTCTTGAAGGAAAGTCTTTAATCCAGCCGTTACAGCAGTAGAGATATCACTGAATTTCTTGAACACCTCAACTAACTTTACATGGTTTAATACTTGACTAACCTCTTGATCTATTATTGGGCTTATGTAGTTTGCCAAATCAGAGTCCCTGAAGTATTGAGATTGGAACTGTACGTTAGTGACTAATAATGATGGGTTTTGTACTCTGAAGTAAACCGCCACTTCATATTCTAGAGGTACTAAATCGTCAGTTTGGCTTACTCCGGCTACCCTAACTTCGTGCCTAGTCATAGATACAAAGTAAACTACTGTGTCATAGGGTAATGAGCTGTACCTAAACTTAGATAGGAAGGCCGAAAGTGGGTTTGCTGGGCTTTGAATGTTGTGACTCCCCGGCGGTAGGTCAGCTGCAATTTGTCCTTGTATTATAACTATACACCTCTCGGTGGGTTGCACTATGAATAATGACTTTGAAGTTATATTTTCCTTGGGGTACCTAAATATAATCGTATCTTGAGTCATTAAAGAAGTTCCATTTTCCAGTTCAGTTGAAATTACTTGACCTCTAATAGTGATTGACAACTTTATATCACTATGATAATATTATCTGGAGGATTTATAAACATATCTCACGCATTTGGAGGTAAAGGATTTTATTCTAAAGTGCGTAAAGTGAGTGAAAATCCTTGTTAGTAAAGATATTATCTTGCTTCTGGTGGATAAAACAGTTTAATTCTATTCAATATGACTTCCCTAAGCTTGTTTATTAATGAAAGTATATTATCCATAGCCTCCGGTAATGATGACAAATTAAGTATTTCTGTCGCTATACTCACCATTTGTAAATCATTGTTTACTATCTCGTCTAGTTGCTCAGTCTGTATTTTATACCTAGCATATATATCCGCTCCTCCACCTTGCTGTGAGTTTATGAGCCCTATAACAGTCCTTAATTGTGATACTACGTACTCCATCTTCTTTAAATAAGGTGAAAAAGGGTTCATCGAAGCTACTTGTGATTCTAGATGAGAAATATTGGTAATTGCAGTTTCAAGTTTTGTGATAGTTGACTGTCTGACTAAGAAGTCGTCTTGTCTTATTAGATCTTTTACCTTATAACCCCTATAACCGGGAATCATTAGCTGTAATTTCTCGAGTGGTGTTAATTCTTTCGGCATCAATTTAATATTACTTTAAAACCTTTAAAAGTGTTTAGTTTTTTATAAGTTGGCTCTCGAAATACGAAGACTTAGGAATTATAATTCATTGAATAATAGAAATTGTCTCATTAGCTTAGGACTTCACGATTAATTATATTACGTAATAATGACTTTATTTCTCTTCATAAGTAAATTAGAGCGTGAGGTTTCAAGGATCACAGTAACTAATACTGTTAGTAATGTTATTACCTTTTTATGCCAAAAATTATTATCTTATGAAATTATATTTAGACAGTTATAGCCGTTACTAGATAAAAAGAATTTCCCTAGACCTTCAAAACTCTCTTACATTCCTTACTGTGGGGATTGAAGGTACTAAAATTTTCACATATCTCTCTTTTATTTCATAAAGGGACTTTAATGCATATATAATCTTGTCTCCCCTCCTCGTAAGGCAAGTTTGTCCGTAAGTGGGTCTCGGTAGCCTTAAGCCTAAATTGCTCCAACTTCTACCGTCATGGGATACGACGAGTGGTGTTTCAGACATAACTTGCCCCACTATTGAGTTATTCACACTTATAAGTCCGTGAACGTATCCACTAACTGTCTTGTGAAACCTCTCTAAGTCTTCAGTATAATAAACTCCGTCAGCAGTTCCTATGAGTAAATATTCCCCCATTGAAAGTAATACGTGAGAATCAGCGGAGAAGTTAAGGGGTCTTAAATAATTTAATGATTTCCCAACCAAGAGACTCCCCTCCTCTATTGTAGCCACAATTAAATCTTTAAAGTAAGAAAGATCTGTTATATGTGAGTCCCTCCCGAAAAAGTCCCAACCCAGTTCCCTTCCTAAAGGCGTTAAATCTAATACAAGCCTAGCTCTATCATCCACTATTTTAAATATCCTGGGCCCCTCTATCGAGGCCAAAACCTCATTGTTATAGATAAAGAGTCTCCAACAACTTTCCTCAAGAACTCTTTTATTCCCCACTATTACTCCATCGTATTGAGAACACAGTATTATTTTTCCCCTAATCACCAACCCGTCGTTCAAACTATAACTCTCTGAAATTTTAACCAGTCTATCTTCAAATGAATAAAGTCCATCGTCAGTGGCCAAAAATATCATTTTCCCGTCCTCTTCTTGATTACTTCCACAGCCTCCTTTACGTGTGATGTCGGGTTCATTTGGGATGAGTAAATATGAATTATTTTACCTTCCGGGTCTATTACGAAAGTAATCCTTGGAGGTAATAAAAATCCTTTAGCACCATATAACTCTCTAATCTTATTCTCTTCGTCAGAAACTAAGATAAACGGGAGCCCGTATTTTTCCTTAAATTTTTTATGAGATTCTGGACTATCAGCACTTACACCTATAATTACGGCATTAAGCTTAGTTAGTTCTCCAAAGTTTTCCTTAAAGCTTAAAGCCTCAGCCCTGCATCCGGGAGTATCGTCCTTAGGATAAAAGTATAAAATCACGTATTTACCCTTAAAATCTGAAAGCCTTATAACCTTTCCTTCCTCCGTTACCCCTTCAAAATCTGGTGCTTGATCACCAATTTTTAGTTTCATAAAATAATAAAGTATTACAAGAAAATAAACTTTTACGATGATGAGTGGCGATGTTTAGTATAATTTAAATAATTTACTAAGGTAAGTTTTTATCGTAACGCGAAAAACAAAAATATTGGTATGAAAGTGTTTATAGACGGTAAGGAGTTTCAAGCTGAAGAAGGGGAAACCATTCTGAAACTTTTAAAAAGGATAGGAGTTTACATACCCCATATTTGTTTTAACGAAGGGCTAGTACCTTTAGAAAGTTGTGACACGTGTTTAGTAGAAGTTAACGGAAAGCTCGTAAGAGCGTGTTCTACCAGTGTTCAAGAGGGTATGGAGATAAGTGTAGACTCAACTAGAGCAAAAGGGATGAGAAAGAATGCTTTGACAAGAATTTTAAACTATCACAAACTGTACTGCACACTTTGTGATAACAATAACGGTGATTGCGTACTTCACGAGGCTATATTAAAAACGGGCATAAGCTCACAGAACTACGTTGATAAGCCTTATCCCGTAGACGATTCTGGGCCTTTTTACATTTACGACCCATCACAATGTATCCTTTGCGGTAGATGCGTTGAAGCATGCCAGGACTTTGCGGTTAACGAAGTGATTTGGATAAATTGGGACTTAAACCCGCCGAGAGTAGTTTGGGACAACGGCAATCCCATAGGGAATTCCTCGTGTGTAAACTGTGGGACTTGTGTAACAGTATGTCCAGTTAATGCGCTGATGGAGAAGTCAATGTTAGGAGAGGCTGGACTTTTCACGTGGATGAGGAAAGACCTAAGGGATAGGATGATCAAGGCAATTGAGACAAATGAGGAAAACTTCAGCTTACTCATGACCTTTAGCGAATTAGAAGCAAGAGCGAGAAAAATAAGGAAGACTAAGACCGTATGTATTTATTGTGGAGTCGGTTGCTCCTTTGACATTTGGACCATGGGGAGAAAGATATTAAAGGTGGAACCAAAGCCAGAATCGCCGGTAAACGGAATACTCACATGTGTTAAGGGAAAATTCGGGTGGGACTTCGTAAATAGTGAGGAAAGGATCACTAAGCCCATGATAAGGGAGGGTGAAAAGTGGAAGGAGGTAAGTTGGGAGGAGGCTATCTCATACATAGCTAAGAAGTTAAAGGAGATAAAGGAAAAGTATGGCCCGGACTCCATAGGTTTCATAGCCTCTGACAAGATGAGCAACGAGGAGGCGTATTTACTTCAGAAACTTAGTAGGGCTGTAATAGGGACTAACAACGTAGACAACTCGGCGAGATATTGTCAAGCCCCCGCAACAGTAGGTTTGTGGAGGACTGTGGGGATAGGTGCTGATTCTGGGACTATAAAAGATATTGAGGGTGCTGATCTAATAATAATAGTAGGGCATAACACTACCGAAAGTCACCCCGTAATAGGTAGTAAGATTAAGAGGGCACAAAAAGTTAGGGGTATAAAAGTAGTTGTAATTGACGTTAGGAGGCATGAAATGGCTGAGAGGGCTGACTTATTTATTAAACCTAAGCCGGGCACTGATGCAATACTGTTAGCGGGAGTAGCTAAGTATATTATTGATAACGGGTGGGAAGACAAGGAGTTTATAAGCAAGAGGGTTAAGGGATTTGAACAATTTAAGGAGTCCTTAAAGTCCCTTACTTTAGATTACGTGGAGAGCGTCACCGGAGTGCCTAAAGAGAAGATAATCTCCTTAGCTAAGATGATTCATGAGGCTAAGGGAGTTGTAATATTATGGGGTATGGGAGTTACACAGCACTTAGGGGGTGCAGATACTTCTACAATGATTTCTAATTTGCTCCTCATAACGGGGAATTACGGAAAGCCTGGTAGCGGGGCTTTCCCCATGAGGGGGCATAATAATGTTCAAGGAGTGAGCGATTTCGGCTGTTTGCCCAACTTCTTACCGGGTTATCAGAGGCTTGACGAAGAAAAAGTTGTAAAGAAATTCGAGATAGCGTGGAGAGTAAGGTTGAACAGAAAGCCGGGCTTACAAATACCTCAGATGATTGAGGGAGTATTAGAAGGTAAAATTCACGCTTTATATATAGTCGGTGAGGACACGGTAATGGTGGATTGTGGTACACCACTTGTAAGAGAGGCGTTAGAAAAAGTTGACTTTCTAGTAGTTCAAGATATGTTTATGACGGAAACCGCTAAATTAGCCCACGTGATATTGCCCGCTTCGGCCAGCCTAGAAAAGGAAGGCACTTTCGTTAACACAGAGAGGAGGATACAAAGGTTTTATAAGGCGATGGAACCTTTGGGAGAATCTAAACCAGATTGGGAAATAATTCAAATGGTGGCAAACGCTTTAGGGGCTAACTGGAATTACAAACACCCTTCAGAAATAATGGATGAAGTGGCTAAGTTATGCCCGATATTTGCCGGTGTAAGTTACTCAAGGCTTGAAGGTTATAATACTCTCGTTTGGCCGGTTAAGGAGGACGGGAAAGACACTCCACTACTCTACGTTGACTCATTTGCTACAGAGGATGGCAAAGCAACACTTTACCCAATAGAACTTAAGCCTAAAGAGATACCAAACCTAGTTGTTGTTAACTCCGGTAGGGTTTTAGAACATTTTCACGTTGGCAATATGACTAGGAGAGTTAAGGGACTGAGGGAGAAGTTCCCCGAGACTTTCGTAGAGGTTTCAAAAGAATTAGCCATGAAGTATTCGATAAAGGACGGCGATGTTGTTATGGTTAAGTCTACAAGCGGGAGGGAAATAATAGCTAAGGCGTTAGTAAGTGACAGACTTGAGGGTAATGAAGTTTTTATTCCCTTATACGTTTCAGACCCTTCAAGGGCTGTCAATCTAATCACTGGTACTGGCGTTGATAAGGTCAGCGGTACTCCAGGATACAAGGATACTGTAGCAATTATTGAGAAGATAAGTGATGGTAACGGTAAATCTCCTCTGCCTTTAAATAACTGGAGGTATCACGTTAAGGAGAGGAGAAGACAACTGGGAATAGAGGTAGAAAAGAAGTGGAGGAGAGAGGAGTTTAAGCCTTTAGCGGAGGGATAAGTGATGAGTGACGGTAAGGCAATTGATACACTTGTGGAAGAACTCTTAACCAAAGCTGACGCTATAACCCAGTTTTTGAAAATGTTACAACTTTTACAGAAAAGCGGGCTATTACAGCTAATAGTGGGGTTTTTAGAGCGATTTGGCGAGAACATGACTTTTCTCGTTGAATCTAATTCCGACCTTGTAAGGGTGGTTAATGAGGCTTATGCGATATTTAACGGAAAAGAGGAGATTGGAGATGTTACTTTTACAGACATATTGAGGATGTTAAATGATAAAGATGTCAGAAGGGGAGTTTACTTGATGTTAAAGCTTTTAAAGGTGATAGGTAGTGCAAATAAGGGGGGTTAAACTTACTAGGGTAAGGGAAGACGGTGAGCACGAGGATGAGGACTTTGTTGCCGTTGAGGAACCTTTACACATAAGGGTTTGTGTAGATGAATGTGAGACTTTCGCAGTAATTATGAGGACTCCTGGTGACGATGAGGCTCTGTCTTTAGGCTTTTTATATTCCGAAGGAGCAATAAATCAGTTTGATGACGTTAGAAAAGTTAGGAAGCTCGGGGAGAATGAGATTGAAGTTTGGTTAAGGAGGAGGCTCGACTTTAAGTCTAGGGATTTGATAGTAAATTCGAGTTGTGGTGTCTGCGGAAGGACTTTCCTTTACATTATCAGTGCACTTAAAAGTGATGTAAGCGTAAGTAGAGAAGTCATTTTTTCGTTACCAGAAAAGTTAAGGGAGAGTCAGAAGGCATTCAGTATTACAGGTGGTCTTCACGCAGCTGCTCTGTTTTCCCTTAAGGGAGAACTGATTTACTTGTTTGAAGACGTGGGGAGGCATAATGCGGTAGATAAGGCCGTTGGGAGACTTCTTATGGATAAGAGGATTCCGCTAAACGAGGGTATACTTCAAGTGAGCGGTAGGTTAGGTTATGAGATAGTGGTTAAGGGAATTAGGGCTGGAATACCCATAATTTGTGGTATATCAGCCCCTACTAGTCTTGCGATAGATTTAGCAGAGGAGGCGGGGGTCACTCTCATAGGTTTCTTAAGGGGGAGAAGCTTTAATGTGTATAGTCATAAGGAAAGGGTGAAGTAGTGTGTACATAAAGGGCTGTATCCTTTTTCACGTTGATAGAAATCTTTTTATATTTGTTTGTAACAAACTTTTGTTGATA
>Ga0080003_1000302_pt1 | contig 34145 bp, 27 predicted proteins | sample JossMetagenome_FD_69206 | JGI IMG/M metagenome (GOLD analysis project Ga0080003, IMG submission 69206) | Hot spring microbial communities from Joseph's Coat, Yellowstone National Park, USA - JC2_E (SPADES assembly) (version 2) | ecosystem: Environmental > Aquatic > Thermal springs > Hot (42-90C)...
CCTGCTATGGATATACTGAAATAAGAAATAAACTTATGATAGACCTCCTATTCAAAACTGGAATCAGGTACAGGGAATTAATAAATATCAGGCTAGAAGATTTAAAGGAAGGTACTTTAATAGTAAAGGGCAAAGGGCAGAAAATTAGAGAAGTATATCTCCCAAGATCTATAAGAGATCTACTGAAAGAGTATTTAAAAATAAGAAAAGCAAAACCTGGAAACAATTTCCTTTTTGTAAATCATTATGGAGACCAGCTGACATATGCGGGAGGTCGTCAAACACTGCATGAAATTGCAAAAAGGGCAGGGGTACACTTTTCGCCACACATGGCGAGGCAGTTTTACGCAAGAAAATTATATCAGGAGGGCTATGATATTGAAAAAATCCGCCTGTTGCTTGGTCATGAAAAGCTAGATACCACAAAAACATACCTCAAAGTGGATCAAGAGGATGCAATTAACGAGCTTAGAAAGAGAGACTTCGATTTTTTATATTTAAATCTTGAGGTACAAAACCAGACAACTCCGTCTAGTATCTTACGCCCCGGCTGGGATTTGAACCCAGGTCATGGGTGTGACAGACCCATATGATAGGCCACTACACCACCGGGGCCTAAACAGTAAATTGACCAGAATTATTTAATATTTTTCAAATAAAACCAGAAAAAAGTATTTTTAATCGTTTAACATTACATAAATTATGAAAATTGTAAGTGGATCAAGTTCATTGATGCTTTCTTCAAGGTTATCTGAAATGACTAAAATACCTATGGTACATAGGGAAATAAAAAGATTTTCTGATGGAGAATGTTATGTAAGGCTACATGAATCACTTAATAATGAAGATGTAATTTTGATACAAAACTCCTATCCTGATTCCAATATTATAGAATATTTCTTACTTGTTGATGCCATTAGGCAATATGAAATAAAGAGTTTAACCTCTATTATACCATACTTTGGATATGGGAGGCAAGACAAAAGATTCAATGAGGGTGAACCTATAAGCGCAAAAGTTTTTGCTGAACATCTTTCTGAAAATGTGGACAGGATTATTACTATTAATCTTCATAATCCGGAGGTAATCAATTGGTTTAAGGTACCCGCTATGGAAATTAAAGCAGAAAAGATATTGGCAAAATATTTTGAAAAATTCAATCCAGATATCATAATATCACCTGACAAGGGTTCAATGGAAAGAGCCAAATATCTTTCTGAACTTTTGAACAAACCTTTTGTTACGTTAGAGAAAAAAAGAATAGACAGTGAAACAGTAGAAATTCAAACAGGTAATATTGATGTTAAAAATAAAGTTGTCGCCATCATTGATGATATGATATCAACCGGAGGAACAATTGCAACTGCATCAAGTATTTTAAAAAATTTAGGTGCTTCAAAAATAGTAGTTGGCTGTGTTCATGGTCTTTTTGTTGCGAATGCTTTAAACAGAATACAGAGAAGCGTGGATGTTATTTTTTCTACGGATACAATAGAGAATGAAAAGAGTGTGGTATCCGTTGCGGGAGAAATAGCACAAAAAATACTTTAATAGTAAAATTTTTAAAAGTAAAAATAATTTCCGAATAAATGGAATATAAATGGACAGTTTTGACAAATACTACACTAGGCGTAATAATGTCTTCCCTGAATGCAAATATTGTGATGATATCCCTTCCTACAATATTTAGGGGACTTGGTATAAACCCATTTGGTAGTGGCGAATTCATATATCTCCTTTGGATATTGATGGGTTACAGTATTGTTCTAGCCAGTGTTTTAGTAACATTTGGAAGAATTTCAGATATTTATGGTAGAACAAGAATGTATACCTGGGGATTCATTATCTTTACAATCGCATCAATTCTTCTTTCCATTGTTCCAGACAATTCAAAAAATTTTGGTGCTCTGCTTTTAATATTTTTCAGAATGATACAAGCGATTGGTGGTGGCTTTCTTATGGTAAACAGTACAGCGCTTTTAACAGATACTTTTCCAATAAATGAAAGAGGTAAGGCACTTGGATTGAATCAATCAGCATTCATTGTAGGATCTGTCTTAGGATTAGTTTTAGGTGGATTTTTGGCTGGATATAACTGGCATTTGGTATTCATTGTTAACATACCATTTGCATTTGCAGGTACAATCTGGTCCATATTCAAATTAAAAAGAAATTATGAAAAAATAAATTTAAAAATTGATTACCTAGGCAATTTAACATTGGCATTGGGTTTAATTCTTATTTCCCTGGGATTCACCTATGTTTTAGAACCATACGATGGTTCTCAAATGGGATGGACAAATCCCTGGGTAATCGTTGCATTTATACTAGGTCTTTTTTCAATTATTTTATTCATTATTGTGGAGAAGAGAACGAAAAATCCGTTATTTGATCTCTTTCTTTTCAAAATTAGAGCTTTTTCATTTGGCAATTTAAGTTTATTTTTCAACACACTTGCAAGGGGGGCAGTAATGTTTCTTGTAACAATATGGCTTCAAGGTATTTATCTACCTTTACATGGTTATCCATATACTCAAACACCATTCTGGGCGGGAGTATATCTTTTACCTATGATGGTTGGAATGGTTTCCATAGCTCCTATTAGTGGCCATTTAACAGATAAATATGGTGCTAGAATTTTTGCAACAACGGGTATGATAGTTATTGCTATTTCTTTATTTCTATTGATATTGCTACCTTATAATTTCAATATTTGGGAATTTGAACTTATAATGTTTTTAAACGGTATGGGAAACGGTCTTTTTGCCTCACCAAATACCACTGCAATTATGAATTCAATATCATCCAGGCACAGAGGTACGGGTAATGGTATGAGGATGACATTGAGCAATATAGGGTCAACAATAAGCATGGCAATCTTCTTTTCCATAACAATAACTGTATTTTCACAAAGCGTGCCAGATGCTATGTATAATGCAGCTATAAATATTGTACCTCAAAAAATTGCTTATGAACTTTCACAACTTTCACCATCTGGATTATTGTTTGCTGCCTTCTTGGGTGTTGATCCACTTGCCGCTATAAAAGCATCAGGTTTATCACGAACTGCAATTAGTGCATTAAGTTCACCCACATTCTTGCCAAGTATTATAGGTCCATCTTTTATTACTGGATTACATTATTCCCTTTATATTTCAATTGTAATTATATTAATAGGAACATTATTTTCAGCATTTAGGGGAGGAAAATATATTCATGAGGAATTAAACATATTAAAGGAAGGTGATGGCGCAAATGGATCAAAATGAAATTCTTGAAAAATTAATAAAAATGAAAAAAATTATTGTTAAAATCAACAAAATGCTTGATCCAAAAATTGAAAATCTAAATTACACCGATATATTTGTTTTTATGAAAATTACAAATGAGGAAGGAATAACAATGACAAAACTATCAGAGATTACTGGATTTTCCTCTACATTAATTACATTTACAGTGGATGAGCTGGAGAGACACAATCTTGTAGAAAGGAAAAAAGGTGGTGATAGAAGAAGCACAAAAGTATTCCTGAGCGACAAAGGGAAAATGGTCAAAAATGAAATTAGAACAATTACCATAGAAAAATTCAAAAATATAATGAAAAATCTTAATGAAAATGAGAAAGAAGAATTAATTGAGTTATTTGATAAAATTTTTAAGATCCTCGAAAAGATAGAATGAAAGGTTTTTATTTATAATATTATTAATCCATTAAAAGGTGTAAAAATGAAATTAAAAGTATGTCAGTTGCATGGACCTTTCAGGGGTGAAAGTTGCCCAATCTGTGGTAGCGAGGGTAAATTACTCCTAAATGATTGGGAACTGGAAGCCATAAGCAGAATAATTACTGGTATTCTCAGGCATTTCCCTGAAAAATTTGGTGTTCAACTTGATGAGAAAGGATGGGCTAAAATTGATGATATTACAGAAGGAATAAAAAATAAAGAAAGGAAATTTAGATGGCTTAAGGCACAGCATGTAGAATCTTTTATTTTAACAGATCCTAAGGGCAGATTTCAGATGGATCCTATGGAAAGAAAAGTCAGGGCCGTATATGGCCATTCAATAAATGTGGATTTATCAGATTTGCCAAAGGACAATATTCCAGATAAATTGTTCTATGCAATTGTTCCTGAGGAAGAAGAATTTATAACTGAAATTGGTATAAAGCCAGGCGAAAGGAAATGGGTGCATCTTTCAAAGAGTTATGAGGAAGCATATATTGCTGGAAGGCACAGATCAGAGGACCCATTGGTGCTTGAAATTAATGCTAAGGATGCAATTGAAAATGGAGTTGAAATTCACAGGGCTACGAAGACCATATATATATCTAAGGATATTCCACCTGCATTCATAAAAAAGGCAAGAAAAAGGCATGTTGAGGTACCTGAAGAGGAGCTTAAGGAAATTGAAATGGAGAAAAAAAGAAGAGAAGAAAAGGAAAGAAGAAGGATGGAAGAAGAGGGGGACATAGAGTAAAGGGCCGGTAGATCAGCTGGAAGATCGCCACACTTGCAATGTGGAGGCCCGGGGTTCAAATCCCCGCCGGTCCATCCAATTTTATATTAATTGTTCCGTTGTAAAAAAATTCTTTTCCATTGAAAAATAGTTTTACTGGAAAAATGTCCAGTTTATTTTCTATCGCATTTTTAAGGGCATAATAAAAATTTTTGTCCGTATCATAATTTGGAGAAAAATATTTGGCGTTTCTAAATATCAGAAACAATATTCCAGAATAATTTCCCGAATTTTTTAATTCTACAAGTTCATTAATATGCTTTGTTCCCCTTTTTGTTGGCGCATCTGGAAATTTTGCTACATCTCCATCTAAAAGTGTACAGCCTTTAACCTCTAAATAATAATTATTTCCATTTAAATCCAATAAAAAATCCAGTCTGCTATTTTTGTAGATAATCTCTCTTTTTTTAATCAAGAAATTTTTATTTAGTATTTTATTTAAAATTAAATTTTCTGCTATTTGGGAGTGATATTTTGAATTTATAAAAATATTCTCATTTTTATTTTCAACAGAAATAATTTCACATTTTAATCCATTGTTTTTTAAAATTGTCTCAATTTTTGCTCCTTTTATAAGAATTTCATTTAATCTTCCTGGATCATGGAGATGGCATAAATCACCTTCTTCCGTTTCAACCACAAATCTGTTTATCCTTTTCAAAAAATGATAGGTCTTGAATACACCATTTATTTCAAATATTTTTTTCACATCAATAAATTAATTAAAAATAGTATAATAAAATATTGTTTTAGTAAGGTAAAACTTGATTTAAAATTTTAGACTTAAACATCATTTTGATGTATGTTTTTCTAATAATATGTAATAAAATATATCAAAAACATAATAAAATATTATTGATAAAAGTAGGTCTTGAGTAAGTCAAAATTATGCCACTACAGGGCGGATAGTGGTCTTTGAAGCAGAAAGTCCTCGAAGCTTCAGTTGAAAAGTAGCTCACTAAAATTAAATAATTGTATCAATTTCCTTTCAATATGAGCACCATAAAAAATTACTTAGATCTTGGTAAATATAAGGAAACATTATTACTAGTATTTGGTGGTGCAGCAGGTGGTGCTCTTGCTTATCATCCATTTAATTTTATTTATTTTTACTCTCTTTTATTTTTATTTTTTGCTGTAATGGGTACTAATTCTATAACAAATTACATAGATAGGGATATAGATGCAATAATGGAAAGAACGAAATCAAGGCCTTTACCAAGTGGGAAAATAAAACCACCTCAAAAGGCAATATATTTTGGGGTAGTATTAATTTTATTAGGTATTGGGGGATTTATATATTATTCATTATTTTACTCTATAGTTTGGATTTTATTTGGCATAGTTTTTGATCCATTTTTATACAATTATTTAAGCAAAAGGAAAACACCATGGAATATAATAATAGGTTCTTTTGCAGGTGGTGCACCCGTAATGGTAATTTGGTCCGCCTTAACTAATACATTTTTTTCCATTATACCATTCATACTTATGCTTACCATAGTTTTATGGACACCAATCCACATATGGAGTCTCGCAATAAGGTACAGGAAAGATTACGAAAAGGCAAACATTCCTATGCTACCAGTTAAAAAAGGTGTTAACTATACTATAAGAATAATTGCCATTTCCGCATTTCTTTTAATAATTTTTTCATCCTACATATTTTATTATCTTTCATTTTATCTATTTATATTAATGATGCTCGTTAACATATTTGTTTTATATTTGATTATAAAATTGGTTATTAAACCTGACGAAAAACTCTCCTACCTAATCTTTAAAACAACTTCCCCCTATCTGGCAATACTGTTTCTTTTAATAATTTTAAAACAGATTTTATAAAAAAAAGTTATTGATTTTTCTTATTGGATTCAATGTATTCCTCAAGAGATTTTGTTTTTCTACCTGATGCCTGTGCCCAGAAGTATATCCCAAGTGAAACAATTGCAAGAACTATGAAGTCCCAGGGGAATGGAATAATGTTTATACCGCCATACTGACTTGGTCCTATATATGAAAATATGGCCACGAATATCAATAGAACAATGAGCCATAGACCAGACTTTATATCTTCAATGGAAAATTTATTTTTGCGGTAGAAATAGGCAAACATTATCAATCCAGCAAGTACTGCAACAACAACCTCTCCAGATAGTGGCCAGCCTGACCAGTAAATGACCATGAACGTGAATATGAATGCTATGGGTGCAATTATTTTTGAACCTTTGAGTTTAAAAGGCCTTTCCATTTCTGGTACTGTTTTCCTAAAAACGTTTATTGAAGCAGGCCCTATAACGTAAGCTATAACAAGCGTGGATGTAAGAATACCAACAAGCAGGCTCCATCCCGGAAACTCGTATATGAAGAAAAGACCAACGATGAAGTTAAGAATAAGTGCTCTGGCTGGAACTTTTGTTTTATCATGTAGCTTCTGGAAATATTTAGGAGCGTATCCAAAATCTGCCATTGATTGAAATATTCTAGCAGGATATGCCATATAGCTTATTCCTGCACCAGCAGGTGAAATTATTGCATCTATTAGAAGTACTACAACAAGCCATCCCATTCCAATTGCAGAGGCTTCTTGAGCAAACGGCCCGCTTAGAAGTGTGGAACTGCTAAGTGCGCCCCAGTTGCCTGGTGTAACACTGGCTTTTGTCCAATCAATTGCACCTATGAATGATATCTGAAGAAGTAGGTATAGACCGAGAACTGCCACTATGGCAATTATTACGGATTTCCAAATATAATCCCTGTGCTTTGATTCTGCAGCCATATTTATGGCACCTCTGTATCCTTCAAATGAAAAAATTATTCCTCCTAAAACCATTGCATAGAAGATACCTGAATATCCCTGATAGAAAGTACCGTATGCAACAAAATTATTTGGATGGAAGGCTAGGGTGATAAGTGTGATTGCAGTTAATGCGGGTATTGCCCATTTCCAGATCATTATTCCGCTTGTAATGTTTCCAAAGATTTTCACCGCTTGTAAATTTATTATTAACATTATAACCAAAGCAATGATTGCAATTAGATAACCAAGAGGTAAGAGAGTACCGGTCGAAGAAATAACGCCTTGGAGGAAAAAGGATGAATATGTAACTATTGCAATGGCCTCTATGGGGGGTGTCATTATATCTGAGAGCCATGCACCCCATCCTGCAATAAATCCTGTAAGTTTGCCATGTGAGAATTCTCCTATTGGTGTTGAACCACCTGCGAGTGGGAAAGCTGAAGAAACTTCCATAAATGTAAGTGCCATGAGAATCACGATCACGCCAGCAATAATCCAAGCAAAAATAGCACCAATGGGCCCTGCATATGAAGATGCATATAGAGAAGCAAATAGCCATCCTGAGCCAATCATTCCCATTGCGTTCAACATCACTAGATTAAAAAGAGTAAGATCCTTCTTATACCCTTTAGAAAACTTTTCTTCCATAAAACTCAATGTAAATTATTGCATTTAAAACTTTTTAATTTTTAATCATATATATTTTTGAAATTGATTTTTTGTTAACCTTATAGATAAGAAAGATATATATACTAATTCAGATTTTGACTTAAAAAGGTGATAAAAATGGGACTAATAAGCGAAGAAGATAAAAAATATTTAATGGAAGAATTCGAAAAAAATCTAAAGGAAGAGGTGAGGTTATATATCTTCACTGTCAATGATCCTTCCTGTCAATACTGCAAGGAATCAGTTGATATTGCAAAGGAACTTGGATCTTTATCTGATCTAATAAAAGTTGAAAACTATGACTTAAACAGTGAAATGGCCAAAAAACTTGGTATCGAACATGCGCCAACAACTGTTGTATCAGATGGGGCGGAGTATGGGGCAAGGATAAGATATGTTGGTATCCCAGCTGGTTATGAATTTTCTAGCCTTGTTGAAGATATCATGAGTGTCTCAAAGAGAAATGTAAAGTTTGATGGCCATGTGAAGGAACATCTAGATGAAATAGATAAACCTATAAAAATACAGGTATTCGTAACTCCTACATGTCCATACTGTCCAAAAGCAGTTAGAGTGGCGCATAAATTTGCGCAATATAATGAAAACATAACAGGTGAAATGATAGAAGCAATAGAATTTCCAGATTGGGCAGACAAATTTGGAGTTTCAAGTGTACCACATATAGTAATCAATGAGGATGTTCAGTTCATAGGTGCTTATCCAGAAGAAAATTTCATTGAATTTGTTATGGAAGCATATAACAAAATAAAGTAAATTTCAAAAAAGGAAGGAAAAATTTTTCTTTTACCATTTATTTTTATTTCTATGCTTGGATTAGTTAAAAAAAGAAATGGTGATTTTGTTCTATATAGTAGGGAAAAAATAATTGAAGCTGTAAAAAAAGCGCTAAATGAAACAAATGAAACAGCAAATATAAAAGAAGAAAGTGAAAGGATTGGTGAAATTGTAGAAAAAAAGCTTTTAAGTAAATATGATAGGGAAATTCCTGGTGTTGAAAATATTCAGGATCTTGTTGAGGAAACATTGATGGAGGAAGGGCTTGTAAAAACTGCAAAGGCATACATACTTTACAGGCAAAAAAGAAAAGAATTAAGAGAAATAAAATATCTTTTTGGCATAAAGGATGATCTAAAATTAACAATCAATGCAATAAAGGTCCTGGAATCCAGATATCTTTTAAGGGATGATACAGGAAGGATAATTGAAACGCCTAGGGAAATGTTTTGGCGTGTAGCTAGATATGTTGCTCTTGTAGATATATTATATGCTGATGAGATATTTGATTTAAACGGGAAACAGAAGGAGAAGGATATAAAATCATATTACATAATGAAAAAGGTCCAGATTTCAACGTATGAAAGAGAAATGCTACAGAGAGCATACGAATCAATGAACAGGGACAGGATGATGAAAGTATCATTTGACGATGTGCTTAAATATCTTGATAATAACTGGGAATACGTTGAAGATATCGCAAAGAAATTTTACGAAATAATGGTTAATCTTGAATTTATACCTAATTCTCCAACTTTAATGAATGCAAATACAATAATTGGTCAATTATCTGCATGTTTTGTTATACCTGTTGAAGATTCCATAGAGAGTATTTATGATGCTTTGAAATATACAGCACTAATTCATAAATCAGGAGGTGGAACAGGTTTTTCCTTTTCCAGATTAAGACCTCAAGGTGATATGGTTGGTTCAACAAAAGGTGTTGCTTCTGGACCAGTTTCATTCATGCAGATTTTTGATGTATCCACTGACATTATTAAACAAGGAGGCAAAAGGAGGGGTGCGAACATGGGAATACTGCGCGTTGATCATCCAGATATTGTGCAATTCATAAATGCTAAGGGATTTGAAGGTAAATTCAAGAATTTCAACCTTAGTGTTGGAATTACAGATCAGTTCATGGACGCTGTTGAATCTGATGAAGAATATGAGTTAGTTAACCCTAGGAATAGGGAAGTTGTTTCAAAAATGCCTGCTAGGCAGATATGGAACCTAATTATTTCTCAGGCATGGAAATCGGGAGATCCGGGGGTAATTTTCCTTGATGAAATAAACAGGCATAATCCAACACCATTGCTTGGGGACATTGAAGCAACAAATCCCTGTGGTGAACAGCCATTATTACCCTATGAATCATGCAACCTAGGATCAATTAACTTAAGTAAATTTGTTGAAAATGGAACAATAAACTGGGAAAAATTAAAAAGGGTAATAAAAATTGCAGTTCATTTTCTAGATAACGTGATTGATGCAAATAATTATCCTTTACCTCAAATAGAGTATATGACAAAACAGACTAGGAAGATAGGTCTGGGTGTAATGGGTTTCGCTGAAATGTTAATAAAGCTTGGAATACCATACGCATCAAATGATGCATTAAAAACTGCTGAACAGGTCATGGAATTCATTGAAAAGGTAAGTCACGAGGAAAGTTTCAATATTTCATCAAAAAAAGGAACATTTAACGCTTGGGAAAATTCTGTCTGGCATGAACGTGGTATAAAAATGAGGAATGCTGCAACAACAACAATTGCTCCCACAGGATCCATATCTATTATTGCAGGTACATCGTCCGGTATTGAACCATTGTTTGCATTGGTATATATTCGCCAGGTTCTTGAGAATACAGAATTGCTTGAAGTAAACTCACTTTTTGAAGAAGAGCTCAAAAAGAGAGGTATCTATTCTGATGAAATAATGAGAGAAGTAGCCAAGATCGGAAGTATACAGTCAATGGATCTGCCCGATGATATAAAAAGAATTTTTCTTACTGCACATGATATAGATTATAGATGGCATGTATTAATGCAGGCAGTATTTCAAAAGCATACTGACAATGCAGTGAGTAAAACAATAAACATGCGCAATGAAGCCACAATAGAGGAGGTTGAAAGGGCTTATATGCTTGCTTACAAGCTAAAATGCAAAGGTCTAACAATATATAGGGACAGAAGCAAGAGGGAACAAGTACTCTATAAAGGTGTGAGTGAGAAGGAAATGGAAGAAATAATATCAAAAAATATAAAACCTAAAAAAGAGGCCATTACCCAAGCAAAGCTGTAAATTAGATAAATTTATAAATAGAATCTTCATCACTAGATTGAAGCGGGGTGGGGTAGCCAGGAAATCCCGACGGGCTCATAACCCGTAGGTCGGTGGTTCAAATCCACCCCCCGCTACTCCCCAAATTTGTCAAGTGTTTCAAAAGAATTATCTGTAATATGAACCATTCTTTTTATCCTAAAACCAAATTTGTTATTGACATATAATCCTGGCGAAAAAATAAAAACGCTGTTCCTTTCAAGTATGTCATTGCTTCCTGGATAAATATTAGGGGATGTAAAACCACCAAGTGGATATCCAGAGAAATGAGGATATGAATATCCTATTTGAGATATATATCCCCTTGTTATTGAATCAATTTTATCAGCTTGAACGCCTGGTCTTAGGTATTGTGTTACAATTTCAAAAACTTTATTATATTTTTTCCATAAGTCTTTCAAATCCTGATCTATTTCTGTAAAGATAATTCTTGCTATGGATAAATCATATCCTTTGTAAATAGGTGATACATCTATCTGTACTATATCCCCATTTTCAAGGACTCTTTGTCCTGTTCTACCTAATGGTATTGAACTCCTTTCTCCAACCAAAACAACAGTTGGATATGAAAAGGATTCAAATCCTATTTTAGATATTGCATAATCAATTTCCGCTTTTATTTCAAATTCTTTCATGCCTATGGAAATATTATTAACGGAATTCTCTAGTGCCTTATCAAGCAAAGCTGCTCCATCCTTTATAATTGTTATTTCATCATCATATGGCTTTCTAAAAATTGAATCCAAATCTATTTTTTCAGCCATAAAATTTTTTAAAAGATCAGGATGTGGCGAAAAGATCTTATCCTTACCTTTAATTTTTAAAAGTGTTCCTTCAGGATCCATGGTAACTATTTTTTCATTTTCACTAATTGAGTTATCGTCCTGTGCTTTATGGACAATGTAAGTTATTTTTCCTTCCTTAATAATCAAATAAGCAAAGTTCAATGATTTAGTAATTTTTGATGCAAACTTATCCTCAGATGTAATCACAAGAAATCTATTATTCAAAGATTTTATTATAAGTTTTTTTCTAATTTCAAAAGCATCCATATTAAATTAAGAATGAAAAGATCTTAATATTTTTTATGCGTTATTTTTAGAAATCTTTCATCCCTCTGCTTTTATGAATAATGTTAATGCTAGTTTTTTCAATGGCAGAAAACCCAAGAATGAGACAAAAAGGAGCTCAAAAATGGTAAATGAGCAAAAAATTTTATATAATAGTTAGATCATGATGACAATTGTCCGACAAAAGAATTATGAAATAAGACAGGTGATAATGATGGGTTGGGATTTATTGTTTAATGAAGCAATGGAGTTTGATTCAAAACCATTTGAATCAAGGATTAGCATGGCTGCTATAGGTGTAGGTGGTGCCGGATGTAACACAATCAACACCTTAAGTATGATTGGCCTAAATGATGTTAAGTTAATTTCTATAAACACTGACAAATTATCTTTAGATTTAAGTAATGCCACAATAAAATTTTTACTAGGTCGAAAAATTACCAATGGACAATCAACAAGTGGGAATCTTGAATTAGGTCAACGTATCGCTGAAATGTCAATTAATGAAATAAAGGAAAAAATTATGGGAAATGATATTGTATTTATCATTGCGGGATTGGGTGGAGGTACAGGTGGTGGTGCTGGGCCCGTAATTGCACAAATTGCAAGGTCAACAGGTGCACTTGTAATTTCAATAGTTTCACTACCATTTACTGCAGAGGGTAAGAAAAAAGGAGAAGTAGCAAAACTATCACTTGAAAAATTTTTCGAAAATTCAAATACTGTTATAGTTTTAGAGAATGATACACTTCTTACAATTGCACCTAAGCTTCCATTGCAAAAAGCTTTCAGAATTATGGATTATCTCATAAGTGATATAATTAAAAATATATCGGAAACAATAAACAAGCCATCGATGATACATATAGATTATGCCGATTTAATGAAAATAATGAAGAATGGTGGTTCATCAACGATCATGTATGGGGAAGGTGAGTTAAACAATATTCAAGGTCTTGTTGAAGACACCTTAAAAAATAAATTCTACAATGTAGATCATACCACTGCGAGTGGTGCTCTTATTAATATTGTTTCTGGTCCTGATATGAGCCTGAGCATGATGAACGCAATTGTTGAAAGGATTACAGAAGGTATGAATAGTAATTCTGATATAAAAGTAGGAACAAGAATAGATGAAGAAATGATGAACAAAATCAAGATTACAGCAATATTCACAAATGTAAAATACAATGTTGGAACAAGAAAAGTTTCCATAGTCAAGGATGAAGCATTTTCTGACGTTGATTCATTATTTCCCTAATATCCTTTAGAACACCTATCAGCACATGGTATTCCCAGGAAGTTATCGCAGACCTGCCTAATATTCTTCGAATCATTCTGAAAGTATTCTTTTTTTTATGTTCAGGGTATTTTGTTAAATTGACTATTTCCACAATAGTATCAAATATTCTATCCAGCTCGCTTTTTTTTGCAATATTAAAATTTTTTTCCACTGGTTTTGTTTTAAAAATTTCATAAAAAATTATTGCTGCTGCATGTGTAATATTCATAACAGGATATGTTAAACTTGCTGGTATTGTTAAAAGCATGTCAGCCTTTTCAAGCTCCTCATTTAGTAATCCAATGTCTTCTCTTCCAAAAACTAGACCTATTTTACCATTAAAATTTTTTGCCATAGATGCAATTTCTTCTGGTGTTTTTGAAATCCTAAGAAAATGTTTCTCAGATTGTGTTGATATGGCACTAGTTGCTATAACAAGGTTTAGATCTTTTATGGCATCATCTAATGAATAAACAATCTTGGAATTTTTAATTATATCATCACCATGCATTGCATACCTGTATGCATCATCATCTATTTCCGTTTGAGGATTAACTATTATTAAATCATTAAGATCAAAATTCTTCATTATTCTAGCAAGTGAGCCAATATTGCCTGAATATTTTGGTGATACAAATATGACAACAAAATCTGCCATAATTGGTACATTTTTTCTTTAATTAAAATATTTTCCATAATTTTAATTAATAATTTATTTTAAAATATAAGAAAAAAAGAAATAAAAAAGTATAAAATATAGGGAATTAATTCATATATTTATGAATAATTCATCTAAAAGTGAATATTCCCTAAAATTGTTTGGTGGTGGGAAATTAAGCACTACTCAGTATGCACTTTTTGCCATACAGATAGCGGTGGTAATATTGCTTTCATGGCTAGGCGTAATTGCCACACCTGTTGTTGGTCCAGGAATTGGTTTTCTTTACTGGGCTTACCCATTCTTTATAGTTTTTACATGGTGGTGGGGATTATGGGGTGTTTTGGCAGCATTTTTGGGCTGTTTTATAGGGGCGGGTCTTTTAACAGGTTTGCCTCTAATACCATCACTTGCATTCAGTGTTGGTGATCTTGTACCAGCACTTCTTGTTCTTCTTTTATACCGTGGATTCCTGAATAAAGTAGGTGTTGATCCATTGGGCAGAGATATTTTCAAGAATAAGATGGCTGCATTCTGGTTCGTTTTTTGGGTTATGGGTATAACGAACATTATCGGTGGTCTTTGGGGTGTTTGGGTTCTTGTCCAGCTTGGATTTGTTCCAGCTAATGCATACTGGTATGGTGCTGGGCTATGGATCCTTGGTGATGCAATAGTATTGATTATTGCCCCATTCCTTGCTAGGGCACTTACACCTATTGTAGAGAGGTTCGGTTTAACAACAAAGGGTATTATTTCCTGAGTGATACAATGGCGGAAAGGAAAAACAGAGAAGGTCAAAAAAAATATCTTAAGACCATATTATTTTCAGCCAAAGCAGATTCTCTATTTGTAAATCTTCACCCTTTTACAAAATTTGCATTATTTTTTCTTTTATCAGTTGCAGTAATCCTAGCAATGACAAAAAGTCATCCAGACCTTGTTTTTTCATTAATTGTTTTTCTTGTTGTTCTTGCATTTTTATTTGAATCCGGCACATTGAAATATGTGATTAGGAGTTATCTATCCTTACTTTTCGTTGCATTCATAGTTTTTTTAATATGGTGGTTAATTTTTAATCAGATAGGTAATAGTATTTTATTTTCATTTCACATAGGCAATTATTATTTTAAGATAACAAAAGAATCTCTTTATGTTGGTGTTGCAAAAGTTTTTGGATATGCAGCAATGGCCTTTCTTACGCTCCTAATATTGATGACCACTAGAGATGTGGATATTGTTGATGCCTTGAACCAACTCAAAGTTCCTTTTAAACAAACATTTTTTATAAGTTTAATATTTAGGAGTTTGAACATAATGGAAGAGGATTTAGAATCAATAAGGCATGCACAGTTTGCCAGGGGTGGAAAAGCATCAAAGAAAAATCCACTATCTAGAATAAAGGAATTTCTTGCATTATCAATACCCCTTACAGCATTAATGATAAAAAGAGCAGTTGAAATGGGATCTGCTCTTGAGGCAAGAGGATTTTCAAAATCAAAAAAGCTTTCGGAACCTGTTGTTAAAAAGAGAATAAGAACTGCTGATTATGTTGCCCTAATTCTTTCAGCTTTTGCTCTCTATACATCAATAACAATGAATGTAACGAACGTATTGGGAGGACAGATATGGACGAGCCTGTTGTAGAATTAAGGAACATAAAATGGCATTATCCAAACTTCGGTGGAATGAAATCTAATTTTTCAATGGAAAATTTTAATTTAACTGTCTACAGGAATGAATTTTTAGGAATTACTGGTGCCACTGGATCCGGAAAAAGCACTTTATGCCAGCTTATCGCTGGCTTGATACCCCATCAAATAAAACTGCCATTTGGAAAGGCAAATGAATATTTTGATGGTGAAGTAATAGTGCTTGGTAATGTTGTATCTAAGCTTGAAAAAAATGGAAATGAATATATAATATCTGGAAAAGGTGCTATGGCCCCTGAAGTGGGTCTAGTAATGCAGGATCCTGAAAGTCAATTCCTTACTATGAGTGCTCTCAATGAATTATCCCTTGGTTTGCAAATCATGGGCCTACCCAAGGATGAAATTGTTAAAAGAATTAAAGAAGCACTTGAAATGGTAGGTCTAGAAGATCTTTACCCACTAATTGACAGGCTTCACCCATCTGAGCTTTCAGGTGGTCAGAAACAAAGGCTGGTAATAGCCAGTTTTTTAGCAATGAGACCAAAGGTGCTGATACTTGATGAACCTACGTCCGATCTTGATTCTGCAGGAAAAATTGAAGTGATTGAAGCTATATCTAGACTAAGGGAAAAGGGAGATATAACTGTTATACTTGTTGAGCACGATCCAGAAATTCTAAAGAAGTTTGTAGATAGACTTGTTGTATTGCATGAGGGTAAAATCCTTGCCATAGATAAGCCCGAAAATATATTTTCAGATCCTGGTCTCAGCAAGTATATTGAGGTATCTGAGATTGAAACTATATTTAAAAACGATGAGGATTTAGTAAAACAAATAGATCTTGAAGCTGCCAGGGTTTACAGACCAAATAGGCCTCTTGAAAAAAGTGGTGGTCCTGCACTTGAAGTCAAGAATCTTAAGTATGAATACCCAGACGGTTCTAGGGCATTAAATGGTGTTAATTTAACCGTAAATAAAGGAGAATTCATAGCTCTCATAGGTCAGAATGGTTCTGGAAAAAGCACTTTTTCAAAGATTATTTCTGGTTATTTGACAAAATGGGAAGGTGAGGTAAAAATATTTGGTAAGGATATTTCAGAAAAGAAGGTCAGGGTATCAATACCTGAAACAGTCGGATATGTTTTTCAAAACCCTGATCATCAAATTTTTAATAGAAGGGTAGATGAAGAGATTGCTTATGGCTTAAAGAACATTGGAATGAAGGAGGAGGAAATAAAAGAAAGGGTGAATGAAACGTTAAAGAGGGTAGGTCTAAGCAATAAAAAAGAGGAAGATCCATTATTTTTGAGCAGGGGAGAAAAAAGGAGGTTAGCTTTAGCAAGTGTAATTGCTATGAAACCTGAAATACTCATTGTTGACGAACCCACCACGGGCCAGGATTACAGGATGTCAAGAGAGATTATGGAAATATTGCTCGAATTAAACAGGGAAGGATCAACAATTATTGTAATTACACATGACATGAGATTAGTTGCTGAATATTGCAGAAGGATAGTTGTGATGAAAAGGGGTAGGCTCATATTCGATGGAACACCTGAAAAATTGTTCGAAAATGAGGAATTACTTAAAGAATCATCTCTGTTACCACCTAAGGCGGTCCAAATTTCAAAGAAATTAAAAGAATCAGGAATAATGCAGGATCTTTTGTTAAGTGCCAAAGAATGGCTGGATTTCCTTAAATTTGAAAATGAAAAGAAAAGATATGTTCTCTTGAGTTTTGATAGTATGAAATTTTACGCAAAAAAGCTTTCAGAAGAGATTATTAAAAAATATGGGAAACCTGACATCATAATATACATTGAAAGAGGTGGAATGGTAATAGCAAGGTTAATTAGCGATTATCTTGGTGTTAAGGATATGCTCAGTATCAGGGCATCATATTACACTGATGAAGGTGTGCCCAGCACCCATGTAACGTTAGGAAGTTTTGATTATAATCTAGACGATGTAAGGAATTATATTCTGCTCGTTGATGATATTGCAGATACCGGAAAGACACTGCAGGCAGTTCTTGATAAAATTAAAAAATTAACAACAAAACCCGTTTATGTTTGTACTGTTGCATTCAAGCCCCATTCTGAAATAAAGCCTGACATTTTTGCATACACTGTAGATAATGACACATGGGTAGTTTTTGAATACGAGGAGCAGGAAACAAAGAGGGCGTTCCAAAAGAGGAACAATGAAATAGGTCTTAAATTTATTGAGGAGGCTTTTGGAAAACAGGGCAATAAATATAAATAATGTTCATTTATGTTATAAATGGTGAAAGGTCAATGGTGAACTGGAATGATGAAATTAAAAAATGGCTCACATCTGGTACAGATACAAAGGAAGATATAATGGACATGGTATGGAATGTTAAGGATGAAAAAACATACCTTATTGCAGAAAATCCAAAAATTCCTTTTACTTTGTACATATATAATTCTGAAAAATTCATTAGGATAATTGCGAGCACAGGTTTAAACACAGCCCTTTTAGAACCTTTGCAAAGACTGGACATATATAGAAAATTGTTATTATTGAATGATAAGATTGATATGACAAAGTTTGTAATATCTGGCACAAATGAAGAGATTATTCTCAAAGTAGATCTTGATGTTGCTTCACTTGACAAGAAGGAGTTTGGTGATGCTCTTATGGGTGTTTTAACATCACTATACATGATGATTAGGGAATTCCAGCTTGAGGATGAGTTCAATAAAAGGCTCACTGATAGGATTGTAAACATGATTCAGGAAAAAATTGCTGAGGGGGCGACAAGGGAGGAATTGCTTGAATTCCTCGTTAAAAAGATTGGTCTGGATCAGAAAACAGCAGAGAACATCCTAAATGAAATTACAAACAAATCTGAATATTTGCCTGAGTATCAGTGATGAAAATGGATGAAAAAGAAGTTGAAAAATATGTGGATGAAATTTTCAAGACACTGAATGGAAAGATAGGTAGAGATGAAATAAAAAAACTGTTCAATCTATGGTTATCGTTTCACTATCCACCTGATCTGATAAAACAGAAGATCATTCAAAAATATGCACCTGAAAAACTTTTAAAAATTTCTGAAATCAAAGGTGAAATAAAGAACATTAACATGATTGCCAAAGTAGTGTCTCTTAAAACAAATGAAAAGGATGGTAGAGTTATAACATCTGGATTTCTTGGTGATGAAACTGGCACTATACCTTTCACCACATCTCTCAATGTAAAACTTAAAAAAGGGGATGTGATAAGAATAACAAATGCCTATTCATCACCATTCAACAATGTATTGAGGGTTTACATTCCAGGTAATGGGAAGATTGAAAGTTTGGATAATTATCCTATGGAAAGGATACAGTTTTCATTGAATTCATATACAATTGACAAGCTTCAAAAGAATTACAGAAATTTGGACATAAAAGGAAAAGTAATATTTGTTGAAGAAAGGGAAGGACAGGCAAAGAAAAGGTATACGGGTATTCTATCCGATGAAACTGGAAGCGTACCTTTTACTTCATGGGGGAGGAAGCTGGAACAGGGAAAAAGTTACAGGTTCAAGGGTGCATATGTCAGGGAATTTAAAAATAAAATTTACCTTAACATTGATGATAATGTTGAAATCATCCCTCTTGATGAGGACATAAATATTTCTGAAACTGTTGAAAATTTAATTGATGCATTAGATCAAAATTTACAGTACGGATTTTTTGAGGGTATAGTTCTAGAAGTAAAGGATGAAACAGGTATTATTGCAAGATGTCCAGTCTGTGGAAGAACTTTGAAGGGAAGAGAATGCCCTGAGCATGGTAATGTTTCTCCTGTAAATGACCTGATCGGGAAAGTTACATTTGATGATGGTACTCTTGCATCAACAATCATCCTTAATAGAATGCAAATGGAAAAATTAACAGGAAAAACATTTGAAGAACTTATGAGGATGGTAGTTTCTAATCCTGGTATTCCTGTAATAAAGGAAGAAATTGAGAAAAAGATTCTTATGAGACCGTATAGAATCTTTGCCAGAATTTCCATAAAGGATGCAAACAGGATAACACTTTATCCATTTGACCTGAAGCAAGTGGATGAAGCGCACTTAAAATCTATGAGAGAAAACATTATGGGGATGATTCAATGACTAGGGAACCTGCTTGGAGGATATTTGCACAGGAATTCAATGATAGCATTGTTCTAGAGAAGAAGGGTGAGGAAAAGGAAGCAAATTATATTCTTACAAGGCTTGGTGCCAAGGTAAATAGGTTATTTTTAGTAGGGATAATGGAAAACAAGAATGTCATGAACGAGAATTCTTTCATTACAGGTACAGTGAATGATTTAACCGGTACATTTCATTTTTCTGCTGACAAGAATTATTCTAATCCATCTGTATGGAAATTTTTAAGTTCAAATGAGCCACCTAAAAGGGTAGCTCTTGTTGGTAAGGTAAGGACCTATGGTGAATCAAAGAATCTTGATCTCAGGGTTGAAACAATAATGGAATGTGATGAATTTCTTGAAGAATACTGGAAATTATCAGCATTAAGAAACATGCTTTACAGAATACAAATAATACATGAAATTCAGAATAACAGTGACAGGAAAACACTGGAAAAATTGGGCTATCCTTCAAATTATCTGGAAAGCATTACCAAGGCAATGGATATTTTCAAAGATCAAAGGATTGATGCATATATGAATCTTGCAAGGCAACTTATGGGCATTCAAGGTGAAATAGAAAATAGGGAGGAAGATCCAGAAAAAAATATTTTAGATCTAATAGAAAAACTTGATTTTGAAGGTAAAGGTGCGAGATACGAAGACATTGTTGAAAATGCATCTAAGCTAAACATGGAGAGGGCAGCTGTTGATGAAACATTAAACAATTTACTTGAAAAAGGGCTCATTTATGAACCTTCTGTAAATTTTTTCAAAAAACTCTGAATTCATCTTCTATCTTTCTTATTTCTGAAATTTTACCTAGATCAATAAGACCTAGTTTATCATCGACAGCATAAACATTCAATGAATCTATATCAAAATTTTTCAATAAGGGTGAAAGTATTTCACCGTTAAGGATATCCGACCCAGATGAATATATACTTGGTGAAGGCAAAACTGTTATACCATCACCGTGAAGGAATGAAGGCATGCTAACCATTCCCCCTACCCTATCCCTAATTTTTATGGATGGATGCTCATGGCCTATTATAAAATGATTTTTAAAATCAATTATCTTATCACCATGAACAAATGTATAATTTCCCATGTTATAATATTTCAATATTTGAATACCATATTTTGAAAGTATTGTTTGTAAATAGTTATCATGGTTACCTTTTACTACAATTAAATCAGATCTATCACTTATGTACCTTATTATTTCCTCAATTTCGTCCCATTCCTGCCTGACATTTTTTGAAAATTCATGTTTAAAATCGCCATCAATCAGAATTTTTTCAACATCATAGTAATTATAAATCCTTTCAAGTAATTCAATAATTTTATTTTTTTGCATTTTAGGTAAGAGCAAACCCTTTTCAGCCATTACCTCTTCGAATCCAATATGAAGATCACTAAGAACTGCCATTTTTTCACTTGGGAAATAGATTGAGTAATATCTGGTCATAACAAAATCATCAATTTTTATTTCATCCACATGTACAAAAAATGTTTATTAGTATTAAAACTTACACTCTAACCATGAATCTTTTTGACCTTGGTGAGAGAAAGATAATCGAAGAATTGAAAAAATTATATGGTACTATAGTTGATGATGATTCATATTATTTTCCTGATGGTAAAGATTATGTTTTGATCACCACAGATGTCATTACAAAAAAAACCCACATACCTGATGATGTTAGCCCGGAACTAGCAGGTTATTTTTTTGCATCACTGAACTTTAGCGATATTGCGGCCATGGGTGGAAGGCCAAAGTATTTTTTAGCATCGTACTCGATGAGAATAGATACAGATTTTGATTTTTTCATGGAATTCAATAGGGGTATAAAGAAGTGCATTGAAAAATATAAAACTAAAATGGTAGGCGGGGATACAAAGGAAGGTGATGATTTTACAGCAACAGGTATTGCTATTGGAAAAGTAAATAGAAATTATATACTGCTTAGGAGGAATTTCAAGGAGGATCAGGTTGTAGCAGTAACGAATTCGCTTGGAAAAAACGCTGCTGGGTATTATCTATGGAAGAATGGTATAAAAGAAGGTGCAGAAAAATTGCTTGATATAGAGCCTAGGATTGAGGAAGGAATTGCACTTTCAAAGCATGGAGCAAAGGCTGCAATGGATCTCTCCGATGGTGTTTTTTCATCGATAGATCAAATAAAAAAGTTAACTGGAACGGGCTTCAAGATTTACATTGATAAAATACCAATACATCCTCTTGCTGTTGAAGTTTCAAGGGATTTAAAAATACCCCTTGAAGAAATATCGCTGAATTTTGGTGGTGATTACGAGCTTTTGTTTTCTGTGGATAGATCAAAGTGGCAAAAACTAAAGGAAAAAATGGAAAAAAATAACTTTAAGGTAAGTGAAATAGGAGAAACTTGGAAAGGGGAAAATATATTGGTAAAAGAAGGAAAGGAGGTGAAAATTAAGTACCATGGTTATGAACACTTTACACGAAGCACTTTACTATGAAAAATTAGAAAAAAATAATGTTAGATGTGAACTTTGCCCTCATAGATGTATAATTGGAGATGGAAAATCGGGTATATGCAATGTTAGGAAAAATATATCAGGAAAACTTTATTCATTGGTATATGGAAAAGTAAGTTCAATGGCAATGGATCCAATAGAAAAAAAACCACTATTTCATTTTCATCCTGGTTCTTGGATATTTTCTCTTAGCACCATTGGCTGTAATCTTAAATGCAAACATTGTCAAAACTGGGAAATAAGCCAGGCAACAATTGAAAGATTTCCATTAAGAAATTTAGAGCCCGATGATGTTGTTGGCCTTGCCTTGGAAGAAGGGTCAAATGGTATTGCATGGACATACAACGAACCTACCATATGGATAGAGTTTAACCTTGAGGTAAGCAAAATAGCAAAGAAAAAGGGGTTATATGGTGTTTACGTTACAAACGGTTACATTAATGAAGAGCCATTAAAAGAACTTTCAAAATACATAGATGCAATGAATATCGACGTTAAGGGATTTACTGATGAATTTTATAGAAAAATAGTGGCTGGAAGGCTCGAACCTGTATTAGAAACGGTCTCAAGGGCGAAAAGTTTAGGCATGCATGTTGAAATTACCTATTTAATTATACCAACACTGAACGATAACAAAGAAGAAATAAGAAAATTTTCAAAATGGGCATACGATACCCTAGGAGAGAATGCAATAGTACATTTTTCAAGGTTTCATCCTGACTATCAGCTTATGCATCTCAATGAAACGCCTATGGAAACAATGTTATACGCTTATAACATTGCTAGAGAGGAGGGTATAAACTTTGTTTATCTTGGAAATGTCTGGGATGAAAAATTTGAAACTACATACTGCCCAAACTGTGGAAGCCCTTTAATCAAAAGGTCCGGTTACAACGTAAAAATAGAAAACCTTAACGTTGATGGGACTTGCAAAATATGTGGTAAAAAAATACCCATTATTGGAGTTCCTCACTGATTTCTTCGGCCATTCTTTCCACATATCCAACTTTTAGGCCCATGGATCCAGCAATACTTTTTATGACATTTTTCCCTTCCGTATTACCCTCGTAATCAAAGACCTGGAGTTCTTTCTTTTTGATTTTTGACCTGAAAGATCCAATTACGCTTGTTCCCCTGATAATGATGCTGTATCCGGGTTTTACTTGTTTTCTAATATCTGGGAGCATATATTGATAAAGAATATCATGTTGGTCAAGAATAAATTCATAATCTATATTCCTCTCCTTTAGCAATTCTATTTCCTCGGGATTTGTATAAAATATTTCATCGTCAAAAAATACCTTCTTTAAATTGTAATATATCGCAACATTCCTTATTGTCTCCTTTAACTCTCTCTGCGTTGCATAGTCCTTCATCAATAATGAAATCCTTCTCACATTTATAGCACCAAACATTTTATATATATTTTCAATATACTTTGAAATGGCATTTTTTCTTGTGATATCAGATTCAATTAAAATCATGTCATCCCTTGGTCCCTTGGCAATGTAATTATTGTGGAAGAGGTAATTTATTATTTCAGACGTCAATTCTCTGCCAAGCGGTGATTCCTCTATGATCTCCTGAGGCGATACAAATGCCCTGCCCCTGAACATTTTAATCACGATTTCATGCTTTTTATCAATCTGTGCATTTTTTATAGCCTGAAATAATTTAATGTTTTTTGTTGAAGCGTACATGCTTTGGTCGGGTATGCCTCTTGTAAGGTAAAGCAGGTTGCTCCTTTTTAACCTTTCAGCGGAGATAAAATGCCAGCATCTTATGGGTATTTCAAACTCTGTTCTTATTCCCATGTTTAGATTGTCAAGGTCCATGGGCGTTTTTTTCCTTGTTTCAATGTCAATGCCCTGGCGATAAAACATACACCTTTCCAGATCCTGAAACTGGAAGTCTTTCCTGTAAACATTTCCCTTTATGAAATATTTGCCATGTTTTTTGAAACCAAATTTTTTCAGTATTTCAAGGTATTCCATTGGTTCTTTATTATTTATTTTTTCAATGATTACAATATCGTCATCATAAAATTCTGAAATACCTATTATCTTTTCTATTGCAAGTTCAAGATCGTTTTCAGGAACATTCATATTAATGATTGAAAGGCTATCCTGGCTTTCATCTATCCACAATGCACCTTCTAAATTTCCATTTTTAACAAGATAATAATTAAAATCTGGCCCGAATTTTTGAAGAAGTTCTATCCTGTATGGGTAAAGGAATGGGTCCTGAAAATCTAAAATTTCTGAATTTTCAGTATATTCTTCCCTGTTAATCTCACCATAATATATTATATTCGAAACCTCAAAAGTTTTTAATTTTAAGTTTGTAATTGTCTCTCTTATTGCTTGCTGATCCATACCAGTTAAATCCGCAAGTTCATTGATGGTGAAGGGGCCGATGTTTTTTATCATTTTTTCAAGCAAATCTTCAGGATTACCGTTTTCAACTTCAATTCTTGTATATTTGTTCCCTGGTCCTTTTAGTTCGTCCATAGAAAATGATCTTGCCACATAAAAATTATTTTCAAGAATATTTATGTATCCCCTTACTGTTCTTGGATGAAGGCCTGTTTCATCAGATATCTCTTGTATTGATGCTTTTTCCTTTGTTGCAAGTCTCATTAAAATATTTTTTGATTGTTCATCCAGTGCAATATTTTTAATTTTTAAAGACTGAGCGGATGATCTATGAACAAAAATGAATCTGTTTCCAAGAAATCTTCCATAAATGATCTCGTTACCTATTCTCATGTTCTCCCATTCTTGGAAATTGAAGTTCCTCACTCTTATGCTCGCTTCATAAGGAGTTGAAAAATAAATGTAATAAGAAAAGGCATCAATTATGTTATCAAATTTTCTTGTTGTTTTATTGAACCTGTATTTTATAATATCTTCCTTCGTTATAGATGCCTTATTTTTCAAATTTTCAAAATCATTTTTGAGCATATACTGTTTTTCATATCCAGGGAGGAATAGACCGCTCTTAACAATTCCATCTTTTTCCATTTCGTCCATTATATGCTCTATTTCTTTTTCCTTTGAATTTGCATAGAAAGCAATTTCAGATAAGGTTAGAGGTCCGTAATAATTCAATGTTTTTTCCACAATGAATCTTAGAGAATCATTTCTTTCTGCTTTTTCAACAATCCTTCTACCCCATAAAATCTCATTATCTTTAAAGTCCTTCCTGAAAATAATATATGCTCTTTCAAGGTCTCTCAGCACTTCCATGAAATCCTCCCTTTTCATTCCACTTGCTTTCCATGCTTCTGTTGTTGTTTTTCCATCAATTATATTAATTATTTTTTCATATCTTTCTTCTGGTTGAATGTCCCTGCCATACACTGTTCTATAATAAGGTAAAAATTCTTCCAATGTAAAAACGGATTTGTCCGTATAAGCTGAAACGAGTATTCCTTCTTTTACCAACTCTAGTGCCTTTGCTTTTAGATCATCAAAAGGTAGTGTTGAAAATGAAAATATGTTAATGCCCTTTTCGGCATTAATGTCTGCAGCTCCAACTTCCCTAATGAAATCAATTATTCCATCCTTGCCATTTATTGAAAATTTATTTGAAAAATATTCCTTTATAGTCTCTGTATTAAACATAAATCCATATTCTTCAGGCAAAACCTTTTTCAATATTTTCATATGTATTTCTTTCAAAAGAGCTGAACGGTCTTCCATAAGCACTATATCTGAAATGCTTGATAGTATAACATTGTTTGAGAATACTGATGGTTGATCTGAGTAGTCCTTAATTTTAACCCCAATATTGCCACTCTCTATTTTTTCCATTATTTCAATTGCATGTGGCATATCCATTACAATGTTAAAAATCTCGTTATACGTTTCCTCTATAACGGGGAAATTTGGTATTTCAGAAAGCATTTCGAGTATTTTATCACTTTTTAGTTGCTGTTTCGTTACGGATATGTCAGCACCTTTGTATTTTTTGAGAACCATAAAAGATCTTGTTGCACAATGCCTAAATCTTTGTTTGAATAGTTCAGTATTTTTTAATGCATTTTTTAGATCTCTAACCAGATTATCTGAATTTACAAGACCAAGAATAGAATTAATAGGTATTTGTCTTGCAATGGTGATCATAAAAGCATCGTCTGTAACAGTTATTCTGGTGTTCAATCCAAATTTGTTTGCTATGTTGTGTGCATAAACCCTGGATAGAGCATCATTCACTCTTCTCCCAAATGGAAAGTGGAATATGATATTGTACATTTTTGAAGGATCAATGTATCCTTCCAAAAAAACAAGTTCATCTGTTGGTACAGTATCCGACATTTGTTCCATTATATATTTATAAATGCTTACTGCACCTGACTTGTCAAGATAATACTCATCAATTAAATAGTTTATGACATCTTCTTTATTTTTTATTTTTTCTTCAATCATTTTTCTGAATTTCCCGACCTCAATGCTTAGATCAAAGCTTCTGGGTAGCATTTCTCCTGCCCAGGACGGTACCGTTGGTCTCCTACCCTCTGCCTTTTTAACATAAACCTTCGAACCCCTTGCCCTGAAGAATTCATAGGTCCTGCCTCCTAGAACAAATATATCCCCCTGCCTTAAATGCTCTACAAATTTTTCACTTAAATCACCTAGGGGTACGTTGTTCTCATCCAGAACCACATAATCTGCTTCTTCTGGGATTGTACCCATATTCATGAAATATATCATCCTTGTTGATCTTTTCTTTCCAAATTTTCTTTCATTTTCATCATACCATATTTTTGAATAGAATTTCTCACCATAAGTCTTTCCAGAAAGATAATCTATAACCTCCATGAACTTATCAAATGTTAATTCCCTATAACAATATGATTTTTTGATCAATGAATACGCATCATCAACATTCCAAACGTCTTCTAGGCTCATTCCCACAATCACCTGCGATAGCACATCAAGTGAATTTTTGGGAACAAAAATCCTGTCTATGTTGTTTTCATAAACCTCCTTTGTTAAAACTGTGCATTCAATAAGGTCGTCCATATCAAATACAACCATCCTTCCTTTGGAAACTTTGCCATACGCGTGACCCGATCTGCCAATTCTCTGAAGACCTTTGGCTATGCTTTTAGGTGAACCTATTTGCACAACTAGATCTATATAACCTATATCAATCCCAAGCTCAAGGCTTGTTGATGAAATCACGCATTTTAATTCTCCCCTTTTTAACATCTCTTCTACCCTTAATCTTGTTGCTTTGCCCAGGGAAGAATGATGTGCTTCGAGACTTTTAATACCCCTTTCCTTTAACTTGAATGCAACATGTTCTGTACCACTCCTGGTATTTGTGAAAATCAATGTAGTCCTATGTGAATTTATTAGATCAACAAGTATATCATACATCTTTTCGTTTGCAATTTCATAAGGGGTATTAACAAGATCAGGTACGGGCGTAATCACTCTAAGATCAAGACTTTTTTTTGCTTCTACTTCTGCAATGTAAATATCTCTAACTTCTCCATTATCATCATATCCTGCAACAAATTTTGCCATTTCTTCAATGGGGGATTGGGTAGCTGAAAGACCTATTCTTACAATATGACCTGAAAGACGTTCAAGTCTTTCAAGATTTATAGAAAGCATTACTCCTCTCTTGCTGGATGATAATTCATGTGTTTCATCAACAATGGCATATCTAACAGATCTGAATTTTTCCTTGAACTTTATTGATGATAAAACAAGTGCAAGTGATTCAGGGGTAGTTATGAAAATATGTGGTGGTTTTTTCAGCATTTTTTGCCTTTGGCTCTGTGGTGTATCCCCTGATCTTACACCCACTGTAATCTTTGGTATTTCAATACCCTTTTCTTTTGCAAGATTTTTTATTTCTTCTAAAGGTTCTTCAAGGTTCCTGTGTATGTCATTGGCAAGAGCTTTCAATGGCGAAACATAAACACAGTAAACATTATTTTCAAGCTTTCCCTCCTTTGCAAGAAGGAAAAGCTCGTTAATTATCGTCAAAAAGCCTGTCAATGTTTTTCCAGAACCCGTGGGCGCAGAGACAAGAACATTTCTACCAGCATGTATGTAAGGTATAGCATATGCCTGTGGTTCAGTTAAATCGTTAAATTTACTCTCAAACCATTCCCTAATAATAGGGTCAAGTAATCCAAGAACTTCGTCTTTTGTATATTTCCTATCTATCCATTTTATCATTCAAATGCCTCTGCAGAATCAGAAGGTAAAGAATTAATGGATATTTAATTTTTTTTAAAAACCAGATATATAAAAGTTACTTAATCTTAATGGGGTAAAAATAAATAAACACTATTAATTCATGTAATAAAGGTGAATTTAATGGATATTGAAAATTTGCTTATAAATTCAGGAGCTGTTCTATTTGGTGATTTTATCTTAACATCTGGTAAGAAAAGTAACTATTACATTAACATTAAAAAAGCAACAACAAATCCCTTAATTTTGAAGAAAATTGCAGCTGAAATGGCAGGAAATGTTAAGAATGAAAAAATTGCAGGTATTGAATTGGGATCGGTACCCCTTGCAGTAGCACTTTCCCTTGAAACAGGAAGACCATATGTAATAGTGAGAAAAGAGAGTAAGTCTCATGGGACAAAGGAAATGATAGAGGGTGATCTAAGTAATGGTGAAGAGGTTTTGGTTGTTGAAGATGTTGTAACAACAGGTGGTTCTGTTATTAGGGCAGTAAATATACTCAGGGAAAACGGTGCATTGGTAAAAAAAGTTATAGCGGTTGTGGACAGAGAAGAAGGTGGAAGGGAAAACATTGAAAAAGAGGGGGTTGAATTTATACCATTGCTTAAAGTCTCTTCATTATTATCTAAGTTTAAATAAAAATGTACCAAAAACTTTTTTAGTACAAATATCAATTTTTAATTATGAAATTGTTATCATTAATTTTGTCACTATTAATTTTATTTTCATTTCCAATCATAACAGAAAATGTACATGCACAGAATATGAATCAAAATGTTAATGAAAATTTAACTTTTTATCTTGAGAATGAAACAAATGCACATTTAATAAATAATCTAACTACTACATATACGTTCAATACAATATTGGGCTCGAGAGGAAGTATAGACAGCTCAAAACATTACATTATTGAAGATTGGTACCTTTTTCCTGTCCTGGCTGGTAATCTTACTATCTTTAATGCTACTTTTTGGGTATTTATCAGATTTAACGGCACAGATAACAATCCAAATCTTTATGTAAATATCTCTGAAAGATCACCAGATGGTCAGGAGGCAACAATAGGATCTGGGAGTTCGCATCCCATATTGGCAACCTCAATAGAATCATACGAGGTTAAAGTTCCAGTAGGAAATGTTACGATCCCTACGGGTTATTCTATCCACATTCACTTTCAGCTGAACGGTGGTACATCAACAATTTACTGGATTTATTACGGTAACAGTACATATGCATCTGGTATATCAATTAATACATCTACACATCTTAAAATAGACAATGTAACAATATTAAATTATAACTATGTACCTACAACCGGATTCAATCCACAGTGGAAAAATAAAACAATGTATATTGAAGCAAAAATATCAGATCCTCTTGGAAGCTATGATGTAAAAAATGTATCCTGTTATTTTGCTAATAAGAGTTATACAATGAATGAGATAGCGGGTAATCCAGATAGCTTTTATTCCATATATGAATTCAAAACAAATTATTCAAACTTAAGTAGCGGTAACCATACCATTACTGTTTATGCCCTTGATTACAACGGGTATTATTACTATTTGAACTATTACAAATACTACTACTATTTAAAATCGTATGAAACATATTTCTGGGTGGGTCTTCCAATTAGTGTTAATGTATCATTATTTTCTTCATCGGGCATACCCTTAAAGAATGCAACTGTGGATTTTTATTCTAATGGCGCATCTTATGAAAATTATACAAACGATGATGGTCTAACAAATATCTATCTTTTTTCTGGTACTTATTCAATAATCATTTATTGGAATGGAACATATTTATCCAAATGTATGCAGATCTATGAAAACATCACAAATAAATCCATTAATGGGAATATCGTAAACATAAATAGATCAATTTCATTAAAAATTTATGCAGATGTAGGTAATGCGTCTTTAAGAATAATCGATTCAGAAAACATGCCTGTTTATAATGCACTTTTATACATTACTTTTCCAAATGGAGAAAAGTTGATATTCAATACGAATCAGGATGGATATATCTTCTTGGGTCTTAATCCAGGTGGATTATACAGAATAGTGGTATATTATGAAAATGTAATGGTTGGTAACGGTACACTGAATTTTAGCTTTAACCAGTCTAAAACTTATGAAAGCATAAATGTCCCTGTGAACATATATCATGTTAATTTTCATGTCGTGGATTCAATTGGTAATGGCGTCCAAAATGCAAAATTATACATGTTAAGTGAATTTGGTATTGAAAGTTTTAATTCAACAAATTACCTTGGTTATACAAATATTGTTGTACCATATGGATATTATTCAATCACAATAACATGGTTAGGTGTGACTGTAAACTCATCTTACCTATATGTTAAAAACAATTCTTTTATTCAAGCAAATACAAGAATATTCTACTTGAATCTTTCTGTTGTTGATGGTGAAAATAAAACGTTAGAAAATACATATTTTTCATTAAATGGGAATGGGATTACAATGCTAATGCAAGAAAAGCAAAACTCTACATCCATAAGACTTCCAGCTGGAATATACAATATATCAACATTTTGGGAAGGAAAAAATGTAAACAGCACAACATTAAATTTAACAGGGAACATGGATCTAAGATTAAATGCTTCTGTTTATTATCTTACAATCAACGTTTATGATAACAATAAAAAATTACTAAATGGAACAGAAATCTTTGTTGAAGAAAATGGCTCTATAATTGCATATTCTTCAGAACCGAGTGCCATTTTTAAGATCCCATCAGGTAATTACACAATATTTGTTAAATTTACCACAGAATATTTTTTGACACCAGTATCACTCCATACTGAGAAAAATATAACTTTGAACAGTAATCAGGAATATAATATAAATATGAATTACCCACCATTGATCTTTGAAACATATCTTTTTTACATAATAATCTTGTTCATAATCATTATAGCTGTATTTTCTTTATTGCTTATGCATAAAATAAAATGATTTTTTACCAGGGCACATCTTTTTTTCCAATTTTGAAACCCAATACATTAACTAACCTGTGCAACAAAGGTGTAATTATAATTAATGTTAAAATAGAAACAGTGTTCCATAAATATTTGAAGAACTCATGCGGGAATGCTAAATATAGAAGCAATAATGAAATAATCAGAAAAGGGTATTGATCCAGAAAAAGTGCATTGCTCCCACTTTCCATTTTAAACCTTCTTTTAATGAATGAACCAATGCTGTCTCCAATCATAGATCCGAAGCTCAGTGTTAATATTATCAAAAAAGCTACAAGCTGAGATTGTGAAAACTGAACAAAATAATTATTTGGAAAAATAGATGCGAGTAATTGTTCTATCTCCCCAATAATTATACCGGAAAATGATCCACCAAAAAACCCTTTCCACGTTTTACCTTTACCAAGAATTCTTCGACCATCTATGAAATTTTTATTAAAATCTATAGGTTTTTTGCCCTTGAATAATACAGCTGCTGGGTTTGCAACATATGCTGGCAGCATGTACCAAAGTGCATTGATTATTTGTTCAATAAACATAAACACTATGTAAACTTTTTATTTTAATTAAATGTTTTCATTATATTTAAAACCCATATTTTTTAAATATGAAAGAATTTCCATTGTACCGCTTGAAAATCTTTCATTAGAACAGAATCTTGATATTTTTTTTAATTCTTCAATTGAATTACCAATGCAGGCAGGAAAACCTGCAATCTTAAACATTAAGATGTCATTCTCTCCGTCTCCAACTACTGCTGCATTATCTTCTTTAATATTAAACATATTTAAAACATATTTTAATGCTGATCCCTTGTTTATACCTTTTGGCAATATTAGAAATCTATCTATGTTTGTCACAATATCAATATCTTCCATGGATTCCTTAATTTTTATTACATAATCCATTTTGTCAAGTGTACAAGAAATTAAAAGTTCACCATAAATGCAATCCACATTATGTGATTCCAAAATTTTTTTAACATTTTTTGCTGTATCTTCTTGAATTTTATTAAATAACTTTATATGTTTGTTATGATAAAGAAAAAAACCATTTTCATATACTATAAAATCAAAGAAATTTTTCATCTTTTCAATGTAATTCCACCTTCTTCCTGTAATTATACCAGAAATTATTCCATTATTTTTTATATCTTCTAAATAGTGAATTAACCTATCATCGAATTTTAGGTTTTCATCCGTAAGCACTCTATCATAATCAAATGCAATCAGTTTTATTTGTTTCATATATTTTCGGAATACATCATTAAATTTTAAACTTTGGAATGTAAAGATTTTATAATCCTAATTCATTATCCAGATTAGAGGGCCCGTGGTCTAGCAGGTTATGACGTTGCCCTTACACGGCGAAGATCACCGGTTCGAATCCGGTCGGGCCCATTAATATTAAGGGGATATAGTTAAGAAAAAAACTTTTATGATTTTTTGATATAAATATAGAAAATAATGAATATTAATATTTATTGTTTAACATTGTCTGTTTATATAAGTCTAATAGCTTTTTATTAACCTTTTGCATAACATTCGAAGATTTTTCTCTTTTAATTGAATATTTCTGATAATACAAAACCCTTTTCTTATATTACCATATTTTTGACATTTTTAGGCTTTGTGAAAAGAATGCAACATTAACTTATTAAAATTCATGAAAAATTAAAAAAATTTAATTTTTAGGTGTCTCTTTTGTTACCTTACTTCTTCCTTATTTTTGCCTTTTCTTAATAATATTATTCCAATAACTATTGCATTTATTATTACCACTGCAATTATTCCAATCAATTAGTAATTCATTCTCTGTTCTACTTTAAATGTTGCAATTGCAGAATTCCCAGATACATTTACTGATCCTTTTGTATTGTTACTCTGATAGCATGATGGTAAATGTATTATTTATAAGTACGTTCCATTTGGCTCTGAAAATGTTATTGTATTATTTGCTGAGGATAGTGTTGTTCCGTTTAATGTCATAGACCATAATGTTCCTGGAAGTAGTCCATTCCGCTTGAAAGTTATATTGTATTCTTCAAAACTTCTCAATATTATTTCTTGAAATATACCGCTGTAAGCCCGTAATGTATTATTTGCAAGAGCAACCGAAATTACCTCTTTCGTCCTGAAGTATGGATTTTTCATTAATGTAGGCCTTGTTATTATAAAATTAGTAAAATTCTGTAATAAATTAGAATTATTTTTAAATTGGAGAAGTGATACCAAGACCTTATTATATTTTGGAATAACATATATTTTTATGAGTTTCCAATATTTAAATATTGTGAGGCAATAATCCGACAAATGTCAAATATATATAATTTTATTTCTATATTTTATGGATAAGCAAATTAAAAAGATTTTAAAGGATCCTGTGAAATTATTGTCCGAGGCTACTGAGATTGATATTTATTCAAAGAAGATTTATCTTTTAAAGCAATCTTCAATGTTAATTG
>Ga0080003_1000303_pt1 | contig 33862 bp, 33 predicted proteins | sample JossMetagenome_FD_69206 | JGI IMG/M metagenome (GOLD analysis project Ga0080003, IMG submission 69206) | Hot spring microbial communities from Joseph's Coat, Yellowstone National Park, USA - JC2_E (SPADES assembly) (version 2) | ecosystem: Environmental > Aquatic > Thermal springs > Hot (42-90C)...
GTAATAGTGGTGATAGCGGTCGTAGCGGCCTTCTACTACGCCAGGGGCAAGAACAAGGGAAAGGGCGCTAGCGGCGGGGCGCAGCAGGGCGGCGGACAGGCTAACAAGTGACGACTCGGTATTTCCGAACTTAAATGAAATCGAATATTTTTTGTGAATGCCTTGTGGGCCAGAAGATTTTGCGATTACGAGTTAATAAACCTGAAAGGGAATCCTCGTGTTTTAATTTCACAGTACCCGTCTTCATTGCGTTGGCGCGTCAGCTTAAATCGTAGTCCTATTGCGCGTTGTCGCTTCCCATGCGCACGGTGGTCCGCCCGCGTCGGGGATCTGTTTCGTTTAAGTTTGGGCCAAAACGCTTAAAATGAAGTTATTTTACTTAACAATATTGAGCCTAAAGGGTTTCGTTTTGCGTCGCTTCGCCACCATGCTGGTGGTGCTAGTTGTGGTTGCCGCTATAAACTTCTTCTTGTTTCAGGTACTTCCCTTTTACGTTCTTGGGATAAACCCCGAGCAGTGGTTCGTCCCTCTTCCCTCTGGCGCCGTGCACAACGTAGCCTACATAGAGAAGATAAGGGCTCAGGTTATAGCGGCCATGGGCTTTGACTTGCCCTTATACGAGAGGTTTCTGGTTTACTTGAAGTCGATGTTCACGTTTAACTTCGGCTACAACGTGGGAGGCGTCCTTTCTGGCCCCGTAATGGACACCATAACTATGTACGCACCCTACACTATTCTTTTGCTGGGATCTTCAACTGTAGCTGCCTTCATCATCGGCATTTACCTTGGTGTCATATCGGCCGCCAAGAGGGGAAAGCTTCTGGACGTGGCTTCCTTCACCACCTTGCTGTTCCTTTACGCGATGCCCAGCTTCTGGATTGGCACTTTGCTGCTGGTCTTCTTCTCTTACTCGCTGGGGATTTTCCCAATAAACGCCGAGGCTTACTTCTCGTCCTTCAAAGGGATTGCCTACGTTAGCGCCCTTTTGAAAGCAATGATATTGCCGTTCACCTCTCTCTTGGTGGTCAGCATAGGAGGGGTTTACTTGATCATGAGGAGTACCACGATCGACGTGATAAGCGAGGACTACATAACCATGGCCAAGGCAAAGGGATTGCCGAATTCCACCATACTTTACAAGCACGCGCTGCGGAATGCCATACTGCCCATAATCACGATTTTCGCCATTTCCATGGGCTTCATACTGTCCGGAGCGGTTATCACCGAGACGATATTTTCCTGGCCCGGGCTTGGCTACTGGACGTTTGTGGCCATAGAGACCTTGGATTTTCCCCTTGAGCAAGCGATTTTCTTCGTTATATCCGTCATGGTGGTGGCCGCGAACTTCATAGCCGACCTCCTTTACGGGTTCCTCGACCCGAGGATCAGGGCCGGGTGAGGTGAAAAGTAAGAGGCGAGAAGACATGAGTGGCATATTGAAGAAAAACAGTAGCCTTAGACTTTTCCTTCACAGCAAATTGGGTATCACGGGAGCTGCGATCATAATCTTCTTCACCCTTATGGCCGCTTTCGCGCCTTTTTTGACCAGTAACGCGCCCAACCAAACCTACGTGACTGGGCCATGGGCGGTACCTCAATGGGCTACGGTCTTTCCGGCGTACAGCGGCCTCCCGCCAAACCTGCAAGAGGTACCGAAAGCGTTATCGGGCTGGCAAGCCCAAGGGGCCCGCGGTACCGCTTTCTCGGTGTTGGATTCGGAGGCGATCCCATCTGCTTCAGCGCTCGGCGTAAACGACGCCCTATCCGTCAACGCGACCGTCCCCTATAGCGCGGCTACGTTCTCCGGTGAGACCGTCCTGACCGTCTCCCGGAACTTCACATACGATTACAGGCCGCCATACGACTTCCAGTTCGGCACTTTCGTTTACGTATTGAACGCTTCTAACGTTCAAGACTTCTACTTCAGGTTCCTCATTAGCGGCCCAACCGGCACTTATCACCTTACCAGCTATTCCCTCATGTCCAACTCTCCCGTGGAAATCATAAGCTTCAGGAACGGCATCCCGATCGGCCGTTGGTTTGATATCTCTCTCTCCAACGTGTTGCCCGACGTCAATACGGCGGCGCTCGGCCCTTCGGGGGTAACCGCGGCTAACACGGGGGAAATCTATCTCGGTAAGGAGGGTGTCTACAACTACACCGTTCAGCTTGTGGTGATACCCCAGCAGGGAAAGACGGCAAGCGTCAAGGTCCTCATCGCTTCTCCTTACTTTAACGTGCTGGGTAGGGCCTACGGCCTGCTGGGGAGTGATAATAGGGGCAGAGACCTCTGGTCCCAGTTCGTGTACGGCTCTAGGATCTCCATTGAAGTTGGTCTGTTGGCATCGCTCGCCACGGTTATCATAGGGACGCTTCTCGGTCTGGTGTCGGCGGTCGAGGGTGGGGTGGTCGACGAGTTTTCCATGAGACTCGCAGACGTCATCCTCGTCATCCCCTTCCTGCCCCTGGCCATAGTGGTGATCTTTGTCCTGACTCAGAACCCGATCATAGCGAAGAGCCTTTACGTGTGGTTGATCGTGCTTTTCTCGGTGCTGTCTTGGCCAGGTTTAGCTAGGGTTATACGGTCCCAGGCGCTCTCACTGAAAGAAAGGGGTTACGTGGAGGCGGCCAGGGCGCTCGGGGCCGGCAAGTTCTACATAATGAACAAGCACCTTTTGCCGAACATAATGGGGCTGGTTTACGCCAATCTCGCGCTTAGCGTTCCGGGATTCATACTGACGGAGGCCTCGCTAGACTTCCTCTTTCCGAATTCTTCTACGATACCGACTTGGGGCAGGATGATAGCTAAGGCCTACGATCACGCGGCCTCGGCTACAATTTACGGTTTCGGATGGTGGTGGTTCCTGTTTCCCGGCCTAGCCATAGTGCTGCTTTCTCTCGCCTTCGTGCTTTTGGGTTACGCCCTAGACGAGATCTTCAACCCCAGGCTGAGGCAGAGGTAAACGTCATGAGGGGCCGCCTCGTAATCGCGGGACTTGGATTCCTGGTCCTCGTACTGGCGTCCGCGCTGGTGGTATCGCGCTTTTTGGCCTCCTCTTCCGCCTTCCCCGTTGGGACGACCGCCGTTTACGAGGAACGCGTTAAGGTGGGGCCCACGGTTTACGTAAACGAATTCAATGTCACGGTTACAGGGGTTCGCGGTGACTTGATCAACTTCACCTACACCATAACGGAGTCGCAGAACGCTACGTTGACTAGGCCCTATTCAACGAAGAATGAGACGGTTTTGTTCACGCCTTCCAGCAATTCTTCTTACGTTTTCATGAAGCTATTCGGTCTGCCCGTTTTTGCATCGGGTCTGAAGACGGCGAGTGGCAATCTCGCCGTCTACTTCGAGGGCGTCCCCTACGCGGTGAAGTACAGCGAGACAGCCGAAGAGGTCAACTTCACCTTCCAATCTTATCAGGAATACGCCGGGCGCCCAGCGGTTTACGTTTCCTTCAACGGGACTTACACGGAGCAGGGTTTGCTCAAGAGCTGTTCGATATATACGCGGGTGCTAAGCGCCTACGTTTACGAAAACTGCACCTTGCTGGCCTCGAGGATCGCCGCGCGAGATTTTTCAAGATCAGGGGGCAAAGGGCAAAACTTTATAAGTGGTTAACTGCGAAAACGAAATTTTGGTGTGAGTAGCATGGCCCTTTTAGAACTTTCCGACGTTCGCATGTACTATCGGACCTCCGCCGGGTACGTGAAGGCCGTTGACGGTGTCTCTTTTTCGGTCGCCAAGGAGAGGACGGTTGGCATAGCGGGGGAGTCGGGCAGTGGAAAGACCAGCATAGCCAGCACTATACTCAAGTTGCTTCCTTCGAATGCCGAAATAATCTCCGGTTCTATAACGTTGGAGGGAAAAGACCTCATAACGGCTAGCGAAGAGGAGATGAGGAAGATCAGGTGGAAGGAGATCTCCTTAATCCCACAAGCCTCGATGAACTCGCTCAACCCGGTGTTCCGGATCGGCGATCAGATAGCCGAGGCTATAATGGCCCACGAAGAGGTGGGCAAAGCGGAGGCGATGGATAGGGCGCGGGAACTGCTCGGAATGGTCGGCATCCCTCCCGAGAGGGCGAGCAGTTACCCTCACGAGTTCAGCGGGGGGATGAAGCAAAGGGTAGCCATAGCCATGGCGTTGGCCCTCCACCCGCCCCTAGTCATAGCGGACGAGCCGACCACCGCCCTAGACGTCGTGGTTCAAGCCGAAATACTGGAATTGCTCAGGGACATAAAGCAAAAGTTTTCGACCTCAATCCTAATGATAACCCATGACCTTTCCATAATTTCTGAGCTGGCCGATGAGGTCCTTGTGATGTACGCTGGAAAGATCGTTGAGAAGGCCGACGTTTTTTCGCTGTATAAGAGGCCGATGCACCCCTACACCCAGGGTCTTTTGGGGGCCTTCCCGGACATACGCGCGCCCAGGAAGAGGCTAGTGTCCATACCGGGTTCCCCTCCCGACTTGGCCGCGCTACCGCCCGGTTGCAGCTTTAACCCCCGTTGTCCCTACGCCACGGATAGGTGCAGGACAGAGGAGCCAAAGCTGAGGGAGGTGGAGCCAGGCCACTGGGTAGCCTGCCATTACGCCGAGGAAATAGCGTCTGGAAGCGCAAGAGGAGGTGATCGCAGCTGAGCGCTACCCAAGAGAAAGGACAGCCGATAATAAGCGTCAGAGACCTGAAGATGTATTATGAGCCCAAGTTGAGCTTCATGCAGAGCCTCAAGGGCGCTAAAAAGGTGTTGAAGGCCGTTGATGGCGTATCGTTCGACGTCTATAAAGGCGAGGTGTTGGGTCTCGTAGGAGAATCGGGTAGCGGCAAGACGACGGTCGGCCGCTCCATCCTCAGGTTGGTCCAGCCGACCGGGGGTCACGTTTACTACGGCGGGAAGGACGTGTTGTCTGCTAACCGGGATGAGATGACCGAGATGAGGAGAAAGTTGCAGATAATATTCCAGGACCCGTATGATTCCATAAACCCGAGGTTCAGGATAAGAGACGTGGTCGCGGAAGGGCTGAGGATAAACAAGCTCTACAAGGACGAGGAGGACTTGGAAGCCAAGGTCAAGGAGGCTTTAAAGGACGTCAAGTTGACGCCCCCGGAGCAGTTCATGGATAGGTTTCCTCATGAGCTGTCCGGCGGACAGAGGCAAAGGGTAGCCATAGCCCGCGCTCTGGCTCTGGGGCCCGATTTCATAGTGGCCGATGAGCCGGTTTCCATGCTGGACGTGTCCATAAGGGCTGAGGTTTTGAACGTCATGCTAGACCTCAAGGACCAATTCGGTCTCTCTTTCCTTTTCATAACTCACGATTTGGCCCTCGCCAAGCACGTGTGCGACAGGATAGCCGTGATGTACTTGGGTAGGCTTGTCGAGTTGGCGGATTCGGAAACGCTCATATCCAAGCCGCTGCACCCGTATACGCAAGCCTTGATAGAGGCAATACCGGTGCCTGATCCGACCGCCCCGAAGCTCAAGGTCGAGATAAAGGGAGAGATACCGAACGCGACCGATGTGCCTCCCGGTTGCAGCTTTAACCCCCGTTGTCCCTACGCCACGGATAGGTGCAGGACAGAGGAGCCAAAGCTGAGGGAGGTGGAGCCAGGCCACTGGGTAGCCTGCCATTACGCCGAGGAGATATGGGCGAAGAGATCGGGGAAGGGAGTTGGACGAGGGAACGCCTTACACCCCGTCGGCCTTGGCCACCGTTGCAAGCGGTTCTCTGGTTTGCTTGGGCTCGTTGGTCGTGCTGCTTATAGTTCCGGGCTCTTTTCCGCTGTTCATCGTTTTTGCCGCTATTACGGCTGCACTTTTTTATTGGAGATTGCGTTCTAAAACTAACGATATGATGTATGCGATCTCCCATTTTGGCGTCTACGTGGACTACAACTACGTGGATGCGCCTTATATGGTTAGCAGGCTTCTTGCATTATTGCTGGCGTTCACGCTTCCCCTGCTCTTAATAGGGTTTTTCGGCCTAACCGCGGGGATCGATGTGGTTTTCGGCTTTTTCGTCGGGTTATTGGTCTCGAACTTCACCAATTTGTTGCGGTTGAGGCTTTGGCTTACGAGGGAGAATATCCAATTGAGGAAAAAAGTGGAAACGTTTAAAGAATCCGGAAGGCTACTGGTCAAGACGTCTTATAAGAGAGGGAGTTCAAAGGGGGCCTAAGGCTTCGCCCTTCAGGGCGTGGAGAAGGTCGGTTATGCGTTATCCGTATAAGTGGACTTCTCATGGCGTTGTCGTTGAGCAATAGAGAGCTGAAGGGCAGTTACGATCATCGCATGGTCGAGCCCCAGGTCATGGGTGAAGTGCTGAAGACGAGGGGTGAGGTTGATGGTTTGCTTCTGGATGGGCCTCCCTTTGTATCGGGTATACCACATCCTGGAACGGTGTGGAATAAGGTAATGAAGGACGTATACATCAGGTACTCGACCTCAAAAGGAAAAGCGCAGACTGTGAGACCTGGATACGACTGCCACGGTCTTCCCATAGAGCTAGCGGTCCAAAAAGAGTTGGGGATCACCGCTAAGGACGGCGTGGTCAAGTACGGGTTGGATAACTTCGTGAAGAAGTGCGACGAAATGTCGAAGAAGAACATGCAGGCGATGACCAGGGTGTTTCAGAGGCTCGGGGTGGCCATGGATTGGGAACACCCATATTGCACGTCTGAGACCGCTTACGTCGAGGCGGAGTGGAGGGAGTTCAAGGAGCTTTACGACAAGGGTTTGGTCACGAGGGAAAAGCGGGTCTTTTACTGGTGCCCAAAGGATGAGACCGTCCTTTCCGATTACGAGGTGAACAACTACGTGGAGATAGTCGACAGGTCCATATACGTTAAGTTCAGGGTGGAATCCGCGCAAAACGAGTACCTTTTGGTGTGGACCACAACTCCTTGGACAATACCCGCGAACGTAGCATTGATGGTTAACCCCGATGAGGACTACGTGGAGGCCGAGCTGAACGGAAACACGTACATCCTGGCCGAGAAGCGCTTGAGCGTGCTGGGACCTGGTTTCTCCGTCAAGCGGAAGTTTAGGGGGTCTGAGCTGAACGGCGTGAAATACGTCCATCCCCTAGGCTTTCTCTCTTTTCAGGCAATGGATCATAGGGTCGTTCTCAGTAAGGGATTCGTGAGCGCTGAGGAGGGAACTGGTATAGTGCACGTAGCTCCCGCTCACGGTCAGGAGGACTTCCAGGTCGGAAAAGAGAACGGCCTACCGATGCTGGACCTCGTGGACGAGAAGGGGAGGTACAGGCCCTTCGTGGAAAGATACGCGGGGAAGTACGTGAGAGAAGCCAACGACCTAATAATATCCGATTTGAGGTCAGCGGGTGCGCTTTTCAAGGAAGAACCCGTGAGTCACCGTTACCCCGTGTGTTGGAGGTGCGGTACGCCGCTCATAATGAGGCCTACTGAACAGTGGTTATTGAAGGTCAGCTCGGTCAAGGATGAACTCGTAAACGCGGCATCGGAGGTGGGAGTGATACCGCCTTGGCTAAAGGAGGGAAGGTTCTTGCCCTGGCTCAAGGGCCTCGGCGACTGGGTCGTTTCCAGGCAGCGGTACTGGGGAACCCCAATGCCCATCTGGGTTTGCGATAAGTGCGGGGATGTCAAGGTCATCGGTTCGCTGAAGGAGCTGGAGTCGTTAACTGGTAAGAAGATCGCCTCGTCCCTCGACTTGCACCGCCCTTTGGTTGACGAGCTTACTTTCAAGCATTCGTGTGGAGGTACAATGAAAAGGATCCCAGATGTGTTCGACGTCTGGTTTGACTCCGGTTCAGCCCCATATGCATCGACGGGGCGTTGGCCCCCCACCAGGTACGAGTTGGTTTTGGAAGGGCAAGATCAGTTCAGCGGTTGGTTCGCGTCGCTGGCCAAGCTGTCCGTCATGCTTTGGTCGACCATGCCTTATTCGAAGGTGCTGGCTCACGGTATGGCCCTGGACGAAAGTGGTAGGGAGATGCACAAATCCCTGGGCAATTACGTGGACGTGGAGGAAGTGGTAAACGAGTACGGAGCAGACGCCTTTCGCGCTTTCTTCTTGGGCCACACGCCATGGGAAGACGTGAGGTTTACGAAGAAGGGATTAGAGGACGCGCTCAAGAAGATAAATACCCTTTGGAATTTGCTCTACTTCGCGAGCACTTACATGGCCCTAGATGATTATCACCCGCGGGAACCGCCGAGGCTAGAGGTCGAGGACAGGTGGGTGCTTTCCCGGCTTATGGCCTTAGAGGCGTCCGTGACCTCTTCCATGGAATCGCTGCAGTTCGACTCGGCGTTGAAGTCATTGCTCGACTTCATGGTAGACGACCTCAGCAAGTGGTACGTTAAATTAATTCGCAAGAGGACGTGGGTGGAGAAGAAGGACGATCCCTCGAAGGAGGCCGCATACTACGCCCTTTACTGGTCGCTTGATGCCCTGTTGCGCATGCTCCACCCCTTCGTGCCCTTCGTCACCACTTTCTTGATGAAGTACTTGCCCGATGAGGATGCGGATTTTGCGTGGCCCGCCAAGTCGTTCCCGCGCGATGAGGATCTTGAAAAGCGCATGGAGGTCGCGAGAGGCCTGGTGGCGGCTGCCCTATACGCTAGGAACAAAGCTGGGATTAAGGTTAGGCATCCGCTCAAGGAGCTTTTAGTGAGCGGAGCGGAGCTCGGTGAACTCAGCGGGCTTGTGGCGGAGCAGGTCAACGTTAAGCGGGTCGTGGCCGTTGATCAAAAAGACGTGATGGACAAGAAGACGCGCGTCCGCTACGACGTATTGGGGTCTCTTTTTCACCAGAATACCCGCGTGGCTGCGGAGAAAGCGATTGCCGGGGAAAAGGAGGTAGAGATAGATGGGAAGAAATACGAGATACCAGGAAACGCGATCGAGGTGTATTATGAGCCAAAGCCGGGTTACGTGATGGTTGAGTTTGAAGGCTACAAGGCTTTTCTCAACACCGCGGTGGACGAGGAATTGGAGAGGGAGGCATTGCTGCGGGAGTTGGTGAGGAGAGTTCAAGAGACCAGGAAGCGCGCCAAGCTTTCGGTAGAGGACAGGATCGACCTCGTCTTATTGGTACCGAGAGAAATGGCGGCCTCTGTAAGCGGGTTGGCATCCCGCATGGTCGATGATACTAGAGCGGTCAGCATCAGGGTATCTCAGGAGCCGCCCGATGGGGAGTGGTTCTCGCAGGACTGGGACCTCGATGGCTTCGAATTGAAGGTTTACTTGAGGAAGGCGAATGGTTGAGTTCGTGAGTAGAATAGCGGGATCTCATAACCATCCCTGTTGAAGAAGGCAACGTGTTCCTTCCCCTCGAAGGGGTAAGCCGCTATGCCCATCACTTTTCCCATGAACGACAGTAGGTCTTGAAGTGAGGGTTTGAGGACCCCGCTTGGGTGACTGTGCATCGTGCCGATTATGGATGGAGTAAAAGGCGTGTAAAAGACGTTGACTGACGCGAAATCGCGGCCGTTGTATTGCAGCGGAGGAGAAAGGACTTCCTTGATGCGCAAGAACTCACCGTCTCTGTCACCCCTCAGCAGTAGCATTATCTCCCTTGGGTATTGGCCCCTTGCGTACTCAAGGACTTGAAAAACTAATTCCTCATCCATCGACACACCCCTTAACGGCTTCTTCACGCAGGGAATCGACCCGGAGCGAATAAGTTTTTTCTTCCTGGTTTTCGAAGGGACGGCTTGGCCTTTGGTCGCGGCCGTCAAAAGAATAAAGTTATAGATCGGGGGCGAGTAAGTATAGTCATGGAGTCCTTTGACGACTTGGTTGTGCCTCAGCTGAAGGACATGAAGTTCACGGGTATCTGGAGATTGACCCTCTTGCTTTCGAATTACGGCGACTCCGTCTACCTCAGTACGGGCGAGCCCGATTTTGATACTCCTAAGAACGTGACCCGCGCGGCCGAGGAAGCGATCCGCTCGGGTAAAACGCATTACGTCGATCCAATGGGCTTACCCGAGCTGAGGGAAGAGATATCGAAGAAGTTGAAGCGCGATAATTCCATCGACGTCGGACCGGACCAGGTGTTCGTCACGGTGGGAGGGCAGGAGGCGATATCAACAGTGTTTCAGGCCGTGGTCAGGTCGGGCGATAAGGTTTTGTTGATAACGCCGTCCTATCCGCCCTACTTTGACGCGGTTCAGATCAGGGGTGCAAAGGTCCAGCAGGTCCCTTTGCTGCGGGAAGACGGGGGATACCGCCTAGACCTGGAGCTGGTGAAAGAAGGGATGCGGGGAGCCCGCGTGGTAGTGATCAACAACCCATCGAACCCAACTGGTTACGTTATGGATGAAGAAGAAGTGCGGGCGCTTGTAGACCTAGCCGTTGATGAACACGTGCTGGTCGTTTCGGATGAGATATACGAAAAGATGAACTACAGCGGAAAGAAGTTGGTCAGCCCCGCCTCTTTAGCGCCTGACAACGCTATCACCATCAACGGTTTCAGCAAGGCATACGCCATGACGGGCTGGAGGATAGGATATATGGCCGTACCTAAGGAATTCGTCGAGCCGCTAAAAATCGTGCACCATACAAACGTGATATGCGCGAGCTCGATATCTCAATATGCTGCGCTGGAGGCATTGAGAGGACCCCAGGAAAGCGTGGTCAAGATGGTCCATGAGTACAAGGAAAGGATGGAGATGCTATACGAGGGGCTTGCCGCCTTGCCCGACGTGGACGTGGTCAAGCCCGACGGTGCCATATACGTCTTTCCGGACTTCTCTAAGTACGATAGGGACGATGAGGCCTTCGCGCTAAACTTAGCCGAGCGCGCGCACGTGGCCACGGTCCCTGGCAGCGGGTTTGGACAGGGAGGCGGTGGCCACCTGCGGTTGACCTTCGCCGCGTCCAGAGAGTCGATACGCGAGGCGGTGTCTAGGATTTCTCAATTCGTTTCATCGCTTTGAATGAAGCCCACGCATGAAGGGTAGCTTTTTTCGTGCCAGGGGGTCGAGCGCGTATCGGTGCGGTTTTGTCAGTATAAACGAAGAAAAACTCGGGCATCGCTTCTTTAACTTTTCGGGGGGTATGGGGACGAAAATCTTTTGCGAGAGGAGAGATGTGTAACCCCTTACCAAAGGTGCTTGTATGCGGTTTGAACGGTAGCTGGTGCCTTGGCCGATATGGGGGCAATCGGGCTTTCTCCCAGGAGCGGGGGAGAGGCGGAGGGGGAGGTGGAGGGTAGACGCCTGGGGATTATAACACCTCCCCGCCGGCGGAATACCCGCGGCATTTCCCGCGCAAGCGCGCCGGCGAACCGGGAAGCCCCGTCCGGTGGGCAAGGTAGTTCACGCATCTGTAAATGTCCTCATGGTCTCGCCCTTGCTGTGGTTTTGGTTGAGACGCAGGTTGACCTTAGCTGGTTTCTTTCGGAGCAACGCACATAAGGCGGCAAGCGCGCCATTACCTATGAGCATAACGATCTCGGTAAAGTTGCTGGAGATCCACGCGGAGAAGCTTGTGGAGGGCGACCTCGTGAAGGTCCAGATGCAAACCCAGCTGAACGCGCCTAGTGGACCAGTGGAGAGAAGGGGGCCGACCACCTCGGTTATCCCATTCGCCTTTAACATAAATTTCGTTCCTGCGAGCGGGACGTTGACCTTCCACGGTCAAATAATTTTGAACGGCGACCAGGAGGACTTGGATAAGATTTCCAAGGATATCGATGAAAAAAAGCCATACCTGCCAGCCCTGCAGGTAGCCCTAAACCACTCCATAGCTACTTCTATCCTCGTCTGCAGAGAGTTGGGGCTACCTTTCCCGCTTGGCTTACCTCAGCTGAACCCCAAGCAGGAAGAAGAAAAGGAGGAAAATCCCATCGCACCCTCCACCATGACGATCTGAAATCGACCAGCTCGTTTCAGGGGGCGGCGTTGGGCTTTATGCCAAAGCTTTCCCAGTAATCGAGCACTTGTTTTCTTATCCTTGAAATGGCTTCTTCGTTCCTTGGATTAAACAGGTGCGCGAACCTAGATTGGGTCTTCAAGTAGTTTTCTACGGGGGTAAAGTGGGGTATGATCGTGTGGATGACCTTCCCGTTTACGTATTTTTTCAGGGGCCAGATGCCGGTTTCTACTGCCAGCTTCGCGACCTCAATAGAGAGTGAGGGGTCAAAGCCCATGCCGGTCGGGCATGAGGCGAAACCTATGAACATTTTTGGCCCGCGCAATTGGGTTGCTTCTTCGACCTTCTTCATTAGGTCGAGCGGGTACGCAGGCGAGATCGTGGCCAAGTAAGCTGGATGGTGAGCCATCCATATTTCGAAGAGGTCCTTCTTCTTCTTTGTGGTACCCAGGGGATTCGCAGGTCCGATTGGCGAGGTCGCCGTCCTGGAGGCGTAAGGGGTAGCGCCGCTTTCCTGAAACCCGGTATTTCCGTAGGCCTCGTTGTCGTAGCAAAGGTAGTAGAAGTCCAACTGCCTGTCGATGGCGGCGGAAGTCGACTGGAGCCCTATATCGTAGGCCGCGCCATCTCCAGTCAGCACCACCACTTTCAGGCCCTGATCTTTTATTTTTCCCTGGGATATGAGAGAGTCCAGCGCGTCCCTTATGCCCTGGGCTCCGGCCGGGGCACAGGCGAAAGCCGTGTAAAGCCATCCCGTAGAAAGGTTAGAGTAGGGGTACGTCTGGAGTAGTGTCATGCACCCCGCTGCGTTAACGATCACCGCGTTCTCTCCGATTACTTTGAGGAAAAGCCTAATCATCGTCTGGGCGCCGCAACCGGCGCACATAGATGAACCAGGGCTCAGAGGCTCCTCCCGAGGGGTATCGCGCACCGTCCTTATCTTTCCCCTAGGCTTAAAGTCGGCTTCGGCCACTTTTTACACCTCCCCCTCCCTTTAGTGCGAGCTCCATCTGGAAGCGCACTGTTTTAAGGTCCGAATCTGTGAATAAAAGATGGGGTCCTTGTCCTACATCACCTTCCCGGAGGTACTTCAGCATGGCTTCGACTTCTAATTCCGTCAGCGGCTTTCCGCCCAACCCGCCGATGAACGAAGCCAACTTGGGCGATTCCTCTTTACCGTACAGGGCGCCTGCTACTTCCTGATAAATCACGCCACCCAGCCCGGGCGACAAATCCTGGTCGTATACGGCTACTCCTTTTTTGCCGCGCAGCTTCTTCTCAAGCTCCTCGGACGGAAAGGGCCTTGTCACCCAGAGCTTGATCACCCCGGCGCTCGTGCCTTTATCCCTCAACTTTTTGATCGCGGCCCTTGCTGACGTGGTGAAGGAATCCGAAATGATCAGCACGTAATCCGCATCCTCATCCATGTAACCCTGCACCGGTTCGTGAGACCTGCCGAAGGTCTTTTTGAATTCCTCGTTGGCATCCTTCAAGGCTGACTTGGCTCTTTCTTGCGCCAAGTGCACTTGATAACGGAAGTAGCTATACACCGAGGGATCGAGGGTGGTTATCCCCATAGAAGGAAGGTTTTCCCTCGAAAGGGGCTTTACGGGGTAATTCCCCAAGAAATCAGAAACAGACTGGTCATCTGGAATATCAACCTCTTCGCGCGTGTAGGATAGGTAGAAGCCATCCAGGTTCACCAGCGCTGGGAGCATCACCCTCTTGTCTTCGGCGATCTTGTAGGCTAGTATCACCGAATCGAGCGCTTCTTGGCAGTTTTCGGCATGGAACTGCAAGAAACCGGAATCTCTCGCGGCGAAGACGTCGTTGTGATCGGGTAGGAGGGTCAGAGGCGAGGCCAATCCCCTGGAGACGTTCACCATCACCATCGGGGCTCTCCAACCGGATACGTTGTAGAGCATCTCAAAGGCGTAGAGTAACCCCTGGGATGAGGTGGCCGTGAAGACGCGAGCCCCCGCCAGCGCGGCGGCGCCAGCGGCGGTTACCATGGAATGTTCTGACTCCATCTTGGTGATTTTGGCTGGGATCAATCCCTTGGCGGCCCACTCCGATAGCCTTTCGACGATCTCGGTCTGCGGCGTGATCGGGTATATCGGTACGTAGTCCACTTTTGCGAGCCTGGCCCCCCAGGCCGCAGCCTCGTTTCCCGTTATGAGGTCAATCAATCTGGTCTAGCACCTCGCTTTCTGGCACGCCGCGAATGGCCTTGAAAGGACAAACGTTTTGGCATATCATGCAGCCCTTGCAGTTATCGTAATCGATAAGAGGCTTTTCTTGATTGTCGAGTTGAATGCTCCCCTCAGGGCACGCCAAATAGCAAAGGAAGCAGGCCTTACATGCTTCGCGGTCGACCAAGGGCCTCACCAGCCTCCACTGGCCGGTTTTCCTGAGCACAGAAGTCCCCTTGGCAGTGATGACCGGAGTTGAAAGCGAAGGCTCCTCCGGTTGCAGCAGTATCAGGTGGTCCTCCTTCTTCGGGGCGATGATTGGAGGTGGAAGTGGGGACTTTCTTATCTTCCAGTACGTTTTGATCGCCGCCCTTTCCTCGGCCTCCAAGGCCTCTTTGTTTACCTTCACTTCCTTTTCGATCCCGATCAGGAGCTTGTCAACCGGCAGGTTGATGATGACGGCTGCTGCCGCGCCAGCGGCCACGGCGCTGATTGCCCCTGGGCTCAATCCTGCCACTTCGCTCGTCATGTCGACGCTCAACATGCCTGGAATTTCGGCGCCCCAGTTCACTATCCCTATACCTGATGGGCTTAGGTTTCCGAGCAAGCTCTTATCCACGACGACGGTGATGTCGGCGGAACCGGGGGCCCCTCTTTGCAATACCTCTTCGGGCGCAGCCGCTACGTAGGAATAAACCGGGGCCCCTCTTCTTTCCGCACCGTAGATTGGGAAGTCTTGTACGTGATAACCAGATTCAAAAAGCGCCCTCCCGAGAATCCTTCCCGCGGTCTTTATCCCTTGCCCTCCGCGACCGTAAAAAACGACGTTTACAGGGCCCATCGAGGGATTTAGGTTCATCTTTCCCGTATTTATCGCGCGCTAGCGTTTAACCCTTCGCGGGTTAAGCAGGAGGAATTCGCTCCCGTGAGGATGGATTAGTTCACCATTTCCCGTCGAGGTAAGCCGAAGCGGGGCGGTCCCTTTTATAATGCGGGCACGAAGTCCCCAAACTCACCCAGAGCAAGGCGTCAGCGACGAAAACGATTGACGGGCACAACCGGAAAAAGAGGTAGGAACGGACGGTTTGCCACTATCCTTTTGTCCGCAGAGCTCGCGATTCAGTAGGCGAGCTTTTTGAAGAAGTTGTCAGCCCTTTCCCGCCATTTGGGATAGCCCGAGGGATCGGCTGGATACTCTGAGTATATTTGCATAGCGGCTTTTACGTCGTCTGCCATTTGCTTGATTTTGAGCAGCAAAGAAGGCCTCCTAAGCCCTTTGATAACGAGTTCAGCCTCTTTTTGCAGATTCACGCGAACGACTCCAGTGACTGCAGCCTCGGTTACCATTTCTTCATCCATTAGACCAGAAGACATGCCGAAGTTTATGTCGTCGTTGGTCAGCTTAAGCAAGAACCTCCTGAAAACGTCCAAGCCCGCCTGCTTCACGCCATATACCTTCATGTAATTGACATTATAGCGCCAAAGTTCGCTCACGCCAGGAAGCTCTGCCTCGCCGAGGGCTTCGGCGATGGCCTCGGCCGCTAGCTTAGCGCTGAGCATGCCACTACCTATGCCTCCTCCTGTCACGGGGTTCACGGTTGCTGCCGCATCCCCAGCGAACAAAATGCCGTTGCCGACCATGTTTCCGAATGGTCTCCTCGTGGGGACTGTATCTCCGCTACCCGTAATTATTTTGCCAGAAAACCTCTTTTTCATCCACTCTAGCGTGGCGATTTTGGGGTTAGGGTATTTACCAATCATGGTGACGCCAAGACCCACGTTGGAAAGATTTCCCTCGGGGAAGGCCCATATGTAGCCGCCCGGGGAGGTGACCTGATCGAAGTAGAGCCTTAAGTAACCGCTCTCTAGGGAGGGGTTTAACCCCTCCACGATGACCCTATAAGCGGCGACCGCGTCGCTTCTTTCCACCGATTTCTCGATCCCCCACTCTTCCGGCATGGCGGGCCTCAATTTAGTTTTATTCCCGGATGCGTCTAGCACAAGCCTCGCGGTATACTCATCTTTTCCCTTTATTCCCTGGACGCGCCCATCCTTTATTACGGGTTCGGAGACAGGGAAGTTGTCCAGAAACTGGACGCCGGCGCTCTCAGCTTCCTCTACAAGCGCCCTGCCGAGGCCTAGGCGATCCACGGTATAGCCATAGCCCTTTATCCTGAATACCCTCTTTTCATCGGGGGAGATTAGATCCGCACCCACTATTCTTTCTCTTATGACATCTTGAGGGAGGTCAACCCCGGCTTTTTTTAAGTCCTCCTCTCCTATGGCGTCTCCGCAGGCCTTATCTCCTATGCGAGCCCTTGGTTTACTGTCCAAAAGTAGTACTTTGAACCCCTTCTCGGCTACTTTCTTAGCGGCTACCGCACCAGTGGTGGCCGCGCCCACCACTATTACGTCGTATTTCACTTCGACGTACATCCACCTCTTGCCCTTAAGTTTTTTGAAGATTTTCCCGTTTACTTTTATAAATGAGAGAGCTCAAAGGGGATGGAAAACCTCGCCCTTCATAGATGGGGATGGATAGCCCCCTTGTAGAAGGTTTTAGAACTTCTGAGTTTCTCTTTTTGTGATGATCTCAGAAGACTTCATCAAGCCGACTGTTAGAAGACGAGGGGCAGGGGTCGATTTCTCCGGCGATTCATGGCGAGGGCATCTACGAATTCATGCACACGAATCAGGGGACTGACGTCGTGGACCTTTTACCCGAAGGTTTTAAGGAAAGGAAGCTCAGCAGGTTGGCGGACCTATCGGCTAAGCCCTTCAAGAGCTCAACTACCGGAGGAGGTGGGGGTTCTCCCAATGACGCGACGTAGGGTTCAAAGGTAAGTTGCACGAGTATTACGAGAAGTATAAGGAGGAACTCGAAATCGTCAGCGCACAGGCCGCCGTGCAGAAAAGTGACAAGGCTTCCATTTTCGTCTTCCCTTAACTAAGGATTAAGAATGAAGGGAGACTACCATCCTTTGTGAGGCGCGTGAGCCCACCGCGTCACGGGAACGAGGGGAGGAGCGGGATGAGGAAGTCGCTCATTGTGGTGAGACATGAGGGGTAAGCCGTAGACGAGCGAGGTCGCCTACTGGTCCTGAGGGACTTTGGCCTCGAACTCGGATTCACCGGCGGGCTGAGGTGGGGCGGCAAGGGGAATAGGCTCGAGGTACACCGGGACGATGCTAGGAACGCTTGGTACGCATCTATCCCGGTCGATGTGGGCGCTTAGACGACGAAGAATAGTAACAACTCGAAGTACATCGTGCAATGTGAGAGCAAGTCCGTACAGACGAGTCCCCCAGGTTGGCGAGGTGGCGTCGATCGACTTGGGCCTGAAATAAAGGTCTTGGCCAGCGCCGTTGTCGGCGACGGCGCTTGGTTGCTCTACAAGGTGTTAAGACTGAGGAGGACTAATCCTGCCCGGAAAGGAGGATCGCAGAAATTCGGTTGTTTGCGGGGTGAACAAACAACTTAGGGGCAGTGGAAGCTCGTGATTAGTTGTCGAGGGAGAAGAGGAGGCATTTCACGAGGTTGACGAGAAGGGTACTTTACCTTCAAAGGAACATCGCTTCCCACCTGGTCAAGGCGCTCCGTCAACTCGGCGTCTGCGCGATCTACTTGGACTATCCTTTCAATATAGCGCAGAACAGGGCAACGCGTTCACGTCAGATATGTGGTCTTGCCGTGAATTGATGGAATCGATCGAGTTGAAGGCCCAAGAATGCGGCGTGAAGGCCTTCGAGGTCGTCGAGCACGACACGTCCAAATACTATACCTGTTACGGCGGGGAAGTAGAGTGGTGCCCTAGAAGAGTGGTCAGCTCTTCTTTGGAGCTTAAACTGTACTTCGGCCCGGACGGCGCGCTGAACATCCTGAAGAAGGCCACTAACTCAGTAGTTTCAACGGTAAAGAAACCGTTCTTCTTTCTGGTGGGCCACAACGGAGTAGCAACCGTAAGTAAGTGCGACCCTTGAGACCCCTGGAGTCTTCACAATTAAAGGCAGGAGGAGGTCGGTTACAGATTACCATGCTCTGATGGGACGAAAGGGGTTCGATCGCCTCCGCGTGGCTACTCAAGTTGGTTGAAGATAACCCTGCTCTGATGGGCGAGGCTTTCCTCCTTCATCAGTTATGGTTAGTCGCATTAAATCTTTGTAAGTAGCAGTCATCGGCTTGAGGCTAGCGTTCAAGGAGAAAAGTCCATTTAGCCTTAATCACTGTTACAAAAATGGATATTCCAAAATGGTTTGTGGTACTCGTGTGGGTTGACTTCGGTTTGAGCGGCTCTTACTCGCGTTCCTCGGCTGGACTGCGGTCGCCGCCTTCACACTTTGGTCAAGGGCAGGCGAGGGTTTGTAATCCTTTGCAAGTTGCCCGCCCAAGGAAGGGGTCATGGCAAAGGGATAAAAGGTTGTGCCTTAGCACAAACGGTGGGTTCACACGTATTACACGGGTAAGGGGGATGACGGTAAAAGCGAAATGGGCGCTAAAAGAGGTTCCAAAGGGGATCTCGTTTTTGAGGCCGTTGGCACGCTCGATGAGCTCAACAGTCAGATTGGCGTGGCTGTGACTTACGCTGTTGACGAAGAGGTGAGGCGCCAACTCCTTGCAGTGCAGAATGACATATTCGCGATAGGTTCGCATATTTACTTCAGGGTGAGCGGAAAAGATACTGCACGTTTTGAATCCAGGCGCAGAGAAGACCTGGAGGATTTCATCTCGAAGATGTCAGCTGAGTTCCCCCCGCTCAAGAGTTTCGTCATCCCGGGCGGCAGTCAGGCAGCTGCTTTTCTTCACGTTGCAAGAGCAGTCGCTCGCAGAGCTGAAAGAGAACTGGCGAAGCTATCTGGCGAGGTCAGCTTTGATCCCGAAATCCTCGCTTACATGAACAGGTTATCTTCTTACTTATTCGTCGCAGCCCTATATTCGAACCACAAATCCGGGATCAAGGAGCAAAGCCCAAAGTACTGATCTTGGCCGTTGGCCGTTCGTTCTCTTTTGTTTTGTTAGCGGCGCGCCCTCAAGGCTTTCAGCGTGCGATGGATTCCGCATGACAAAGGTCTTAGTTCTCTTCGCGGCGTTTTTCTTCTCCATCGTTTTCCTGACCGCTCAGCCAATCGGCGCCGTTTACGGCGGCGTTGATTTCGGTCGCCATGAAGTGGTCCTTAACCTCAACTATAACGCGGTTGACGCCAGGTATTGACGAAACTCTTTCTTTTACGGACATGGCGATGGAAAGGGCAAACTCGGCAGGGCAAAATGGGGTGGTCAAGTGAAACTTTATCCTTACGGTATGGTCTGATCCTATGTCCACTTCATCTATCAAGTTCATCTCCACGATGCTGGCTTGAACCTCGGGGTCTACCACGTCTTCGACGCTTTTTAGGATTTCTTCTTCTGTGGGTATCACAAGGGAGCGTCACCGGTAAAATAAATGGATGTCGTCGAAAAATAAGGAAAAGATAAGCTGAAATACTCCCCATCCCAGAAATCGGCATGACCGTGATAATTCCAACGTATCCTGCGGGTGTTTACGTGTTCGCAGCCAAGATAGTGGTCGTCGTTTTGCTGGCGCTGGGCTTTGTTTACGGGATTAGAAAGGTTATTGGAGCTAGCCGGCAATAAAAGCCGCCTCTAGATCGGCTGTAAAGCTTCCTCGTGACGTAGAGCGATTAAGCTTATTTCCATCGCTCTGCACCAGAGACCCCATCCCGAGGGCGGGGAGCCAAGCGCAAACACTTCTTGAGCTAATAATTGGGTCGTTCCCCTTCCCCGAAAGCCGAGGCCAACTACCGGTTCAACGCGCCCATAACCATAGCCGGTGCCTTAACGGTGAGGTAAGGGTCGCTATTGCGCGAAAGCCCTGCGGAGATGAAGGCCTCCCGCGAAGGAGCTGGAAACACAAAAGCCCAACTCGTGGGGTCGGGCTAGTTTACTTATAGGTATAAGCCGAGTTTTAGCAGCGGTTTGTGGAGAGCAACGTATCTCGAAATAGAGCTTTCGTTAATGTGAAGTAGCTAAGTAACTGGCCTAGTATTCCGCCTGATCGGCCCCAGCTTTTAAGGGACAGGTCACGAGCGAGATTAATAGTTCGTGAGGTCGCTAAATGTGGTAAGGGACAAAGGAGTGATGAGTTAGCGAATTTACGCAAGGGAAATGTCGGAGATCTACCAAAAGATCTGTGATGAGTTGCTGACGGAAGACTAGTTGAGAAGTTGACACATGGTAAGGCAGAGCTAAGACCGGGGTGATTTCCAATCGCGAACTGCGTGCGCCTAGCGTTGAAAGCTTCCACCAAAGAAGGTTGTTCGGTGAGCCCTTGAAACTGCAATCACCCTCAATGCGCTTGGTGCAAGCAAGTCTAAGCGCTTAAAACCACTGGCGTTTGCAAACCGTATGAAACCGGAAGACGCCTTGGGTTTTGCTTTGAGCGACAACGGCTTCTATTTCCCAGGAAACGGTGTTCAGCTAAACGAGGCCAAGTACGTGTTTTTCGGAGTGCCTTTCGATTCGGGATCTTCGGGTGCCCCCGGTTCTAGGTTTGGGCCGAAAGCGGCCAGGGAGGTCGTGCAAGACATGGAGCTATGGTCGCAGTTCTTCGGATTGGACTTGGAGCAAATGTTGGTTTACGACGCTGGGGATGTTCCGGTTAGTCACGGTGATTTTCCCGCGAGTTCAAAGGCGGTTACCGAGGCGGTGGAACGGATAAGGCGGCTGGGCAAGACTCCCTTGATGATCGGTGGAGAGCACACTTTTACTCCCTTTGCGGCCGCCGCCGCGGGCGCTGATTCGTTGATCGTATTCGACGCCCATGCCGATTGCCGTAAGGACTACCTCGGGAACCCGTTTTCACATGCTTGCGCTACGAGGATCTGGGTCGAAAGAGGAGGGAGAACCCTCCAAGTGGGAGTTAGGGCGACTAGCAGGGATGAGCGGGAATTCTGTTCGCGCTTTGGCGTAATTCAGGTGGACCAGTTTCAACTGGAGAAACCGGAGTATGAGCAAAAAATAAGGGATTTCGCACTTAGCGCGCGGGGACTGTACATTTCGGTGGATTTGGACGTTTTCGACCCGGCGTTTGCTCCGGGCGTGGGGACGCCGGAGCCATTGGGCATCTCCCCCCTTGAAGTTGTCAAGCTCTTCGGCAATATATCGGCTGCCAATGTGGTCGGTTTTGACGTGATGGAGCTATGCCCACCCCGTGATCCCTCTTACTCGACGGCCGCCCTCGCAGCCAAGCTCTTCATGGAGTTTTATGCATCAAGGGAGTCCCAAAGACGGCAAGGTTGATGCGTTCGTACAACGTGAGATATTTGGGAGGCCCTATTGCTCAGTTTGACGAAGACTCTTCCACCGCACCGCGGGCACTTGAACTTCGAAATGAGTAGGCCGGACGCCTTCCAATCCTCCTCGGTCAGCACATAACCACATTTAATGCATTGATAGACGGGAAACTGGTTGCTTTCCATGGGATTACCTAGGAAATCCTTATTAAGGCTTTCACATTATTACATCGGGCTTGAATAGCGATATGGGCGAAGGTTCCAAAATAATAGGCGCCACCGACGAAATAGGTATCTGGCAGGATCTCCTCAAGGAGCAGCAGAAAATAGAGGTAAAGGTCGAAAAAAGCAAATACAAGAAGGACGTGACGGTTATCAGCGGCTTCACCGATCCCCTTGAAGCCAAAAGGATCGCCAGTCTCCTAAAAACGAAATTGGCCTGCGGAGGCACGTATAAAAACAGTGCCATAACGCTTCAGGGCAATCACGTAAATAGGGTTAAGGAAATCTTGGTTGCGGAGGGATACCAGGAATCCAACATAGTAATAATGCCTTGAAGTTCTTTATCCGTTTGCTTCGTAACATCTGATTTTTTGTTTGGCGCTTTCGGCGTGATTCATTCTCAGCGGCTTTAGGTTCGGCCTTCGAAAACATCGATTTCAGGATTGATTTTCTGCGTTGGCTTTTTCTTCCTCTTCTCCCAGACCGCTTATGTTTAAACGAGAAAGCATTTCTTTGTACCTATTTCTTACGGTCACTTCGGTTACCTGTGCCGCCATAGCTATTTCTTTTTGCGTTCTCCGCGTTTTCGTGAGCAGGCTGGCTATATAGATCCCGGCCGCAGCCAAGCCCGCCGGGTCCTTGCCCGCCGTTATACCGCTTTCCTGGGCTTTCTTTATGACCTCGGCTGCCTTCTTCTGAGTTTCGGCGCTCAAGTGAAGGGGGCTCGCTATCTTTGCAACGTAGTCAACGGCGTCCGGCACTGGCACATTCACGCTGTTTTCCCTCAGCAGTAATCTGTAACACCTGGCGACGTCTTTTCTGCTGGCCTGGGTGTAGTTGCTGATCTCGTCGAGCGACACCGGGTTCCTGAGCTTTCTGCACGCCGCGTATATGGCCGCCGCTATCACCGATTCTATGCTTCTACCCCTAACCATCCCGCTGGTGGCAGCCCTGTTGTATATAACGGCGGCCTCATTTCTTATGGAAGTCGGAAGACCGAGCTGGGAAACTATCCTATCTAGCTCGTTGAGCGCTTGTATCAAGTTCCTGTCGTGGCTTCCCTGCAACCTGGACCTGACCTGCCACTTCCTTATCCTCTGGAGTTCTATCCTCTTCTTCACGCCCATCTTACCGCCCAGGTTGTATATGTCCTTCGTGTCGATCGTTGTCGAGAGCTGGGCTGCACCTATCCCGGGTATGGTAGGTTCGCCCACCCTGCTCCGCTGGTCCCTTTCTTCCTTAGTGAAGGCCCTCCACTCTTGGCCGCTGTCCATGGCTTTGTCGCTGATCACGGTGCCGCAGTCCGCGCAAATCGTTTCTCCTCTTTCGGGATCGTAAATGATGTTCGTGCTGCCGCAGACGGGGCAAACCATCCCCTTGACCTTTATCTTAGACCCTAATTCATTCTCTCCTTTATCTTCTTCCATCAGAAACACCAACTAAATATTTATATACCCTATATATAAGCTTATTGCTCGCCGAGTTCGGCGCTAGGCCTTTAAGGAGCGGCCCTGCTTACAGGTGTGGCCTCAGGATAATTCTTTGCTGCTGGTGCTGGGATTCGTGCTGCTAGTCTTGGCGTACCTTTCATTGCTCGCTTCGCTTCCGCAGTTCCTCACGAGAAAGAAGCCGCTGAGTTACGAGGTGAAAGACGTCGCCTTCCCGCCGCTCACGATCGAGGTTGCCACTTACAACGAAGGAGACGCCGTCAAGAGGTCCCTCCTATCTATACCTGGGGCTGGATACCCACTTGACCTCTTGAAGGTGATGGTTTTGGACGACAGCGACGAGGAGTCATCAAGAAAAGTGGTCGACCTCTGCGTCCGCGAGCTCAAATCGCTAGGGGTGGACGCCGTCGTCTACAGGAGGGGGACTAGGGAGGGTGGGAAGCCCGGTTTCCTTAAGCAGGTAGAAGGTTTGATCACCACTCCCTACGTGTTCATCGTTGATGCCGATTTCACGTTGGTTCCGGGTTCCCTCCCCAAGGCGGTTTCATTCGCGGTCGCGGGAGGTTATTCTTACTGCCAGATGCGCTGGGACCTAGAGGGTGAGGGCTTCGTGGCGGATCTGCAGAAAACCCTTTTGGATTATCACATGTCGAACGAACAGGAAAAGGCCTTCTCGGTCGGGGCGCCGGTTAAGATAAACGGTAGCTGTGTGCTGCTTAAGAATTCCGATTTACTCGAGGTGGGGGGCTGGAACGCCCATACGATAACCGAAGACTTGGACCTAACTGTGAGGTTCGCACTGCGCGGTAAGAAGGGGGCTTTCTGGCCCGGGCTCGTAGGGGTCGGCCTTGCCACGCCTAGCTTCAGGGCGCTCTTCCGCCAAGTTGAGAGGTGGGTCATGGGCGATGCGCGGGCTCTAGTCGAGCATGGCCCTTCAGTATTGAAGATGGGCAACCTCGCTACTTCGCTGACCGCCTTCTCATATTTTTTCAACTACATACCTTCGCTTTTTTCGGTGTTTCTATTGGCGTCTGGGCTTATCGCGTTGTTTTTACCGCTGACCGTCCCGTTCGCTCTTCTGCTCTCTCTACCTCTTCTAGCTGGTGCTTTATCTCTCTTCCGCAAGGAATACTTGCGCCTTTATCTGATTTCATTTTCCTATTCCGTTTTCGTGGCCTTTTTCTTACTGTTGGGTATGCTGAGACGGGAATCCCAATTCACAAGGACCGAAAAGCGGAAGCCGGCAGATAGAAGCGCCGGGTTTGGAGGCTTACCCATATTTTTTATCGCGGTGATTCTGTTGGCGGCTGCCCTCTGGGGCATGGCGACCTTCAGGGTTATACCCGCGCTTCTTATCTTCGTTTATTCGGTTTCGTTTTCGTTGGTATACGCCTTGTGGCGAATGTCGTGTAATGTTCTCGACTTTTTTCTATACAATCTCTCATATATGGCCGCTATCATTAGTGGAAAAAGCACTGTTATGTCACCCTCAACCGTTTGATGCTTGGCCTTTTCGTTGACCTTGCCCCAAGAGATGGCCTCTCTGAGCCTTGCTCCGGAAAGGGAGCCATCCCACTCTTGCGCAGTGGTTATGTAAACCGCGTAGTTTAGCCCATCTTTGAACTGGTTCCACCAAATGGTGTGATGCTTGGATATACCGCCACCCAGGATGATGGCCCCACTCTTCTTGCTAGAGTACACTATGTCGGAAAGTTCCTGTTCGTCGAGGAATAGGTTGAGCTTTAAATCCTTGTGGGTTTCCCAGAACAGCCAGAGCTGGTACCCGAAAGCACCGTCGAAAGGACCTGGAACAAAAATCGGTATCTTGTTTTTGTAAGCCTGGTAAACTATGGAGCTTTCCCTCTCGACCTCGTTGGACAGCTTTTCGCCGACCTTCCATATTAGGTCCTTCGTGGAAAACTCCTTTGCATGGTTCTCCTCGTATATCGATGAAAAGATTGGTTGCAGCTTCTTTTCGAGGATTATGCCGTAGCTCTCATTTGGGACGAACACGTTTCCCAGTCTGTTGATGCCCTTCCTCCTGAGCTTAACATCGTCGGCCAAAAAATCACCGTGGTAATAATTTTCCCACACCCTCGCGAGATCGTGGTCTAAGGTCCCGCAGGTCGTTATGACGACATCCACGAGCTTATCCCTTAATAGGCTTGCTATGACGCCCCTCGTACCGGTGGCGATTATATCAGCGGGAAAAGATAGAAATGTCACGGATTCCTCGTCCTCGAGCATCGCTTCAACTATGTTGGTCGCTACGGCTAGCTTTTTAGCCGTAAATCCCCCCGCGCTTTCGAACGCGCGGATCAAATCGTCTGCTGACATCTCTGTGCTTATCTTTATATCGCTAACTGGCTTCATACGTAGATTTTGCGCCTAGATATAACCGTATCCCCGTGAGCGCTCTTGTTGGCTTACGCGGACTCGGTAGCGCCTCCTAGTTTGTGACCCTCGAGAAAACTTAAACGCGGGACAAGTCTTTACGCGAGTTGGTGTCTTTCTCGAAGATCCTCGTCGGTGTAGATGGGTCAGCCGCGGCGTTGGAGGCCGCGCGCTACGCTGTAGAACTGGCGAAGAGGCTCGGCGCAAGCGTGACATTCATGGGCGTGGTCGACGAGGAGAACTTGGAAAAGATGGAGAGGTCGGGTATGGTAAAGAGGGCGACGGCTGAAGCAGCTATGGAAAGGGAGATGATGAACTTCACGGATGAGGCGGCGAGAATCGCCAAGGGAAGGGGCGTTGCTTGCGAGCAAGTAGTGGAAACCGGCGATGTCGTGCAGGCGCTAATAAGCAGAGCCGTGAAAGGGAACTTCGACCTGTTAGTGGTGGCTTCAAGGAGAATGGTTAGCTTGGAGGCGGTGGCCACGGGCGAAAATACGGCGAGGCTGGTGAATTTTTCTCCGATACCCGTACTCGTTTACAAGAGTGGTGGTTAAAATGGAAAAGCAATTAAGCGAGCTCAGGAGGAGGTATGAATTGGCGATATCGGAAATGGAAGCGCTGGCCAAGGAACTCAAAGAAGGGATCAGGAAAGCGATGCCGGCGCTGGTGCTGGGTCTCGCTTTGAGCGGGTTCATACTTGGATTGATGGCTTTCGGCGGTGCGGCCGCGGCATCATCTAACTCAACGGCTGCTTCTTCGGCATCGAGTTTGGATCTGATGAAGGGTTATATGGCGTTGGCGATGGCGCTGGCGGTCGGCTTGGCGGGCGTCGGTGCTGGGTACGCCATAGCTGGCGTGGGCGCATCTACGGTAAGCGCCTCGGTGGAAAAACCTGAAACATTCACAAGGGGCTTTATCATAGTCACTCTCGGGGAAGCGCTGGCGATTTATGGCTTGATCGTCGCCATCCTAATTTGGATCTCCTTCTGAGGACGGTCAGCAATCGTTCTGCTCCTCTACCTAGATGATAAGACGAACGACAATCCTCGCCCTTCGGGGCGGGGAGGAGGTCAGTTTCCTTTGGCAAGCGATTGGACGAGAAGTCGGCGTTTTTTCCGACATCCTTTTTAGTGAAGCTAACTATTGACTTGATTTGGCAGGGGGGACTGTGATTAGGTACGCTATGATGGTGGGCATTCCGATCGTTTTCATAGCCTTGTTCGCTTTCAACTTGAGTTATTTGCTTTTGCCGGTGATGATAGTTTACTTCGTCGGTTTCTTGGGATATTCGATTTACGTAGCTGCCAAGGGTCAGCCGCTCTTGATGGAAAACACGAAATTGGCCGCTGCAAGCAAGAAGAAGGGGCCGGTGCTTTTCAGGGGTTTGGCCGATGACGTCAAGAAGGCAATGGGTGGTAAGAGGGATAACGAGCAAGAAGAGATCATGAAAAGGTCGATCTACATGATGCTGGCCACTTTGGCCGTGTTTCTGGGAGGCATGTACGGTACGGACGAGCTTGCCTCATTGCTCGGATGGGTTAGGTTACCGTGGTATAGGAGCTGGTACTCTTATGCAGTAGGAGTGTCGCTTTCGGTCGTAATTTCCTTGGTTTTCCAGTTCAAGTGGAAGATGCTCACGCAGACAACCCCGGCGGCAACACCATCATCTTACGTCGTTACCTCTAACGGTATTGTTTACGACAACAACGGGATGACGGTAATATTGAAGTTCCCGATCTACAAGCTGGAGGAGGTTGGCGATAACTGCTTGAGGGTGGAGGGCGAGAAGACGAAATCGGTCACCATACCTTATGCAGTAAAGCTCTATACAACAAAAAAGAATGAATTGAAGAAAATTCTTGCGCAGTACCTGAAGGAAGAAAAACAGCTGATGGAAAAAGCAGAAGAAAAATTGAAGGCTTAGACAGGTGCTTAGAATACAAGTATTATCCTAAAGAATTAGGGTGAGCGAAACCCGTTCGTTCTATGAATGATAAAAAAATAACAAATCACAGTCTACGAGTATTTTATATTTCGCTTCACGTATTTTTGGAGTCTTTTTTCTGCGTCGTCCCAGTTGGCCACGTTCCACCATGCGTCTATGTATGAGTTCCTGTTGTTTTTGTATTGCAAGTAATAGGCATGTTCGAATTCGTCTACTATTAAGATTACGGGGAGTTCTGCTATGTGATTCATGAAGTGGTTTTCGAAAGTTGTAAACTCTAGGTTGCCCGTTTCTGTGTCGTAGTAAAGCACGGTCCAACCGGTTCCCGGCAAGGACCTCATGGCTTCCGTGAACAGTTGCTTGAACTTGTCGAAGCCGCCGTATTGCTTTGAAAGGAGATCGGCTAGCTTTCCTCCCGGCTTCCCGCCTCCTTTTCCGCTTGGAGCCATATTTTGCCAGTACAGCGAATGCAATTTATGGCCATTGACGTTGAAAACGAGGTTCCTTATTACCCCTTGGATGTCGTAACCCGTTATCTCTCCTTTTTCTATTTTTTCTATTTTTTCCAAGACTGCGTTGGCGTTGGTGACGTAGCCCTTGTGATGGCCATTGTAGTGGACGTCAATTACTTGTCCAGCTATGTAGGGTTCCAGCGCATCGATTTTGTAGGGTAAGGGCGGTAATTCGTACTTTTTAAAAGAGGGAGTTTCGGACATTTTCCATGATAACCCCGTGGTAGCGGATTTAAGTGTATCCACCGGTGCTTACCTCAGGCCTTTAAAAGTTGATCCCTTTGGGGTAAAACCTTAATTGGAGGCGCTTATTAATCTCATGGATTACGACGTTATAATAGTGGGGGGTGGGCCGGCTGGCCTATCTGCGGCTGTCTACGCGAGAAGGGCCAATCTGAAAACTGCCGTGATAGAGAAACTGACTTTCGGTGGGATCATCACGACTACTGATTTGATAGAAAATTACTTGGGTTTTCCGGCCATAAGCGGCTCTGACTTCGGCAAGGCTATACATGAGCACGCCATGAAGTATAACCCTGATATGATACAGGCCGAGGTTACCTCAGTAAAAGAAGTCGAGGGCGGTTACCTGGTGCAGAGCGACGCAGGTGACTTCACCACAAGGACGGTCATAGTGGCTTCGGGTGCGGCCCCAAAGAAACTTGGAGTGCCTGGTGAGGATAAGTTCTTCGGAAGAGGCGTATCTACTTGTGCAACCTGTGACGGGCCTTTCTTCGCGAAAAAGGACGTGGCCGTGGTCGGAGGTGGAGACTCTGCCCTGAGCGAAGGACTTTACCTATCAAGGCTCGTCAATAAGATCTACTTGATCCATAGAAGGGATAAACTTAGGGCTGAACCGATCCTGCAGGAAAGATTCTTGAAACTAACAAACGTTGAGTTCGTGTGGAATAGCGTGGTCACGGAGATAAAGGGCGATAAAAAAGTAAATGGCATTACTGTTAAGAACGTTTTAACGGGTGAAGAGAAGAGCATCGATGTCTCCGCGGTCTTCGTTTATATAGGTGAAGTACCGCAGACTTCTTTCGTCGACGTGGAGAAGGACGATCACGGATACATAATTACGGACCAGAACATGCAAACCTCCAAGCCGGGCATTTTTGCCGCAGGTGATTGCAGGCATTCGCTTTCGAAGCAGGCCATAATTAGCGCCGGAGAGGGAGCGCTGGCCGCGATAGCAGCACAGATGTACATCGAGGGTCGGCTGAAAGCGACCCCCGAGTCGAGGCCCCTTTCCGCGCAATCGTAGATCTTGTGGGGCGCTTCGCTTCACGTCATGAAGGCGAATTATCTTCAGAGAGAACGGGCTGTCACTCTCTCCCCGTTTTTAGGAGAATGAATTACAAAAGGACAAGGACCCTTCGCCCTTCAGGGCGGGGAGCAGTCAGCCGTTTCCCCTTAGGTGGCTCCCATGAAAGAAGTTTTAGGAGTGATTCCTTGACTGTGTCCTCAAGCCGATCGGTGCGCAGATACGCTTAGAAAACTCGTGAAGTTACTCATGTGGCGGATGGCGGGTCATCTCATTCCTCTTTACCCGAAACTTTACCCGAAAGCGGATAGCATTGAGGACGAAAACCACGGGGCGGCGGAATTTACGCCTTCGGCGCGCGAAAACTCGAGGCTCCATCGTACGGCCTGGGGTTCAGGGATGTCCTTAGATGATATCGGCAGCTTATCGAGCTTATTACATATAGCTTTCAATTCTTCGGCTTTATCCTCTGGCGCAAAGTCGTAAGTGTACGCGCCGAAGCCCAACTCGGCGCCACCCCAATGTTTGAGCTTATCTGGAGCTCTCAAGGCGGGGTAAAGTTCAACGTGAAGGTGAATTTTAATATCGCTATTCGCCGCTGGGGCTTGGTGGAATGCCAACACGTAAGGCATTTTGACGTTGAATAGGTGGTGATAGCATCCCACTATCCTCCCGATGGCGATACCGAGGTGAACAAGCTCATCCTCCGTTGCATCTGAGAGCGATGTGACGTGCCTTTTCGTGGTCACGTGCACTTCGTACGGCCAGCGCGGTGCAAAGGGCATGTATAAAACGATGAGTTCGTCCTCGAAAATAATGCGTTCCTTGTCTTGGTACGCGGAACATACCGGACAACCATGCTTTGACTGTTCGGCTTCTTCTAACAGTATGGGAGGGACGTACGGAACGGCGTATATCTGCGAATGGGGATGCTCTATGCTTACGCCTATCGTTTTGCCGAGGTTTCTGAATATGAGTACTGCCTTCACGAATTCCTGCCGCGATAGCTCCAAGTACCTGTCTCTGTAAAGCAGCATCGCTTTCTTCAATTCCTCTTCAGTTAGGTCACAGAGATCAGCCCTGTGATCGAACGATTCTACGACCACTTCGCAGTATCCTTTGGCGGGCATTGTCCTATGCTTTTCCGAAAACGGTACTTCGGAGGGGGCATCGGGCACGAGCATTGGGAACGCGTTTGGGAGCCAATAAGGAGCGGTTTTGCCGATGGTTTCCGGTGAGCCAGGGCAGAACGGACAAGCCTTCTTTTCAAGTACCGTCATCGGTCTTCTGGCCCTTTCAGATGATATTATTATCCACTCTCCTCTAAGCGGGTCGAGACGGATCTCCCTCAACTTTGATACCGCATAGAGTAGATGGGATATACGCTTTGAGCTTCTCCTTATGCGATATGAACGAATCTCGGGATTTTCAATGCCTGCGAAGAGTAAACTACCCCGCTATTAAGGACGGGGCTTCCCAGTTCATCGATACGCTTACGCGGGGAATGCTAGAGGTTGAAATGCCAAATACCTTGTTGTCATGTTCCCATGAAGTTTCATCGCGCTTCCGTTTCATCGTTTTACGAGACGCGTCATCTTTTGGCTTTGTCATCGTAGCCGCGCAGGCGAGCGCTTATAACGGCTTCCAGAAGAGATCCCAGATTGTCCGAGGCCGGTCAGAGGGGATTGCAGTCGAGCAGGAGTGAACTCTCCGATTGGTATTCAGAGGTCTTGGTTAAGGCCGGTTTTGTAGATTTTTCTCCAGTGGGTGGTTTTATAGTTCTGCTGCCCCCGGCCATGTTCATATGGGATAGGATCAAAGATTATATGAACGCGGAAATGGAAAAGATGGGCGTTAAGAACTCTTACTTCCCCCTGTTGATTCCGGAATCCCTTCTGAAAAAGGAGAGCGAGCATTTCGCGGGCTTCACGCCAGAAGTGGCTTGGGTTACGGAGGCGGGGGATCAAAAATTAGAGGAAAGGCTAGCGGTGCGCCCGACCAGCGAGACCATAATGTATACCATGTATGCCAAGTGGATACACGGTACAAGCGACCTCCCCTTGAAGCTGAACCAGTGGAATAGCGTGGTTCGCTGGGAGACTTCGTCTACGAGGCCGTTTTTACGCACCAAGGAGTTCCTGTGGCAGGAGGCTCACACGGCTCACGCAACGCGGGAAGAGGCTTTAATCGAGGCCAAGCGCGCTCTGGATCTCTACGAAAGGACGCTGAAGGAATTATTGGCCATACCGGTAATCAAGGGTGTTAAAAGCGAGAAGGAGAAGTTCAAGGGGGCACTTTTCACGTTCACGTTAGAGGCCATGATGCCCGATGGGAAGGCCATACAAATGGCCACTTCTCATATGCTGGGCCAAAACTTCTCGATACCCTTTGAAATCGAGTACGTGGATGAAAAGGGCAACAAGAACTACGTTTGGCAGACGTCTTGGGGTATTTCCTGGAGGGTAATAGGTGCCATGGTGATGATGCACGGTGACGACAAGGGTCTCATCATCCCGCCGAAGGTGGCGCCAACTCAGGTGGTGATAGTTCCGGTCGTTTACAAGGGCAAGGTTGACCCAACTTCGGAGGCGAAGAGGATGGCCGAAGAGATCGCTAAAGCCGGGATCAGGGTCGTGGTGGATGATAGGCAGGACAAAACTCCGGGTTACAAATATAACGAGTGGGAAATGAAGGGCGTGCCCCTGAGGGTGGAGGTTGGTCCAAGGGATTTGGAAAACGGAACAGCCGTGCTCGCCAGGCGTGACACCGGAGAGAAAAAACAAGTAAAAAGGGCTGATTTGGTCGGCGAGGTCAATGCAACATTGAAAGATGTGCAAGAGCAGCTTTATGAAAGAGCCAAGAAAAAACTCGAAAGGATGACCTTGCCCGTCGCTGACATGGCCGCTCTTAAAGACGTGGTTACTAATAGGAAAGGGTTTGCCGTTGCGAATTGGTGCGGCGCAAGGGAATGTGAGGATAAGGTTTATGAGGAGACCGGGGCCACCATACGCTGCATTGAGGAAACTCAAGGGGAAAACTGCATCGTGTGCGGCAGACCAGCTAAATATAGAGCGTACATATCCCGGGCCTATTGATCGGAGCCCTGTTCGCTTTTCTTTTTGAGCTCTTCGATCAACCTGGTCAAGACGGTGTCTACGACCGCGCCTTCCTTTTTTGGGTTGGTCACTGGGACTTTCAGGGTGAGGATGACTTGATCGCCCCTTAGCCCATTGACCGTCACACTTCCGGCGTCTCCTTTTCCAGCCGCCTTATCTATTTCATCGATGGTTGCCTTCATGCTTTTTAGTAACTCCTCCGAGAAGTCCTTGAGATATATCGATATCTGGGCTTCGGCGTATTTGGTGCTAATTGGAGAAAAAACTGAAAAACCGTTTTTAAACAGATCGAAGTTGCTCACGAAGTTCAGCATGCCATCAGGACTTTGCACGACCGTGTAAAAGTTATCTACCCTGAGCACGTTTCCTTGGACGTTTTTGTACTCTATCCAGTCGCCGGGTTTGAAGGCGTTTGAACTCCTGATCACATAGGTAGATAAGTAGGTCGGTAAGAGGTCCCTAGCAGCTATGAAAGCGCCAACCAGTATGAGCAAAACTAGCAATAGGAAAACGTTAAGCGTTATGCCCAGCACGGAATAAATCGCCGCTATGCCTATTATGGCAATGAAGAGGTCGGTCCCGACCTCGAGGTCCCTCACTATTGGTGCCGGGATCCTTTTGAATGCTTTGTTGAAGGAGTGATGAATTATCCATACGGCAAGACCGCACAGAATTATTATTAGTGCGGCATACAATATCGTGAGTATGTGCAGTTGGGGTAGGTATGTGACTTCGCTGTAACTGGACACGGGATTTCTGCCTTTTCTATATGGACGACGGATTAAAAGGTTACGTGAACTACCCCTTGCAGGCGCGGCTCACCGGTTGGCCGGCGCGCTCGCAATCTCGCGGGGAACGCGGTTAGCGTTTCCCACGCCCCCGAGGGAGGTATCTTCATCCTAGTCTTTTCCCTGCGTCTCAGGGGCAAAGCCCCGCCCTTCCCCATCGCGATCAAGGCGCTGATCGCGATCCGGGCCGGCGATAAAATCCGCGGTAAGGCGCCGTAGTCAGCAGTTTCAAAATAGGTAGGTTCATATATAATTGGATGTGAACGATTTGTGTGTGCATGGGCAGTAGGGTGGTTGCAAGGACCCAAGACCTCCTTTAGAAAGAGGGGGAGGGGTGCGTGCACACGCAGGGGAGGGAGGGGACTGAAGGTGGAGGGCGCTTCCCAACGCGATCGGTGGGACCGCGCGGTCCTACCTTCGCTTCTGGGTGGGTGCGTCCTGAGGGGGGCGGAGCGGAAAGATCCCGATGAACTCGCGAGGGAGTTGAGTGAAACCGTGAAGCCCAAGCTCTACGCCTACGATGGGTATGCCGATGCGTACCTACGCGCGCCTACGTAGAGCGAAACCCGTCCGTAACGTCCCAAGGAAGGGGACTTTTGTCCCCCTCGAAACTTGAAAAGAGTTTCGCGTAGAGATCAAGCGGACGTCGACTTGACTCCAGAAAAACTCGGAATATCGCACGAGGCTATGCTATAGCGTTATCCACCGCAGTCGAGTTTACCCAGAAAGGAGGTTTGTGATTTCGGAGCTTTTCCACTTCAACGGTCTGGTTTTGATTGTTAAATTTGAAGTTGAACCTTTGGAAGAATCCCTCCCTTCCA
>Ga0080003_1000305_pt1 | contig 33821 bp, 37 predicted proteins | sample JossMetagenome_FD_69206 | JGI IMG/M metagenome (GOLD analysis project Ga0080003, IMG submission 69206) | Hot spring microbial communities from Joseph's Coat, Yellowstone National Park, USA - JC2_E (SPADES assembly) (version 2) | ecosystem: Environmental > Aquatic > Thermal springs > Hot (42-90C)...
CAAATGTTAGTTTTTATGCTACTAATGATAAAGCTGGTTATGCGTTCAAAAATTTCACAGGAACTAATTCAATTTTAAACGGAGTGAGTTATAGTGGCGTTGGTGGTATAGATTCTATTCTTGGAAAAAGTGTATCTTATTGTATGTTAAGTTCAGATGGATATGGTGATTATTATGATTATGATCAAATAACTTATAATTCAATTTATATCATAATGAATAGTCCAGTAATTGAAAATGCCAATTATTATTTAACAAAAAATATTACAGGGAATAGTGTGTCTGTAAATGTAAATTATGAATATTATAACATAACTCAATCTTACACATACGGAAGTTATCAGGGTATACGTTATCTTTATTCAATTACTCCTTCTCAAATTTCTTCATTAAGTTCTGGAACAGAAACTATAACTATTCATAACGTCACTCCTTATTCTAATTATAGTTCTGGAATTGGAAAAGTGAATCTTTTTTATCTAAATTCATATATATTTTATGTTAATCCATATACAACAATTAATTATTATAATGTTTCAAATTTTACATCGCAACAACTTTATTATATGCCAGAAGAATACAAATCTATCATAAATCAGATAGTGTCCAAAATTGAAACTCAATATCCATCTAGTTTTAAATGGTATAATAAATATACATCTTACACACTGAATTTACAATTATCTTTTAACTTATCTGGTACACAAGTTAATATACATTATAAAGATACGCCAACAACTACAATTTATGAAGGATACCCTTCATATGAAGCATATTATCAGAAATTTAATTTTTTCGGTTATTCTAATTATTATTTAACTTATTATCCGCCTTCAGATCCTCGTTCACAATGTCTTTATTATATAAGAGGATAACCATTACTCTTTAAAAGACAAAAGTATATTAAATTTTTAAACGTTTTAAAATCAAAAAAAAGAATTATTAGTGTTTTTTATAAAGATTCTATTAATTTAATCATAAAAAAGCAAACTAATTTAAATTTTAACTTTCTAATATAATTGGTGAAACAATGGATCAACTATATAAAAAAGGAATAACAGTTGAAAAATTGATAGAAATTTTGTCTAAACTTGATAAAAAAAGCAAAGTTTATTTATCAGGAGATGAAGAGTTTAATACCATATATAGAGGAGTTGGAATTTCTCTTGATAAAGACGCTGGTGAAATAACTTTATATCCTTTAGATGGGACAGAAATCGAACTCGTATAATTTTACTTTCTTTTAAAATTTAAAGCATAACAATATAGTTAAATTGTGATATTTAATGAATAGTATAGATATTGAAAGAGATTTTGAAAAAAATATTTGGAGAATTTCACGAAGTAATATTTCTTCAAGATTTTTAAGAAGAATTAAAAGAGCGATAGAAGGTTATTTTAAAACTTATGAAAAAAACGATATAAATAAAACTCTATTAACCTCTTTAATAATTCAAGAATATTTTGGTGGAAATATCGCTATAAAAAAGAATAAAAAAGGAGACATATATTTTAATAAACTAATAACAGGAGAGATAATTAACATATTAGATGATGATTATAATAAAAAAGATGATGAAAAAACAAATTATATAATCGTAAATAGAGAAGATATATTAAATAATTCTAATATAAAAACAGAGTATGAAAATTTAAAAATTTATGTTGCAAAATCTTTATCTAAAAAATGGTATTATTTAACTAATGCTACATTAGATAGGTTGAGAATTAAAAAAGAAGAAAAGGATATGGAAAAAGAATTAAATATAGAACTTCATAATCCTTTTTATGACGGTAATGTAGAATTTACAAATGTAATGGATGCTGGTGAAAAAGTATTATATAACAAGAAAACATCAAAGTTAATAGTTGAAGAAGACCTTAAAGATGTTGAGATGTGTGATGGAATAATTGCAGTTGTTAGTAATAAGTCAAGTGCAGGTTCATTTATGGAAATATTTTTTAATAGTTATTATTTGAACAGACCTACATACTTGATTATAGAAGAGCCTTTTATAAGAGATCATCCCTGGCTTACTTATTTAGCAACAAAAACCTTCAATAGTATAAGTGAATTTAAAGATTGGTATAAACGAACATTTAAATAACTTGTTAAGTAATTTGAAATCTTCTTTTAAACTCATTAATTTATAATATATTGATTATATGAACGATGGATGTGAAATAGAAATTCGTGAATCTGGAAAGAAACCAATTAGACTCTATAAGGAATCAGGATCTGGTCCTGCATTTGTAGGCATACTATTTAGAGAAGCTTGTTTATTGGCAATGAAAGAAAAAATAAATGATGTTGCATCATTTATGAGTAAAAACACTCGGTTTAAACCTATTAAAGAAATCTTATATGAAAACACAAGATATTTTTGTGAATTAGATATAACGAAAAATTATGATAATTGGATTATGAAGATAGGAATAGTTAGTGATGGAAAAATTAAAAAAGTTTTAGAAATATCAGTTAAAGAATTAACAGAAGACAAAATAAAAGATCTTATAGAGTTAGAGAAAATGATTTAATTGATATTGCAGAATTTTAATTTTTTATATTAAATATTATTCAAATATTTATATATATTTTGATATAAAATTCTAATTTTATCAAGCAAAATATATATTGTGATTATTATATTATATATATTGTGATAAAATGTGTAGAAAAATAAGATTAGATATAGAAAGAGAGTTTGATGAATTTACGAGAAATCCAATAGGTCAAATATCATTAAGACCAATACCTATTGTGGAAGAATCTGAAAAACCAAAGATAAATACACCACCTGTCTTTATGCTTAAGAAAACAGAAGAAGATAAATAGATACTGGATAACGAGCCTTAAACATTACAAATATAGGTGTATATTTTATTTTTTTATCTATAACTTATTAAACTTAGTTTAATAAAAAATCAAGTAATTAAACTAAAGTGGCAAAAAGTTTAAGATCGTTGTAACTAATTAAACTAAATTTTAAGATTTGTATTTATAAAAAACGAAAAATATAGACATTAGTATTCATAAGATACAAATAAAAAGATAAAAAAGAAAATAAAATTATTGCTTTTTAGGTGTTTGCGTTTGTGTTGTTTTTATGTTACTTGTGACTGAAACAGTTGCTTTTGGTGTTTCAGTGCTTGAAATATCACTTTTTGACTTATCACCTTTTATAACCAATTTATAAAAGCCTTTTCCATACTTTCCAGCATTTGGCACAAACTCTATATGTGCGTGAATTGGCAGTTTAGAGGTGTCTATTCTCTTATTCAAATTATCTGATGCAAAAACCTTTATTTTTTCGCCGTTTTCATCAAGTATTGCATATAATATATGATAAACTGCTGTATATTGCTTACCATCCTTGGTTTTTGCTGGTTTTGAAAAGTCCTTCTTTGCTACAATAATCATAGGCTTTTTTAATACCTCTCTTGAAGGCTTTGCGTCCTTACCTTTCCAATCATCTAAATTCACGTTTGCTTCCATATAATCACGTATATATACTATATTATCTGGTTTAAAATAATGGTTTTATATTAAAGGTATATATTATATAATCTTATATATGTAGGTTTATTCCTGCCAAAAAAGTGTATTAGTATATTTTTATGAGAAGTTAGATGCCTATATTTGCTATTTTCTCGTTATTTGCGTTTATTTGACGTTATAGACGAGTTCTTTATTTATAGGTATATAGATATACATAACACATAAAACGCGTATAAACGCAAAATAATTTAATTATAAAGAAAATGGCAAGACAAGGCGAACCTGATAGAAATCAGCGTTGCAAAAGGCTTAGATGGCTTACGCCTCTCTAAAACCTTCTCTTGCCATTAATATATATAAATAGAAAAATATTTAAATCTTTCTATACTTCAGATATTTAAATCTTTCTGCATATGTTTATAAATTTATGCTTTTATTATTCGTTTTTTGACGTATTTTGCGAAATCTGAATGCGGATGATAATTAGACGCATCTATTACCTTTGTAACCATCGCTATATTATCGCCTTTTAATTCATTTATCTTTTTGTCTTGTCTGCAGAACATAACATAATCCCAATGCATTATTCCATTCATATAATCATCAGCGAGTTTTTCAGATGTATTTATATCCATTGCTGTAAATAAAAACAATACTCCATCAGACCAAAAAACATTTATCGGATTTGGATATGAGAAAACCTCATCTATGAATGATTCCAATGAAACATAGTAATAGGTATGCACAACCAGTTTTTTTGGCGGGTCCAATTCAATTTTAACATTTTCGTGTTCTTCCATAAAATCTATTTAACTTATTATTTGATCATTTAAAAATTTAAAGTGGTTTAAAGTTATATTTATGTGATACTTTGAAAGTAGTAAAGATTTTAGAAAATAATGAACCATTATATGAATTAAAAATCATAGATTTCAAATATGATGATGAGGATAAAAAAATAATAGATTTTTTCAAACAAAATAAATGTAAATATGATCCAGAAGCAAAAAAATGGTTTTTAAGTAAGGCTTATTATGATGATTTCTTTTCAAATATTAAAAATGCACCATTTAAAGAAATTGAAATAGACAAAAAAGTAGAAAATATAGAAAGTGAAGAGATAAGAAAATTATTTCCATTAGAATTTAAACCTTATGATTTTCAAATTGAAGGCGTAAAGTTCTTATTAAAAAATAAACTTGCGATACTTGGAGATGGATTGGGAACAGGTAAAACAATTCAATCATTAATCGCATTAAAAAAACTTTATTATGATAATCCAGAACTAAAAGCGATAATTGTTGTTCCGTTATCGTTAATTGATAGTAATTGGAGACCACAATTCAACTTGGTTTTTGGAAAGCCAATAGAAGATTTTGCTAACTTTAAGATAGTAAATTACGAAAAATTTAGAACATCTGAAAAAGACGAAATAATAAATAAGCATTATGATGTTGGTATTCTTGATGAGGCTTCAAGACTTAGAAATGCTACACAATTTAGAAAAGGAATTGAAAGAACAAGAATAGATAGAATATGGCTTTTAAGCGGAGAAATTATTGAAAAAGACCCTCTTGATATTTTTGGAATAGTAAATACGTTTTTTGATTATTTTAACTATAATGATTTTAATAATAGATTTGTTATAAGAAAAATACTTAGATTTGGCGATAAAAGAGTTGAAAAAATAGTAGGCTTTAAGAATCTTGAAAAATTGCACGAAGAATTAAAACCTATCTATTTAAGAAGGACAAAAGATTCTATACCAGAACTTAAAAAGGTTGAAGTTGAAACACAAAATAGGATTGTTCAATTACTTGAAGAACAAAAAATAAAAATGAAGGAAATAGCAAGAGAGTCAATAGTCAAAGAAAAAATGCAAGGTTCAAATGAATTTTCATATATGCTTTCTTTATTCCAAAAAACAAGACTTATCATAGATGACGCTGATTATGAAAATTCTGATGGAAAAATTGTTAGTTCAAAATATAATGAATTAAAAAATATTTTTGAAGAAGCTGGAGATGAAAAAGTTATAGTATTTACTTCTTATAAAATAATATTAGAAAAACTTTATAAAAATCTTATAAATGATGGTTTTAATTGTTTAATGATTAGTAGTGATATGTCGAGCGAAAAAAGAGCCGAACTTTTAAACGAATTTAAACATAGCAAAGATAAAAATATTCTTTTAACAAGCGATATATTTTCATCTGGTCAGAATATAAACGAAGCATCTACTGTTATTCATTACGACCTTCCTTTAATAGCATCAAATATAACGCAAAGAATAGGAAGGATAAATAGATTAGACCAAACAAAAAATTCAGTTTATAATATAATAATAAAAACAGATTCGAAGTTTGATAGAAATGTAGAAAGTATCCTAAATAAAAAACTTGCTTATAATTCAATAATAAAAGGAGAAATGCCATCATTTTCTTTTAATGAAGAAGAGATAAAAGAAATTATGTCAAATCTAATTTAAAGATAACATAAGTTTTTCAAATTCTTTATTTGTTTTTTTATAACTTTTCTTATTTTTTAGATAAATTTTATAATATTTTGTTGCTATATTCCTTGTATAACTGATACCTATATTTCTTAGAACATTTGATAAATTATCATAAAATTCCTTTCTTTCATCAACAGGTATATCAAAAGTTCCTATAAAATATTCTTCTTTTTCGTATTTTGGAATATCTTCGTATTCTTCATTTTCGTCCATATAATCACTTACTATAAATAAATATAAATATTATAATTTAAAAAAAATTAAAGTTTTTCTCTTGGATAGATTGCATATCCAGGTTCATTTATTAGATTTTTTGACTTAATTTCATTAATTGATTTCTCTATTAAATAAAATATATCTTTGCTAGTCATCGATTTTAAATTTGAACTCATATCCACACGGTATTCAAAAATTTTTAATAAATCCTCTGCATTCAAATTTTTATTATCTTCAATAATTCTTTTTATTAAAAGTTCAAAAAACCGTTCTTTATCTTTTTTCAATATTACAAACTTTTTATAAATAGGTTCATTCTTTTCTTTATCAAAATCTCTAAAATTTATAAAATATAAAGTTTCATTAGATTTTAATTGACCAACAGTTGTATAATATTGATCAGGATCTATTCCATCTTTTTTCATATCTTCTTTTACTTTAGTTATAAATGCATCATATGAATAGTTTTCTAATTTATTATTATCTTTCTCAAATAAATATCTTAAAATTATTCTTTTCATTTTAGAACTTTCTGATAATTTTATATCAGACATATTATTTTTTTCTATATGATCAAGTATTTTATAGTCAAAAATATCTGAAATTATACGAGCTTCATGCTCTGAAAATCCTGCATTTTTTAATAAGAAAAGGATAGCAACCTTTATACGTAAGAAATAATCTTCATATCCTTTTATAATAGTAAAATTATTCTTTTCTTGTGCTTCAAATAAATTAGACGCCATTAAATCATAAACTTCATTTAAATCTTCATTAAAAAACGCATATCTTATTCTTTTAACTCCACTCATTAACTCATTAAACCCATATTTTTTCCTATAATTATGGCAATTCCTAAAGTCTAAAACGTGTATTTTATCATCACGTTTTAATTCTCTTAATCCTCTAAACAATCTTTCAGCAAGTATATCTTCTCTTATAGCATTTATTGGAATTAACAAACTATTATTTTTCTTTTTATATTCATCCATTCTTTCAATAATTGTCTCTTTTATATCCGCAATTCTTATAGCTTCCTTTTTTATATTTTCCATATTAATCACTTCATTATATATTTTTTGGTTTAAAATTACCAGAGTTCTAAAACATATCTATATTTAGACTTTGGCTTATATTTAGGACAGCCTATTCCTAAAAACTTGTTGCAAGGTGGAACTTTTTCAAATTTTTCAATAATATTATAATTTTCATCAAGAAAATAAATATCTAATGGAAAATTCATTCTATACATCCAAAAACTATTTCTAACAGGCTTTTTAAAAACAAACAACATACCTTTAATTTTTTTATTTGGTTCTTTTAAAATAGTTGCTCCATTGAGTTTTTCAACAAAAGTCTCACAAACATAAACTTCAATATTTTCATTATTAAAAGATATTTCTTTTATTTTCATAAAACAGCCATAAAATTATTTTTTAATTAATTCTTTAGAATCAGAATTTACTTCTAAAACATCACCAGTAATAAAAGGGAAAACATTTTCATCTAATATTTCTTTTCTTAAATTCTTGGTAACGAAATATTTTATTTCCTTTTTTACTTTTGTCTTATCTCCTATAATATATTTCTTTATTATTTCTTCTTTTATTAAAGCACCATTATCAACTATCGCTGTATACCATTCATAATCATATTTTCTTTTATTTATAACTAAATGCGTTGTACCAACAGAATCTAATGATAAAGCATCTCTTATATTAAGAAAAATATTTGAATCTTTTTTCTTTATATAATGCTCTACCGACATTTCGTAATTATTAAATTCTAATTTTGGATAACTGAATAATATTACGCATTTCATTTATATCTAATAAAGATTATTAAAAGGATTTTAAAAATAAAATTATGAAAAATACATAGGTATAGGGCTTGAAAATTTAAAAACCTCATTTTTATTATTAGAAATTACACCAATTCCTATTATTTTACCGCTATTTGAACTTTGATATTCTGTAAATTCATTGCAAATAATAGAATTAAAAGGATATAAGGAATTACTTGTTATATTATATTCATATTGATAAAAATTATTTGATAGTGGATAATCTGAAACAGAAAAATCAGTAGAATTAATAGATATATTTATTAATCCATCTATATTATTTTCAGTTAAAACTTTTATTGGAAGCGAATTGAAATTTATTGATGATGCTTGAAATGATAAATTAAATCTGCATGTGTTTCCAGAAGTAGGGGAGTTTTCATAGGAATTTATTTGTAAATTTGTAAACATAATTCCTATTCCTTTCTCATTAGAAGATGTGCTTTTTATGTAGAAATAGAAAAATATTAATGCAATTACAACTAAACCAAATATAATTAAAAAAGTTTCAATAGTAATTTGATTTTTCATAATAAAAAGATATATAATTCTTTTTAAAATTATCGATGATTATGAAGTTTGAACGGGACCAAAGCTAGGGGTTGGCATTACATCGTTTGGTGGAACATCTCTTAATCTGAACCACTGATATGTGGTATAGTGTTGATAAAATTCACCAGCATCTATAAATCCAAAGTAATAATTACCAATAGAAACTGAATAGTGTCTTGGCAATCTATCAGTAGCTGATATTGTTTTAACGTAATTTTCATACTGAATTTCATTTCCAGTTGCGTCCCATAAAGCACTTAATATAAATGGTGTGCTAGTTCCACTTCCTCTTGCTATTTCAGTGTTTCTACCATATGAATTATAAACAGTTATTTCGCTTTCGCTTGTCATGCTTCCACTAGCCCCAAAGTTATATCCGTTTTCAAACCCATCAGAGCCATAAACTAAAGTCTTGAAAACTTCAATTCCTGCAGTTGGAATTCCACCTGTAATATGATCTGACACTATATAGGCATCTGCAATTTGTGGATAGTTTTGAATTTCATTATAAGCAATTCCCAAATTTATACCTTTTTTACCTTTTGAATGATCAGTTCCAACAGTTATTCCATTATCTATTAAATATGAACCATCTCCATGCACATATACACCCCAATTAGCAGGAAGCGAATTTCCTTCAAAGTTTGTGTAATAATTGAACACACTCACCCCATCATCATACTCTGCATATGTAGGGGATAACTGCGGGGCTTCACCTATTCCTGTATTTCCAGATGAACTTAATAAATTAGTTTTTTGAGAGGCAAAACCGAGATAAATGGTTTGTGAGTGTTTTGCTGGTATTCCAGGAATCTTTACCCAAATTATTAAATTGCCTAATGTATTACTTTCAATCCATGCAGGTAATATTTGACCGCTCTGTGTGAAAAATTCAAAATTCGCGATATTATTGTTATATGCGATATAGTTGCTGAATTTACTTTCTTGTATTTGTATCATTTGTTGGAAAGGCTTATGTGTGCTTAATCCTTGTGTATTAGTAATTATTATAGGTACATATGCAACTATGCCTGAAGGTATAGAAGTTGGTTGCGGAAAACTATTACTATTACTATTAGTATTAGTATACGTACTCGTCTCTTCTATCGGCATTGGCTCTCCGCTTAATGTTGAAACTGCTATCGTTTTTCCATTTTCATTATAAACCAAATCAGATATATTATAAAATGTTAAAGGATTTGCTAATCCATTAACACTGAAAGTATATTCTGGATAACCGTTGTTATAAATTGGTGTTTGATTTTTCAATGAAACTGAAACTGATGTTCCAGAAGGAACACCAGTAAAATTTATACCTATAATTTGTGCTTCTTTTGGAAGTAGATTTGTTAATTTAAGAAGTAAAGTATTACTACTTGAAGCTTGTGCCGATATTATTTCATCTGGACTACCTATACTAACATTATGAATGAAATATGTGAAGTAAACTACAACCATAATTGTTATAATTATAACTACAGATAGTATCACTATAAACTCAAGAGAAGATTGATTTTTAATTTTTTTGCTATTTCTTTCTAACGCCATATAATTTACATTTATTTAATAAAAATTTAATTTAAAAAATTTTATGTATGTTGTATAGAACCAATACTTACTCCTGGCATCACGCCATTGGGAGGATAGGCGCGAACACGAACCCAGTAAAATATTACATTTAAATCTTGCCCAGTTTCAGTATTGTCAAATCTTTCTCCAAGAGTTATTGGAGCACCACTTAATGGATTTGTAAACAAAGCACTATAAATAGTAATATAAGAAGGATTATCAAAATTTGTTGTTATGCTTCCTGCATTATTTATTAATTGCCATATAAAATAGTAACCATTTCCTATTGTGCTACCATAATTTATCCATGAATAAGGATTATATGCATTATTATTGTAGTAATTATTGTAGTAATAAGTATAAACCCAATTGTTAGTATTACCATTACCGTCAGGGTGAAATCCATAAGCAGAACTCGAAGAGGAATAAACTCCAAAGTCCCAGCCATTAAGCGCATCTGATATAAACTGGAAGTATCCTTCTAAAATAAAGTTTTGTGTTACAGAAGGTCCTTGAATTCTTGCAGTTGTGGTTTCGAGTTGTAATCCATTATTTATAATATAATCAGTACCAGATGTTCCGCTTACTGCTGTCCATCCGCTTGGTAAGGCAGTTCCTGAAAAATCAGCATAAATGTTAAATACATTTGCTCCATCATCATACTGTGCATATATAGGGGATAACTGTGGAGCTTCGCCAGTCGGTCCATTGCTAGACATTACATTATATGGCATAAAGTTCATATAAATTGTATTAGAACTACTTGCACCTATACCATTTGGAAGTTTAACCCAATAGACAGTAGATGTTGATGTGTTTGAATTTCCAGATTCTATCCATGCATTAAGAACACTTCCTTGTCCTCCAGGTGCTGTTGAAAATTCTACATTTTGAAGACCACTTGCTTCATATTTAGTATAATTATTACTATTAACTGTAATCATCTGCTGGAAAGGTGTTGGAGTTGAATTTGATTGTTGGTTTGATAAAGTTATTGGCACGTAATATATTACAGGTATAAATTTAACATTTATAATCTTTCCAGGATATGAAGAACCAGATGATGGAGAAGGCTGATATACTATTCTACCAATTGTTATATTTGGAATACTGAAAGTATAATTTTCATTTAACAATCCATTAAATGTTATTATAGAGTTTGTAGATTGATTATAAACTCCTGCATAAGTAACATTCCATAATGTATTTGTTGGAAGACCACTTTCTTTAAAGATAATAGAATTTGTAGGTATATGAACAACGCAATACGTAAAATTTACATCAAAAGTTTGATTTTGTTTTATTATATTCGCAGTTGTTTTATTAAACATTCCTGATAAGGTTGAACCAGTAACATTATAACTTCCAGCGTAAAGGTATGTTATAAATTGACCACTAGCATTAACTGTTCCGTATCTATTCATAGTTTGATTTGTTGGATTTGCGAGTATTGTTATAGTTCCTGGTGTAGGATATGAACTTCCATTACATATTATCTGTTCATTAAATATTGTTCTATAAAGTGGATACAATATTATTGGTGTTGATGTTCCCATTTGATACTTAGAAATCGGTGAAACATTATAAAATGATGTATAATTGTTTGTTATTCCAGTTCCACATATATTTGGCGGACACGTAACTTGCATTTCTACTGGAGCGTTTGATGTGTATAATATATTTGCAGTTCCAGATGAACCAGTTTTATAAGTCGCACTATTATTATTCAAACTAATAATAGCACCAGGCAAAGGTTGTAAATTTTTACCTGGCAACATCTGATAAACTGGTATAGTATATTGTATAAAAGATAATGGAAGATTTATATCTTCATATTGGTTTTGAGGAAATCCAAAGTTGTATTTATAGAAATAATAAGGAGAATAAATATCCAACGAATATGTTCCATCTGGTAGATATAAATATGCAGTGCTGTTTGTTTGCTGTAAATTTAATAAACTTCCATCAAGATAAACATTTACATAATTTATTATATTTGAAATTTCAACATAATTAGTTGAATATTGGTCAATATAAAACGACTTATATAAAACACTACCATCGCTTGAATAAAGAGAAATTTTATAATAAGCGTTTCCTGAAACTACAGGTAATGGAATAATGTTTGGTCCAGAAACAAAATGAACTACACTTGAATAAGTATTTTCTAATGGAACTCTTGATATAGAATTATAAGCAGTTATACTAACTAAAAGCGTTGTAGGGTAACCGTTGTCATAAATTATTGCTTCTCCAGATGATGCTATTGGTGATGCCAATTTAAATGAATTTAATATTATAGTTGATATTGCTTCGCCTTTATACATACCAGCAAAACTTGTTATATTTGGCAAAACGTATACTAAAAGCAATCCTAATATTATTATAGAACCTGAAATAAGCATCAATTCTTCAATAGATTCCATCAAATAATTTATGCTTTTATAAATTTAAAATTATAATAATATAGTTTTATTGATAAAATGCAGGAAACCGTAATGTTTGGAATAATTGTTACGATAGCAGTATTTTTTGTTTCAATAATTTATGCAAATAGTTTTCAGAGTAGTCTTTATTCTTCATTATCTTCATTATCACAGACTACATATAGTGATTTAGAAAGTATTTTGAATTTAACAACATCAAATACTTTTGTATGCACAGGTTCATTAGAAACCTTTACGGTGACAAATACAGGTTTAATTCAGATGAATTCATTTTTACCTTATAAAGATGCACAAGAATTTACTGGCGGAATACCGCAAAAAGGATTAGTCTATTATAGTGGTCAATATATGTTCATAGCGTCTCCTTATCCTATAAACCCTGGAACATATTCAGACTCAAAAATATGCATAGTTCCATCAAAAATTAGTTCTCCTGTTTTAATTGTAGAATCTGTTCAATCTTAATTTCTGGATAATTGAACGCTATAAATTCTTCTTCTGTTAAATCATTTATCATTTGTATATAACTTATAGAATTTTTATCTCCTAATAAGTTTTTATATCTTGTATATTTTTCATACATTCTTATTTTATCTTGTTCATTCATGGACATAAGTTTATCCTTTAAATATGATAAATACTCCTTTGCATAATCGCTAAATATAAGATTTACAACATTGCCTTCAAAAACTGAACGTGAATTATTTCCTATTATTTCGTGATTTTTAAACGTTGTAATTATTACCTGTCTTCTTTTATCTGTTATTTTTGTAAAGAATTTATTCATCCAGTCTTTCTTAAAAAGCTCTGTATAATATATATTATTTAATGATTTTGTTATAGATACTTTACCTTCTTTTATTTTAACTTTTTCGGTGTTTCTCAATTCAGTATCATAAACATCAAGTATTATTTCTATAATTTTTTGTTTAATATCATATAAATATTTTTTATAATCTATTTTTCTTGGATCTAAAAATTCACCTAATTCTATTCTTTCTCTTTGTGCAGAACCACCAAATGTTGTGAAATAATATTGTATATCAGTTCCTTCAAGTGGATATACGCCGTGCTTTCTGAAATACAAAACAAGAAGTCTTTTTGCAATAATGTCTATTTTTTCTTTATAATCTCCAAATCCTTTAACTCTTAAAGTTTTAAGGAATAATTCTGGTTTATTTTTAAACTTTGTTATAAAATCATCTTCTGGTTTTAATGGAGATGATATGAATAAGTAATTATATTTTTCATTTAATTCCTTCATTGAAATTTTATTTATTGTTATATCGTTTATTATACTTGATATTATATCCTTTTGAACTTTTGGATCGCTTGAATTTACAAATTTACTTCCGTGCATTTTAACTATTACCTTATCACCTTCCTTTGAAACTAAAAAGTAATTTTTCTTTTTAACAGAAACCATTATATCAAAGGTATCTTCAAAATCAATAGAAACAAATTGTTTTCCAGATTCTTTAAATGTACTATTTATTTTCTTAACAATTTCATCAATTTCTTTATAAATTTCATCTGCTGGAGTGTTTAGTTTTGTTAAATATATTCCATCGGTATCTGTTTCAATTAAAATAAATCCATTTTTCAAATAAATATCTTCTACACTTGTTATTAAATTTCTTCCTATTGATGTTACTTGTGAAGCCGCATCTAAATCTGTAAATCTTGATGCTGGTAGATCACCACGTCTAAATCCAAGAAGACCATACGCAGAATTTATTAAAATTTTTAATGCATCAGAACCACTTTTATAAAAAGACAAAAGTGTTTTTCTTTTTTCTGGATCATCAGCATATTTTGTTTTATCTGAATCCAATTCTTTATATGTTCTTTTATATAATATTCTTTTTCTATAAAGTCTTTCCAATGTTTTAGTAAATATACCTGTATAATCATTTTTAGGTTTTATTTTCCAATCAAGCATTATAGATGGATATAGAGATGAAAAATCAACTTTGCCTATGTTCTCGAAAAATCCTCTTGCGTGTATTTCAGTATGACCACCACCATATTTCTTTATTGATTCTTCGCTTATTCTATCTCTTGTTTTTGGTGGAATAAAAAGTCCATTTGCTTTTGTTTCTTTAATAAGAGCAGATTCAAGTATTTGCGTATTCGAAGCATCAAATATTTTCTCAAGAGGCATATTAGAGACATTTGCCAAGAAAATCATATTAGGAGCAAACTTTTCAAATAACATATATGTAGAATCAACATCTGATATTAAATAACTTGTAACTCTTTTAGGGTCTGTTATAAATGTTTCATATATAGCACTACCTTCAATCATTTCTCTTTCTTCTTTCTTTATCATTCCGTAAAAATCTGAAACATTTTTCAATGTTAAAGAACCCATTTTATATCTTATTTCTTGCATTGTTGAAGGCATTCTATAAAGATAATAATAAACATCAAATATTGATATTCTTCCTTTCTTGAATATAAATTTTCTATATTTTATTATATTTTTAGTTCCTCCTAAGGGGTGTCTTGAATATCCGTTTTTATCATCTGGATTTTCAATATATTCTATTTCATCGTCATTAAAAACAATTTTCTTTCCATACTTTTTCAATCTTTCATAAATAAAATATATATCGAAGTTATAAATATTGTAGCCAGAAATTATAATGAATTTATTATCATCTAAAAATTTTATAAAATCATCAAGAAGTCTTTCTTCTGCTTTACTAAAATTCTCTGGTTCGCTTTCATAGTTTGCAACAGACCTATAAAATTCAACTTTTTCTTTTTTATTATTTACACCTTTCGCTCCAATATAGAAAATAAAATTATTATTAGGATTTGGAAAAACGCCTTTTTTAGTTTCAACTTCTATATCAAAAACAACATGCGGAACATCTAAAATAGTGCATTCATCTTTAAGTATTTCAATTTTATTATCATATATAAATTGCTGTTCTTTTGTTATATCATTTTCATAAACTTTGCAACCATAATTTTTCAAACCATATATAAAATCATTAGCATCAAAAAGTTGAACATTTAAATATATTTTTAAATATTTTTCATTTCCATTCTTATAATCATAATCTTCTATCTTTGATATAAAGTTTTTATACTTATCAATTATATTCTTAGCTTTTTCTGTATTCTCAACATAAAAATAACTTTTATATGGAACTTCTTTTGATATAATGTTTCTATCATCATCTATATAAGAGACTAAAAATCCATTATCTATACCTTTAATATTGTAAATCATCATTTTCACACCATAATTTTAAAAGAATAACTATATATTTCTATTATGTTTGAGTTTAAAATTTACATAATAGCAGGTTTCATATTGCTATTATTAATATTAATATATGAGCTTTATATACCTTTCGGAAAAGAATATTCAAACGCATTTGAAATAATTGGCGTGAATAATTCACAATATAATATTCCTAATTTAGAAAATTCATCTTTATTCATAATAAATCCTAAAAATTCTACTATAACTTTTTATAAAAATAGTTATAATTTACTTTTATCTCCTTTTATTAAAAATATAGAATCTTTTAAATTGTATCCACTAAATAAAACAACTTATTCTTTTCTAATAGATAATGAAACTTGTTATTCTCCAATAATAGATAATAATATAACATTCTATTATAATCCTTTTAATAATAGTTTAACAACTCGCTGCTTTAATAAAAGTTTAAATAACTATGTATTTGAATCATTTAACGTAAATATGAGTTCTTTATCATCTTCTAATAAATATACATTGATAATACTTTATAATGAAAATGTTTCATATGATAAACCATTTTTGATTTATAATAAATCTTCACAATTTTATAAAACATTTAATGTGAGTTGTAAATCAAATCAATCAAAGTTTATATATTTATTTGATGATTTTGGAAATAAAAGTATATCATATAATGGAGTAGCAACATTAAATATTTTGGCTTATCCAAATCTTGTAGTGACTTGCTATGACGGAAATAATTATATAAAAGAAAATATAAATTTCACAAAATCAATACCAGATTTAAATTTAACTTATAAAAATAATAAAACATATTGTAAATCAGATTTAGATACTGAATTATATATGGAAGTTGATAATAAAACAATTTTCGGTATTGGTTCAGTTTCATATATTGGAAACCTAATAAATACAAGTATAACATGCACACAACCAGGAAATCAATATCAAGAAAAAGCAACAAAAACTATAAATATTACTTAAAATTTAAATATGATAAATTTAAACGTTTTCAAACAATATAAAAATGATATTAATGGGTATTTTTAATTTTGGAAGTAAAAAATCAGAAGAAAATAAAAAAACGTTTAGTGGAAACAATGAAATTTCTCCAATAGCATCATTTCAATATGAGTCTACAAAATATGCCTTATATAAAATAAATGAAGAAAACCCATTTTATTTTGTTGCATCTAATGGCTTAATTTTATATGCTTTTACATTTATACAATATACAAATGAAAATAACGATGCAAATAAAATAGTTTTTTATAGCAGAGATAAGTATGTTGAATTAAAGTTTATATTTTTGTTAAGTAGTTCAAACGATATTAGAAATCAAGAAACTTTTTATATATCAAATTATAAAGATTTAGTTAAAAAGTTTAATTCATATGAGTTTATTCAAACCTTTGAAGATGATAAACTTGCAAATATTATACTTTCTCAAGCCCCGTATGATGTTTTAGAATCTGTAAGAAAAATATCCATATCAGGATTTAAAAACAATTTATCTAATAATATAAAAAATTCAAATCAAATAGAAATAAAGGCAAATACTAACTTAAGTGAAAACATTGCTAACAAAATAAAAGAAAATCCAGAAAAATTAACATTAAACCCAGAGGAAGTGGAACAAATTTCTATGACAGATTTATCTAAAAAAGTCAATGAAAAATTAAAAACACCAGAAATGAAAGCAGACCCAAACTACCAGATAGGATATTTATTAGATACATTCCACGAAAAAATAGGAGAAGAAGATATAGTAAAAACAAAATTCTCAATAAACCAATATACTAAAAGACCTATGAAGGTTTTTATTTCAAATAAACCAAAAGATTTAAAAGCATTAAATCAACACGCTTTAGTAGCTGGTGTGACTGGTTCTGGCAAAACTACATTTATAAATAATTTTACAAACATTCTGTTATATCATGGAATAAACATTATATCATTAGATATAAAAATAGGAACATTAGATACACCAGTGAATTTAATTGCAGATGGACAAACTAAAAAAGAACTTTTAGATTTTATGAATGATAGAAATTATAAAAGTGATGAAAATATAGCATTTACAGATAGCGATATTTTAATTGAATCGACTAAAACAGTAAAAGATATTAAAACTAATAAGCATGGAACAAATATAATTCCACTAATATTATATTATAGACCAAATGATCAAAATGAAAGAGACAATATGAAGTATTTTTCAAAAATAAATATATTAGATCTACCAGACTTAAAACCATTAAAAGGATTAAAAATTAAATTAGAAAAATGGAAAGAAGCAAAAAATAAAGGAGAAAATGTTAATGATGATAAATATAAATCGTTAGATGACTTGCAAAAGGATTACAATAATAAACTATTGGCATATAAAAATGCTGTTAGGTCTCTTATAGACTTATATTTGCATACGTTAGTTGAATTACAAACATCAATTTCATATTCAGGTAACGTTGAAAAAAGTTTAAATATAATACTTGATAAATCTATTGATAAAATAATAGGATACATAGAAAATAACAATTTTGACTTTATTCCTTCTAATGAAGAGTTTGAAAAAATGCTTTTTGATATTGATTATTTAAGTTCTGGTGATAAATCGCCAGAACCAGGTTCTCCAACATTTATATTGTGGAAAAAGTTGATAGAAGCTCACAAAGCATCAAAAGTTGTAGATCTTTTAGATGGAGTTAAATTATATAATGTATTGCAGGAGATAAATGATGCAAAAAATAACTTTTATTTAATATTGAGAGTAACACCAGCATTTGCAATGTTTTATTTGCTGTATAGTTATTATTCTGTTATAAATCTTTTGGCATCTGGTAATTTGAAGTCAATAGATGAAAATGATAAAGAAAGCCCATTAGTTACATATATTGTAGATGAAGCAACTCAATTATTTGCTGTGAATACCGATATTGCAGAAAACTATGTTAGAGTATTAGAAGAAGGTCAGCGACAAACAAGAGGTATAAGAATATCTTGGATGTATGGTGTTCAACAAGTATTCAAAGGATCGTTTGGAATACAAAAATCTTTAAACGGTAGAGTATTATTTAGAGCGCAACCATCAGATGCAAATTCAATGAAAGGATTATTGGGTTCTATTGGAAATCCAAGTCTATTTGATGCAATAATGAAACAAGATTTGGCATTTATATCAAATATGCCGATATTCATAGATGAATATAACAATGTAATACAAGATGCGGTAATAAAAGAACTTCCAAATAGAGCTCCTCAAATAAGACCAGGAGATCAAATAAACACACGTAATTATATTGAAATGTGCTCAAATTACTTAATACAAAACTATAAAACAAATTATTACAAACTTAATTTATACGATATAGATATTTATAGTTATGTAAACAAACAAAACACTTTAATCAAACCAATAGATAATGAAATAAAAAATATACTATCAAACATAATATCTTCATTTAATTCCAACGATTTATTATCAATAAATAATGATAAAAATATAGATACATCAACTTTAATGAATTTAAGAAAAATGTTAAAGTTTTTTGTTGCTGTCGACCAAACTATTTCGTATGATGTTAATTCTATTTTAGCAAAATTAGATAATTACTCAAAAGAAAAAAATAAAGATATAATAGTTGAAATTTCTAAAATAATAAATAAAATAAGCGTAAGATTAAATTAATAAATTAAACGTTTTCAATATCAGAATCATCAGGCGGATTTATATCTTCTATATTCTTTATTATATTTGTTGATGCGTCTTCTAATAAATTAGGGTCTTTCTTGCTAGGATCTGGTATGAAAGGTTTTAATACGCATTTAACTTCTTTATTACAATTTTTACACCATCCAGTTGTTTCGTTTTCCTTTTCAACATAAATACTACTCGGCTCTTCATCTGCAATATCTCCCCAAAATTCTTGCCCACTTTCATCATCAATAGAATATTCTTCGTGGATTATAACAGGCAGCATGAGATAATGACCACCGCATTCTGAACAGGTCCATACCATTTTAGCGTTTTTATTATCATTGTTTTCATTATTATTTTCATCCATAATAATCACTAATAATATTATCTTATTGATTTTAAATAGTTAAATTCTTTATCAAAAATTTTATAAAAATTCTTATTAGTTTTATATATTTTCAAATCGCCTATTTTATTATACTTTATTTTATTCAATTCTTTAATTATTTTATTCACAGACAATATTGATTCGTGCTTGAATGTCTTGATCTTACGAATTGTTTTTATTATTTTTTCGCGTTTTCTTTTATTTATATTTTTAACAACAACTTTTGAGTTTTTCTTTAAAAATAATCCATTTATTGATATTATTTTATTAATTTTTTCAAATTTATTAAATATAAATAAATTTTTAGACTGACTAATACTAAATAAAATAGAGATATTTTTGTTCTTTTTAGATGATAATATAAGTTTGTCTATGTTCTTTGATTTATTAAATTCTATAATATATTTATATTTCATATAATCTAATTATTAAATTTAATCACAATATTTAAAAAATAAAGCATTATTATCTCCATTCTAAATAACCTAATTTGTGTGCAGTCATAAGAACTTCTTTAACGACATTTATATTATTAAACTTCAAAGCTAATTCTCCAAATGTGACTGGTGGTCCGTTTCTACGACTTATTAAATAATCTATTATTTCACTTGCTTCTTCTGTATAATTTTTAGGAAGTCCAAGAACCTTCATATTGTTATTTAAAATTGAAAGAGACGAATTAAGTTGATTTGTTACAAGCGATAAGCTTTCAACACTTTTACTTATCTCTTCAACGTTTTCTTGTGTTTCTTTGAATATTGTTGTTATTTGTGCTATTTTTGTTTCCAATACTTCTAATTTTTCATCTAAACCAAGTTTTTTTGTTAATTCTTCTGTTATCTGCTCTTTATTATTTTTTAGAAAATCAACTGCTTCATTTAATTTATTCAACGATTCTTCATTTACTTCTTTAGAAGTCTTAGAAACATTTTCGCTTATTTTAACTATATCGTTAAGCATATCATTTATATCTTCAACAGAATCTTTTAATGAATTTAAAGAGGCTGAATTTTTGGAATATTCTTGATAAACTCCGTCTATTGAAGCTTTAATCATATTTAATTGAACCATTATATTTTCCATTTTTACCTTACTTGGAATCTCACTTATCGAATCTGCCATTTAATACCACCATTATAAACCATTTAATATTTTATTTTTTATATCTTCAGGCTTATCCTTATAGAAAGGCTTTTTAAACAATATTTCCATTGATTTCTTATTAAAATTTTTTATTATTGCATATACTGTTATCACTATGAACACAAATGTAAAAATTATAATGAAATACAAAGTTAATCCGCCAGGCATTACAAAACTCATATTATCACTATTATTTATTTTTTAATGGTTTAAAATTTTGATTTGGATTAAAGACCCATAAAGAATATTACACTTGATAGAATAATGAATCCAATTAATCCCAAAAGCATATGATTTGCTATTTTATCTTCATCATAGGTTCCAATATCTATTGCGATCAATGTTAATAACACACTTATTCCGCCAACATAAAGCAAAAGAAAATAATTTATTGGAGTAGGAACTAAATTTATATTAAGTGATAATCCACCGCCATTTGATGAAAAAGAGCCACTTAATACTGATGAAAATTGAAAAGTTAAAAATACTTGAACTAAAAATATAAAACCTACAACAATAAATATAAAAAATTTTGTGAAACCCAACTTTGATGATAATATCGTTCTACCATTTTCTATATAATCAAGTTGTTCAGATAAAGCGTTTGCTATCGAATCGTCCTTTGTTGAAATTACAGATAACGAAAGATTTTTAATACTTAATAATTCTGGATAATTATTTTTTGGATCGTCAAAAAATTCGGATAAAACAATATATGATTGCTTTGTATTTAAATTTAATTTCATTTTTTCAAGTTCTTTCGCAAAATAAAATGGATAAGAACTTTCTTTAGATTCAAGTATATGAGTTTTAAAAGTTATATCCTTTCTGTAAATTAAATATTCTTTTATAAATCTTAAATATCCATCTATTACACTTCTTTTCCTTTGAAGTGCAACTTTTATTCCAGAATATAATGAAATAAACGAAACAAGTGTAATTATATATGCTGATAACCATAGATAAGAAAGTCCTAATGAAACCACTAAATATATACCTATAAATATTGATATTAATATAATTAAAAGAGAAAAATATATCTTTTTTCCATAATATTCAATCACTTGTTTTATAAATCCGCTGTTTTTTAATTTTTCATCTTTAACCTTCTTAATTTTAGGAGATTTTTTGATATTCTTTTTTTCAGTTTTAGGAATTTCAATATCTGAAAATGGTTCATAGTAAAATCCAACTATTTTTTTAATTGCGAATTTAATACTTTCAACAATTTTCTTTATTTTCTCATTAGATTTCATTACATAACACCCACGTTTTTCGCAAAAATACTAAACATATAAATTATAATAATTGCAATAACTAATAATCCCAAATATCCATAATAAATTGGAGGTAAATTTGTAATAAATTGAAGTAATGATAAACTTGACGATATTTGAGATGTTGCAAGTCCAGAAAAATTTGACAAAATTGAATCATATACTTGTGTCATTATTGTCTGAACGATAGTTCCTATTCCAATCATTAAACCTAATATACCTTCACCAAATATTAAAATTGTTCCTATTGTTGACTCTGTTGTTATTTTTTCCTTCAGTGTAGATTCTGATTTAAGTTTCAGTTCAGATTCTCTACTTTCATAATATCTTTTTATATCTTGATTTTCTAATGCCATTGAAAGATCTTTAAGAAATTTTTGTGTATCTAATTTAGAAAAATACACAGAAGCTTTATTTATTTTTTCTGATGAAATTCCTTCATCATAATTCAAAAACTTGAAAAACAAATATACATATTTATTAATTTTAACAGAATCGTTAATAAAAAATGGATCTTTCGTCATTATATAACTCTGATACATAGTTCTTATTATTCTATATCTATCAGCGTATATTCCATTTTCAATTCTTTCAAAATCTCTATTAACAAAAAAGATAAACATTTTTTCAGGTTTAATTAATTCAAACAAGCTAATAGATGTAAGAAAAATTCCAAAAAATATCAAAGCAATTGTTGTTATAAATGATAAAATTATAAATAATATTCCAAATATAAAAGTAAAATATGAAAAAAAGTATAAATAAAATGATTTTTCTATATAAATATCTATTGCGTTTGATGGATTTCCCTCTGCAGATACTATTGAATTAAATTTGAGTCTTTGATATATTATAGCATTTATAGGTAATGATATAGTATCTTTTATTTTATTTATATACTTACGTTTAATATTATTAATAAATTTAATATCTCTATTCATCAATAAAACTTTTATAGATTAGTTTTAAAATTATTGTTCTTCCTCTTCATTATTGGATTGCTGATTATTTGTATTATTAACATTAGAACTATTACTTATTTTCTCCTTTAGTTCTTTCTTCTTCTTGATTAAATCTAATTTTTGCCTTGCTATATCAAGTTTATATTGGGCTTCTTTATGTTCAAGTTCAAGTCTTTGATTTCTTTTCTCTAATGGCTCAAATTCCTTTTCTTTCCAATGTTGAAATGATAAAGCGAGAATTCCTTTATGTTTTGGTTCTGAATTTATACTTTTTTCTAATTCTTTTATTTCTCTTTCTAAATCTGCTTCTTCTTTACTTTTAATTTGTTTTTGTTGTTTTTCAAGATTTTTTTGAGTTATCTTTACATCTTTTATTTTTTCTTTTGGTTCTTTTTTACCAAAAATAGATGCCAAAAATCCTTTTTTAGTCTCTACTACTGGTGGTTTTTGCACTTCTGGAACTTTATTATCGTATTGATTTTTTATTAAAGAACTTAACGCATCAGATTCATATTGCTTTTGCTTACCTATAAATAATATAAATGTTGTTTGTTTAGGATCACTCAAAAACATATCATCTGATATATTATATTTTGATAATTGTGTTTTTATATAAGTATCTATATATGCTATAGCCTCATTTAAAGTTTTCTGAAAGTTTTCAGGATTACTCAATAAGAACCTTTTTATTATTCCATAAACTTGTTTTGAAGAATCTATAACAACATTCATATCGCTTAAATCTTTATTTTTTGTTATAGAATCATACATTTCTGGTGTTATTTTGAAAACGGAATATGCACCTATTATTTGGTTTGCGATATTAGGATCAACAGAAACAGATAAATCTAAATCAAATAAATTGGAAAAATACGAAACTAATTCATTTCCAACAATTTTTACTGTAATTATTTTAGGATAAGATAATGAATGACTTATTATTATTCTATCTGGTTTAAAACTACCATCACTTCTACTTATTATAAATGAAAATGTAGATTCATCTAATACGTTATCTTGTTTCATTTATATCAATTTAATAGATATAAAGAAATAGTTTAAAAAAATGAAATTATAAAATAAAAATCAGGTTCCACAAGCTATCATTGGTGATAATGTTACAATTAACAAAAGAATAACTATTATAATTCCACTTAAAATGCCTGTTGTATAAATTTTTGTCATCAGATTGTTCAAATCAGCCTCTGAATTTCCTTCCTTTTCTTCTTTTCTTATTGCTAATATTCTAAATGATTCATAAGCAATAATTACTCCTGCCATTAATACAATAATACCAATTGCAGGTGCCTGATAATTTGCTAGATTTAAACTTTTATAAATTGTACACATTACTGAATTTGGACTACCTAAAAATTGCGTAGATGATGATGACGATCCAGATGAAGATGACGACTGTCCGTATGCACTTGGAATACTTATCATCACTATAAAAAGAACAGCAATCTGATATAAAAATCTAATATTTTTCATTTTCATTTTATTCGCCAATTTTATATGTTTTAATAGTATTTAAAATTATTATATTTAAAATGTTTAATAGTCCGTTACTATCGGTATTGAAAAACTACTTGTATATTCAGAACCGTTTGTTATTAATTTTCTTATATAAGTTATTAAATCGCTTTGTCTTAATAATTTTGGTGCAGTTGCAATATTTAGATATTTACCAATATTATTAGTTATTAATTTTAATTGCGTTTCTATTTCGTGATCACTTGTATTTGCTGGAAAATGAACTTCTAAATAATACTCGTAATCTGGTATATCTTTTGATAACTTCATATATTCATTAGCAAAATTTGTGAAATATTCATCTTGTATAACATTTGTTTTATCAACTTTATCTTCTATTATATCAAAGTAAGAATTTAAATTTAAAGGCTTGTTTATAATTCTGAAAATTAAATTTTGGTCTGTATTTATTAAAAATTGATTAAATAATGAAAATATAGAAAGTTTTTCATCTTCAGTTTTATTATAAAAATCATCTGAATCTAATTTGAAAACTACAACTCTTTCATTTAATGAATTTATAATATAATCAGTTATATTTTTTCTACTGTTGGTCAAATAATTAGTATTAAAACTTGGTGTATTTTTAAAGAAGCCATTTATTAAATTATAAAGAGGTTTAGATATAATACCTTTTATTAATAAAACAACAAAAATTGTTGGAATCATTAAAAGTGCAAACAAAACTGGATTTATGAACATTAAACTTAATGGATTTCCAAAAAATATTAATATAAATAATGAATTTGCAAGAAGTGTTAAAAGAAGTAATAACATATTTTTTTGACTTATACCTAAAATAGTATAAAAATCTTCTTCTTGAATCGAACTTATTCTATTATCATACATACTATTTGGCATAATAAACATTATTTAATTTCATTTTAAATTTTAAAACTATTTATAATAGTAAATATTGATTTTGTGTTACACAAGATAACAATTGATTATTTGTTTGGATCAAATATGTTCGTTAGTGGAAACAATCTTTTAGATTTTAAAAATAGAATAATATATAAAGTTTATAAAATACAAAGTAAAGATAATTTTAATAAAATAGACTTTGTTTTATCAAATTTTACTAATTTTATGATTATATTTAAAACATATAACTATTCAAGCGATATGCTATCATACAAAGTAAGGTCTTTAATATTTAAAGAATTTGCTGATATAGATTTTTCAAAAATGGAGCAAGAAGAACTTGAAAAGAAAATATCAAGTGCTTTATATACAAAATATAAAGAATATGATGAAATTTTTACAAGACTAAATCAGGAAGTTGAAATGAGAACTAAAAATCAACGTCCAGGAAGAACCATTTATATATTATTACCAATAAAAATGATAATAAATGATGAAAAATCAATTCAAACATTAAATGAATTGATAAAGATTTATTCGCAAAATGAATTAACGTTTATTAAACAAATAGATAAAACATCTTTAAGTGATTATAATTCATTTTATGAAAAACAAATTGCAAAATATAAAGAAATTAGAAAGTTTATAAATGATAATTTCATAAATCCTTCAACAAATATAGCAATTGTTAAAGATCAAGACCAACTAAAATCAATAGAAAACATATCAATATTTGAAAAGGAAGGAAGTTGTATTCAAACCGATGACGAAGAAACAGATGGTTTATTTAATTCATTTTTCTATGATTCAGTTTGTATATCTGGAAATAGATATTATGATATATTTACATTATTTAATGAACAACTTAAAAACTTAAAAGATAGCGAAAAATATTATAAACTAATGAAACTTGTATTTAAGTTTTATAATATAAGATTAAAAATATCAGATTCAATATTAAAAACTTTTAATAAAAATTTATTATTATTCTTCTTATTTAATACAAGAAATATAGTTGATAAAAATTATAATATAATAAAAGTAATTGATAATTTGAATGAAGATATTTCAGTTATATTTAAGGTTAGTGAAATTAAAAAGGAATTTGTTTTGGCAAATATTATAGATAAAGAGATAGCCAAGAAAACACTTCAAATTGAAAACCTACAAAAGAAAGAAGAAGAGTTGTTTGAAGTAAATAGATATAATATTGATATGATAAAATCTGAAATTGAACATTATAAAACACTTAAAACACGAATAGGAGATAAACGAGAAAAAACATTTTTAGTTTCAAGTTATATAATTCAAAATGTATTAAATCAATATAAAATAAATAACTTATATGATGAAATGAATATGAACTCAATAAGTATAAAACAATTAAATCCTATACCAAATGAATATTTAGAAATATTTGATATAAAAAGAGATAAAGCAGGATTAATAACACATACAACAAACTTACTACATTATTTAAATATATATACACCATTAAAGAATAGTATTATAGTAAATAACGATGATATGAATTTAATAAAAAGGTTTAGTTCAAGATATAGTGGTGATTAAATGATATTTAATAATAAAATTTTTAATATTATAGAAAGATTGTTTGACCAAGATAGTCAATATCATAACATCGCAAATGATTTAATGATAAAATATGAATCTTTAAAAAATAAATCTGTTTTAAGAAACTTAGAAATTCCTACACCAAATTTCAATAAAGTGCTAGAAAACAACATAATTAAATCTAATACAGTTCTTAATCAACATTACGTGAATTATTCAAATCTATATCAAATAATAGATAGTAATACATTTAGTATATTGTTTATGAATTATTTTGAACCTGGAGTAGAAATGTCTGATTCGTTCTTATACAACATAATAAAAGAAAAAGTTGATTATCAATTAAGTATAATTCACACTCCAAAAGATATTTCAATAAGAAAATTAAAGAATGCTCAAGAAGCTGTAAAAATGAAAGAGGCTGCATTAGAAGAAGAGCTTAGAACAAAAAAGAACGATCCAGCTATAGCAAAAAGAATTGAACGTTTTGAAAAAACAAAACAAATAATAGAATTACACTTAGAAGCACTTCAAAATTCAACATTTTCAAATATTTTAGGAATAAATGTTGGTTTTAAACTACCTCATCAATCTGGAGATATTAGGAACATAAAAAATAATGTTTTGTCTTTTGTATCTAAAATTAAACAATTTGGTCATTCTATAACGACTGAATTTGGAAAACAACAGTTTGCAATGTATGATTATGTTAATGGTTCAAAAAAACCAGATTATAGTTATTATGTGTCTCTTGATAATATTTCAATAGGAACATTACAACCATTTTTATTTGCTAATTTCGTTGAAACAAATGCTCCTATAATGGGTAATTATGATACTAATAAAATACCTATCCCATTAGATATTTGGGATTTACCAAACCAAAACGGAGTTATAATAGGAATTTCTGGAAGTGGAAAATCTGCAACATCAAAAGTTATAACTACAAGAAATTTAATAACAGCTAATAGAAAAATCATAATAATAGACCCTCAAAGAGAATATTTATATACAGCAAAAGCAGTTGGCGGAGAATATATAGATATTTTATCAAATTCAAAAAACGAAACTATGAGTATAAATATATTTGATAAGGCTAATTATGAATCTGATGAAAGCAACTCATTTGATCTAAAAATAAACGATATAATTACTTTCTTCTCGTTTGCGTCAGCATCAGTAACTTTAATTGAGACAGGAGCAACAATTAGCAAACCATTAGAAGATAATCCTATTTATTATCAATTTACTTCAAAATTAATAAGAGACTTTTATAAAAAACATAATATATTTTCTTTGGAAGATTTAAATGAAAATACAGCACCAACATTAAACGATTTTATAAATTATGTTTTTGATTTAAAGAAAGAATTGGAGACAAACAATGTTATAAAACTTGAAGAACCGATAACAAGCGATAATATAAATTTCAATAATTATGTTGAGGCTTTTAAATTAATAGCAAATGCTTGTGATACTTTATTAGGAGATGAATATATAATTTTTAGAGGAAAAACAAAGATAAATCTTGATAATAAATATGTAGTTTTTAATACAAAAGATTTATCACCTAAAATGGATTTGTTAGCAACATATGTTATAATGAATTATGTTGTAAAAACAATGAGTTCAGATATAGCAGAACAGAAAATAATGCTTATAGATGAAGGATGGAAACTGCTAAGTCAGTTAGGTTCCGATTATGTAAAAATAATAGCTAAAACAGCAAGAAAATTCAACCTTGGTTTGATAATAACAACACAGCAGTTAGAAGACCTTGATAATGAACAAGGAAGAGCATTACTTGAAAACTCTTCATTTATGTATATTTTCAAACAGAAAGAAATTCAAAGAAACAAGGATAAACTTATGACTAACTTTGGTTTAACAGAAGAAGACTTAATATACTTAAAAAATGCTACACCTGGAAAAGGAATACTTAAATTCGGAGATGAAAAATATAAAATAGACTTTATTATAACACCAAGTGAAATGAAATTTGCCGAATCTAATGTAACAAGATTAAAAGAACTAATACCAGATGAAATAATAAGAGTTAAAAAAGAAATAGAAAAATTATCATCATCTATCGAATATAAGAAAAAATTATCACTTGATATTTCATATGAAGAAAAATTATTGAATTACAATAGGTCTTTATTATCATCTTTAACAGATATAAAAGAGAGACTAAAAAGCGAATCAGGACAATTAGAGATAAACGAAGAAAATATAGAGAATTTCGTTCTTGATGATAGAAAAATATATTCATTAAATGTGAATGAAAAAGAAATATTTGGTCCTGGTGTAGGAGTAGATGAAATAAAATATTTATTAAAAGAAGGTTATAAGGAATATAAAATAAAGAATGAATTAACAAAAGTATTTGGAAATGAAATATTTTATATTAAAACAAGAATCGTACCAGAAGAAATATTTATATATTCAAAATATTTGGAAGTTTTAATTAAAAACAATTATTCAAAGTATATTATAGGAGAACCATATATAGAGCATGATACTATTATATTACAAGTTAAAACACCTAAAAGCAATGGAAAGTTCTATGTATATAATCCAAAAACAGATAGTGGAGAAATATTTGAATCTAAAAACGGCGATATAATAATTTCAAAATCACCTCAATTATACGATTACTTTAAAGGAGAAAACATAAATGATAATTATATATATGTTTATGATATGAATGAAAACAAATCAATGGTTTTTCTTGAAAGTCAGTTTAACTTATCATATGATAAGATATTGTATGATAACAAAAGAGTTTATATAAGAATGTCCTATGATTACTTCCTACCATTTTCAAAGGAAGATATATCATTCGGAGATAACGCAGAATTTTATTATATGATTTTAACAGACTCATTATATAATTCATTCGTTGGTCCAGGCGGAAGTGTTCCAAAAGAATACTTTAAATACGACCAGGCAGATGAACTTTTACGTGTTATTTTTAGAAAATAACCAAAAGCATAGATTTAAATATGTCTAATAAGTATTTATTTATATGGACAAGAATTTCATAAAAGCGAGTATTCTATCTATTTCATCATCTATATTTTTTTCACTTTTCATAATACTGATTTTAAAAAGTGAATACATAGAATTTACTTTCTTTTTATCATCATTTATTTTATTCATTATTTCATATTTATTTATAAAAATGAAAAATCAAAAAATATACTTACCAAACAAATCAACAAAAGAAACATCACTATTGTTTTCTATATCATTATTATTATTTCTATATTTTATGTCGTCAAACAATATAATAATCCTTGAATCAATAGTCAGTTTTAATATAATAGTGTTTGTGCTTATACACGCTATCAGGCATAAAGATATAATAGATAGAAACACATTTAAACTTTTGTTAATAGGTATGATTTTTATAACATTATCTTTATTTTTATTATATAATTTTTCATCTGTTTTGAGATCATTATCATTTTTGATAATTTCCATAATAATAATGATTTTAATAGGTGCATCAAGTTATGCAATGTCTCATAAAATAAAGCATACTAAAAACAAGTTTAATTTTCTTTTATGGGTTTCATTGGTAATTTTTATATTATCTTCTCTATCATTAGTTTTTAATATTACAGGCAAAATAAATAATAATATCATCATTTATTCATTACTATCTGGCATAGTTTTATTTTTATTCTTATATTCTTTTATTGAAGCATTTGATAAATTAAAAACCTATGATGGAAAATCAAGGTTTTCAAAAACAATTATAATTTCAATATTAAGCGAAACCGACATATTATTTATTTCTTTATTTTATCTGATATTCATAGGAACCATAAATCAATATATTATAATTGGAATAATATTTTTATTTTTAGGATTAGCAGTTATCAGTTTTATACACAGAGAAAAAAATATTGTTATATGATTATATAGTACCGACAGGATTTGAACCTGTGTAGCATCATTATATGCTGAAAAAGAACCATCGCCATACTTTTTCGCTAATGCTTTTAACTTTTTATATTCATCTGGCTTTTTGTCCTCAAAATATCCCATTACATCATCTAAAAACTGCTTTCCTTCCAACATAATATCGTCTTTTTAACATTATTTTTATTTATACTATTCTTGAAATAATTTTACTGCTTCATTTTCGCTTTTAGCTATAATTTCGTCACATTCTGGGCAATAAAAATTGTAATCATCGTCCCAATCTGTTTCTTTTTCCATCTCTTCATACCATAATTCGTTAGTTCCATTTGGTGATGCAACATAATCTACATACGCTTTTAAAGTTACATATAAATGATATATTTTCTTTTTGCATTTAGGACAAATGGCATATATAGTTCCGTTATCATCAACTCTCCATTTTTGCTGTTTTTCTTCCTTCAACATATCACCGTATTTACTATAACAGATCATATTTAAAAGGCTTTTCTTTAATATTTTTTATCACACGTAATGCCTAAAATCTTCTCAAAAGTAGATGCTGATATGTATTTACTGTATGTTGAGGGCTTCTCTTTTATAACATCAAGAACATCTTCTACGCCTTCTTTTAATCTCTTCTCAAGCGTTGCTAAGGTCTTTGCTTGTTCCACTATATGTAGCTCTTTTATTTCACCAATATACCATTTATCACTAATAGTTACATTAGCTTTAAAGCCATAGATTTCTAGTTTCATAACATCAATTGCTATATTCTTTTATTATTTTATTAAAGTCTTTTATTTCAAATAAAAATTCTATAATTATGAATAAAAATCCGCAACTTAAAAATACTATTCCAATTGAAGATGGAACTAAAAATTTTAATAAAAATATGCTTATAATTAATAGTAATAACCCAATGGTCATCAAATATTTTCTTACATTTGTTTTAACGCCATCGTTCATTTATACCATCAATTTATATATCATTCTTTTTCATAATTTCTGTAAAACCATCATCTGTTTTTCTCAATTCCGTGTAATACGGCGAATATTCGTAGCAATCACCGTTTTTTTCGATTTGGTAGGATTCATAAGCGGTATTAACACGTCTTTTATACTCATCTTTAATATCATTTAATACTCCAACTATACCAATCTTAATCCACTCTGGTATTTTTCTTTTCTTTGAAAAATCAATAGCAACTTGTTCCAAAGCACCTGCTGTTAAAACATATATCCAATATCTTAACGCTTCTTTAAATACACCTTTTTTATAAAGTGTATAAGGAACTAACTGAATAAGTCTAGTTATCGCATAATTTAATTCTCCTAACCAAGCTCCACGATAATTATATTTTGTTGCAATATCAAACACTTTATTTCCAAGTTTTAAGCTTGGAGATGAACATTCAATTGTTGATTGTAAAGTTTCTCTGTTTATTATAACATTAACAACATCAGTTATTTTTTCTTTATATAACACTGCTAAATCTGTGTCTCCATTTTTAGACTGAAGAAGATATACTATTTCATCAGACAATTCTTTAACAGCAATATCTAATTCAGGTCTATCTTCTTTTGGAACATACGGCATATAATCATATTAAAATAATTTTATAACTTTAAAAATTTAATTTTTAACTTCTTTTAATATTTCATCATATTCTTTTTTAATCTTGTCTTTTATTATTTTAATTACTTTTTCTGCTTTATATATAGTAAAACCTGAAAGTTTTGAAATAACGTTGAAATACTCTGAACTATTATAAATTATATCTGATAATAATTTGAATCTTCCATCATAATCAATGAATCTTTCTTCTAATAAAATCTTATTATTAGGATCATTTTTCATTATAGTTTCTTTTATATTATCTACATTATTGCTTCCATTAGCAACATAATATAAAGTATCTGTTATTTTACTTTTTAGTTTTTCATCTCCATTTTTATTATACTCGTCTAATGCTAAAATGAAAAATCTATCTAATCTTTCAAGATTTATAGATAAAGGATTTATATAAGTAGCAAAAATAAATGGTTTTTCTGGTGCATTTATAGAATATTTATTATAAATAACTTTTCCTTCTATTTTATAAGTATTTTTATCTGATGAAATAGCACAGACGTCATTAATAAAAATATCTATATTCTCATTTATTTTGTAAATATCAAATGGAGAATATAATATTTCTAATTTATTATCATTAAATATAATTTTATATGCTGGATGTGAATGTTCTGATATTATTTCTGATAAATCATTCGGTTTTATATTTTTAATCAATATATCAACATCTTCTGAACTTTGAAAAAATTTATTTTTAATGAAATAATTGTTATTATTATCTAAATATATTTTTCCAGCAGTGCTTCCTACAACATATATATCATCATTCTCAACTTTTCTTAATAATTTTTTATACGCTTCATTTAAGTAATTTATTTCTTTATTATAGTTATTTGATTCTATCAATTTGTTTGTGCCTATTTTATTCATATCAATCAACTATATCCTTTTTTATTGTTCTTAAATTATTTTTGATTTTATTTTTAATTTT
>Ga0080003_1000306_pt1 | contig 33792 bp, 25 predicted proteins | sample JossMetagenome_FD_69206 | JGI IMG/M metagenome (GOLD analysis project Ga0080003, IMG submission 69206) | Hot spring microbial communities from Joseph's Coat, Yellowstone National Park, USA - JC2_E (SPADES assembly) (version 2) | ecosystem: Environmental > Aquatic > Thermal springs > Hot (42-90C)...
ACAGGGAGGCTTTCAGGGGAGGCAAAGAAATTCATGAATGATATGCGGTCATGAATCTCCTTTTCAGCCTGCTGATCAGATAAGTTGTATAGAGACTGGAGAAAGAGAATCTTCACCATCGTTGTGATAGATATCCTTAAGTAAATACGGGAATGCATTCCAGTCTATCGCATCCTTCATGAACTTCAGTGGATCGTTCACGAAGTATTGCCTGTATTTCTCCTTGATGGATTCATCCAGAAGGTCTGCCATGCTGTTCCATGGTCCCCGCATGAATAAAGTTTATTCTTACCAGATCTGGTAAAATACTAGAGTTTTTAGAAATCCTCAAATGTGTAAAAGGAGTTATGTTGACAAGAAAGGGAGGTAGAAATGATACAGTAGAATTCCTGAAAAAAATAAAGCACAGGTTAACTTCTGGAACGCAGAGTTATCAGCCGAGGGGAATAATGCACTTAAAATTATGTATATATAATCTTACTTCAATTAAAATTCATTTACGGCAGGAATTTTAAAGAAAACTTATTTATTTTTTAATTCCATTGGATATTTAATGAAAAGTAAAATTACAATAATTGTGGTTATTACAATACTAATCTCATCAGTATTCATTTTAACTACTTTTTCAACTAATGAAAATATCAAACAACCTTCTTCTGTATCTTATCAATATATCCCAACATATAATGAAATGAAAGCCGTAGATTATGGCCTTATGGTCCACAATAGTTATGATCATAAAGCTTACTACCCATCTGGAGAAAATTATTCAATAATGCAGAAAAATCTTGATTATTTTAACTCGGAAGATTGTGCACACTTTGTATCGGAAGCACTGATAGCAGGTGGTTTATCCTATCTAGCTCAGATACCTCCAGGAGATAATCTCTCTCATTATTTATCAGGGTTCAATGGATCATACGGGATAGTTGGCGTTTATAGATTAGCCGATTGGCTTGCAGGCTATCCGTTACCTATATTCTCTACAAATTCAACAATAGAATCATTGATTGGATATCAGCCTTTACCGGCATCTTTTATAGGTTCTCCCCACGCAGCCATATTTTATGTCACGAATGAATCTATACTTCCTTCTTACATCATATGGCCAGGAGACGTAGTGATAGATGGAGGTGCAGGCGATGGTCACGCAATGCTCTATATTGGAGATGGGCAAGTAGTTCAAACCGATCCGGCATACTTATGGAATTATACACCAGGATATGACAATAATATAACAACGTTATTATATATATCAAAACCAAATGGCACACTAATGCCTGTCAACGCATTATCTCTCAATGGCCAAAATGTTTCATCTATGTATTTTCATATCCCCACTTTTTCAAAATATTATACAAAAGCTGTTAGAATAACGGTTTTACAAGGTAAGTTCAATGTTACAGGAAAGATTATAAATTTCAGTAAACCAGTTACCTTTATATCTTCTTTTCCAAATGGTGTTGGATTTGGAAATTATTCATATGCTTGGTTTATAAATGGAAAAAAGGTATCTGATCAACAAATATTTACTACCAATCTATCAAAGGGCTATTATAAGATATCTGTTGAAGTCTCTGGCTCAAATGGAACAGTTCAGGAAAATTATTCTATAGGAAGCCCGACTGTAACCTCAAGTAGTAACATTTTTAATAACAATGTTACTTTATTAATATTAATAATCGCATTGATTATATTAGCATCTGCGATAGTGTTGGTAGGCCGGAGAAAGAAAAGGAAGTGAATTATGAATGTATATGGAAGAAGAAATATATGAAGAATTAAAAATGGTTGAAAATATTAATTACTTTAAAAATATTTCTAACAAAATTTTATCTCAAGTTGAAGGGAAAAGGGTGATTATTACTGGGAGTGGAACAAGCTATAATGCCTCGTATCTATTTTTCTTAAATTTTATTTCAAGAGGGATATTTGCAATGGTGATTCAGGCAAGTGAAGTACCCACAACATTAAACAAGGAACTTGATAGCACAGTAGCAATATTAATCAGTCATTCTGGTGAGAGTTATGATATAATAAAAGCTGCAGAGCATTTTAAAAAAATGAACATTAAAACAATTTCAATAACTGATTTTAAAAACTCTTCTCTTGCAAAAATAACTGATCTAACCTTCGAAGCGGGAGCGGGAGAAGAAAATGCTGTAGCTGCTACGAAGAGCCACTTTGCCCAAGTATTGATTGGGCTCAACCTGAATAATAAGTCAAATTTTGATAATTTGAAAGAAATACTTACTGTTATAATTAATGACGAAAAAATAAAGCAATATGCAAAAGAAATAAGAGATAAGGTAATATTTCTAGGAAGCGGAATAAACTATCCATTGGCTATGGAAGGTTCTCTTAAGATGCAAGAAACTTCCGAAATAATAACGTATCATTTTCCTTCAAGGGAATTTTTACACGGACCAATACAAATACTTTACCCAGAATGGTCTGTATTAATGCTTTCTAAAGATAATGAGGTAAAAGAGAAAATTAAATATTATGGTGCAGATATTATCAGTATAGGAAATGATCGTTCCGATGATATATATATTGGCACTCAATCAAATGAATCTCTATATTTAGCTAAATTAATGATCTTACAATTGTTATCATACCATAAGTCTATTCAGATCGGTAAGAATCCGGATATGCCTACAAAACTTAATAAAGTGGTAAAATGAAGATTTTAGCAGGTAAGATTTATTCAAATAATATTGAAATGGTTGATAGAATAATTGAAATAGAGCACGGAATAATAACTAGTGTCAATAATAAGAGAAGTAGCGATGCTATAGATCTATCTGACAGGATAATAATCCCTTCATTCATTGATATACACACACATGGCATAAAGGGAATAGATTCTTACGATGCAAGTGTAAACGATTATGTTGAATGGAACAAAATGCTGTTAGAACATGGTGTTCAATATTTCGTTCCAACAATTGTGTCAGCTCCACTTGAGAAAATAATTCAGTTTCTGACAAATCTGAGAGAAGCTAAGCAGAGGGGCATTGAAGGGATAATTGGAGGCAGACTTGAGGGGCCTATGATCTCGCCCATTAGGAAAGGAGCTCACGAAATACGGTATCTCAAGACACCAGACATTTTTCCAACTGATAAAATATTAGATCAATTTGGAGATGTTATTAGGATTATTGACTTTGCACCCGAACTTCAAGGTTCCATTGAGATGTTAAAAAAATTCAATGATAGAATTATTTTTAGTATGGGTCATACGGATTGTAAATATGACGAATGTATGGATGCATATAAACATGGCAGTCATCATGTAACTCATTTGTTCAATGCTATGAGACCCTTCCATCACAGAGAAGTCGGATTAATAGGGTTATCATTTCTTAAGGAGGACATAGACGTAGAGATTATTACTGATTTAGTTCACCTATCAAAGGAGGCTATTGACATTATATTAAAATTTAAAAATGAAGATAATATAATAGCAATAACAGATTCCATATCAGCTACATTAATGCCAGATGGAACGTATAAATTAGGTTCACTAGATGTTGAAATGAAGGAAGGGGTGTGTAAAATTTTAGGAACAGATACTATTGCAGGAAGTACTGTGACAATGGATGAGGAATTTAAACGTCTAGTCTCAATGGGATACAAACCTCAGAATATTATAAAGTTTTTTACCTATAACCCTTCCAGAGTTATGGGAATTAATCATGGTAAAATTGAAAGTGGCTATGATGGTAAAATGACTATTCTAGACAAGGCATTAAAAGTGAAAGGCGTAATAAATAATGAATTAATGGAGGGTAGTTTTTAATGGGCACCGAAGATAATAATTTCAGGACAAAAGATATTTCCAGTCTTAATACAAAGAAAATGGTGGAAACTATCCATATTGAAGATATAAGGGCGTATGAAGCTGTAGGTTGTTCGCTTAATCAGATAGCTTCTGTGATAGATAAAATCCTTAGCAGACTGAATGAAGGAGGGAGAGTATTTTATGTCGGTGCTGGAACTAGTGGAAGAATTGCAAGTCAGGATGTCATTGAATTGGAACCAACATATGGTATAGAAAATATATTCATTTATATCATGGCTGGAGGAGTAGATGCACTTTCACATAGCAGGGAAGGCGTAGAGGATAATAGGGATGAGGCAAGAAAGGAACTTGAAAAATATAATATCGGGATGGAGGATGTGATAATAGGTATATCTGCTTCTGGTAGGACACCATTCGTATTGGAAGCCATAAAATTTGGAAATATCTCAGGCTCTTATACGGTAGGTATAGGAAACAATAGTAACTCTCCTCTTTCTTTGGAGGCCCAGGACTTTATATTTCTTGATACGGGGGAAGAGGTAATCCAGGGATCAACCAGGATGAAAGCCGGTACTGCACAAAAGATGACACTTAATATTATAAGTACCTCTATTGCAGTTAAATTGGGGTTTACTGATGGAAATTTAATGACTCATATGAGGGCTTTTTATAATGAAAAATTAAAGAAAAGGGCAATAAAAATAATTATACAGAAAACTGGTCTGGATGAGATTAGAGCTAGAGAAGTACTGGAAACCGTGAATTATGACATTCCAAAAGCAATCGAAAGATTAAAAAACAACATTGCTTAAAATATATCACGATATATTCTGTTATGGATGATTCTCCTGAATCTTAAGATTCCTTCACTCTGTCTGGTAGGATATACTCTATTTGTAAGCAACACAATCGTCAAATCATGGGACTCATCCAGCAAGATAGAAGTCCCAGTGAATCCTGTGTGACCAATTGTTCCAATAGGCGAATAATCTCCCATGAACGCTGTAAGATCATATGATTTACTGATCTTTTCAAATCTTGGAGTTTTAATCATCCACCCCAATCCAAAAATACCTCCGGCATAAGAGTTTCTATTAATAATTGAAAGATCGAACGTTTTCCGGGAAAACAATATTCCATTTCTCATGGCATTTAAAATTTTTAAAATCTCCCTAGCGGTGCTAAAAAGTCCTGCATGACCAGCTACTCCACCCAAATAATACGATTTTTCATCGTGAACCTTTCCCCATACAAGTCCTCTATCTATCGTAATTTCCGTAGGCGCTATAATCTCTTTAGAAAATTTAGGGTTAAATCCAGTAAATTTTAAATTAATTTTATCAGCAATTTCATCCTTAAAGACTTCATCTAGCGTCTTCCCATAAATCCTTTCCAATGCTAGTCCCAGTAAAATAAAATTGAGGTCAGAGTACAATTCTTCTGTATAGGGGTTCGCATTTGCGGCCTCAACTTCTATCCCTCTAAGATAATCTTCTCTTTTTTTTCCTAATTCCCATAAATTCTTATCTGGTATTAAACCAGAAGTATGTGTTAAGAGATTTTCAAAATTTAGTTTCTGAATATTGGGGTATTCCTTGAAAAGGTCTAAAGAACCAAGTGTGTCACGGAGGGTAATTATATTTCTATCTAATAAAATTAGAGTTAGTGGGAGAGTACAGAGAACTTTAGTTAATGAAGCCAAATCGTATAGGGTGTTTACAGAATACTCGAAATTTAAATCTTCAATAAACCCATCTGAGCATTCCAGATTATCTTTACCATTATGATTTACCAATATTGAATATCCTTTGCTTGCAATACTGTAATTTTTTAATATCGGGTCCGAACAATCCATAGTTAGTTATATTATAAGCACATATTAATATATGGTAATACTAGGATTAGATAAATTTTTAAGCAAAATTAACAGGAAAGGGGAAAAGATCGGCTTAATAACAAACTCAACGGGCGTGGATTCTAAATTAAATTATAATTTTGAGAGTATAAAAGGAATAAAGAAAATCTTTACTCCAGAGCAGGGCCTATTTGGAAATATGTTGGACGGGGAAGATATTTCAGATTATTATATGAATAACTTTAAGGTAATATCATTATACGGAAAAAGGAAAAGTCCGGAAGAAGAACTTGAAGATGTAGATATTGTAATTTATGATATGGAAGATGCAGGAGTAAGGTATTTTACATTAATATCTACCCTTAGACTTTCAATCGAATCAGCAAAAAAATTTAATAGAAAATTTATAATCCTCGATAGACCAAATCCACTTGGGTCAAATGATATATTTGGACCTGTTTTAAATGATGAAGAATTAAGTTTCGTTGGAATAGACAGACTCCCAATTAAGTTTGCTATGACACCCGGAGAACTTGGACAATTTTTTAATAGAAATATTGGAGCAGATCTGGAAATAATAAAAATGGATAATTATAATAGGAATATGCTACATCCTCAGCTTCTTTCTTATTATATACCACTTTCATTACATTTACCAACATGGGAATCTGTTTACAATTACCAGGCTTTCTGTCTTCTTGAAGCCACCAATATATCGGTTGGAAGGGGAACAACATCTCCTTTTATGCAGATAGGAGCACCCGGTTTTGAAAATATGAAAACAGATGTAAAGGGAATAAAATTGAGAAAGGTAAAATTTAGACCACTATATTCTCAATATTCTGGAAAGGAGATAGATGGGTTTTATATACATATATATGATTTCAATAGTTACGATCCATTCAGGCTTGTATTTGATATAATGAAATCATATGATTATTTGGAAGTGAACTGGAATAAAATGGAAAAACTATTAGGGCATAGTGATTTGGGAAAATTTTTGGATGAAAATATAGATTTCAATGATTTAATAGAATCATGGACCAAAGGAATAAATGAATTTAAAAAATTAAGGCAAAATTATCTTATTTATCCATGAGAACGCTATGATATCATTCATAAAGATAGCATGCGACATAATGGTCTTTCCCTCTATCTATTAAAGGAGGTCTACTAGCTCTACATTTATCCATTACAAAAGGACACTTTCTGGCAAAACTACACTCATTTTTTCCCTCATTATTATACTCTCCTGCCAGTACCTTAGGCTCAGAAGAATCCCATTTCTTTTTTGGATCGGGGATAGGTATTGAATTTATGAGCGTTTGAGTGTATGGATGAAGAGGTTTATTAACAAGTTCAGTCGACTCTGCTATTTCAACAATTTGTCCTAGATGCATTACAGCAATCCTGTCAGAAACATACTGAGTTACAGCAATATCATGGGAAATAAAAAGAATTGATGTGCTAAGTTCCTTTCTTAGATTCAATAAAATATTTAATATATCCGCCCTTAGAGATACATCAAGCATTGAAACAGGTTCATCAGCAACTAGGAATTCTGGGTTAGTGATTATGGCTCTAGCTATACCGACTCTTTGTCTCTGACCGCCACTCAATTGATTTGGAAATTTAGCTAGGTACTGATGAGAAGGTGAAAGACCTACCATCTCTAAAACATTAAGCACTCTATCTATTACATCTCTTTCTTTGGCATTCTTGTGGAATACCTTATACGGTGTACTGATTGTATTATATACAGAAAGAACTGGATTAAGCGAACCATATGGATCCTGAAATATCATTTGCGTTTTCTCCCTGAAATGCATCATATCTTTTTTATTAAGATTATATATGTTATTTGCTTTATATAACAATTTACCTCCATCTATGTCCAATAACTTTAAGGATGCCAATCCCAATGTGGATTTTCCAGAACCGCTCTCACCGATAAGTCCTAGAATCTCTCCTTTTTTTATATCTAAAGTTACTTTATCAAGAGCCACAACGATTCTCTTATTTCTTTTAATTATTCCTGAAGTAGTTAAAAATGTTTTATTTATGTCATCCATTTTCATTATGATCTCATCATCTATTGTCATACGAATCACCCATACAGATAGCAAGCAACACTATGATCAGAGCCTATAGCTATTTCAGGCGGCTCTTCTTCCCTGCACTTATCGAATACCCTGTTACATCTGTCTGCAAATGGGCATCCTTTTATCTCCTTTGCAAGGTCTGGAGGCATTCCCGGTATACCTTTAATTTTCTTCTCTTTGCTTATCGTAGGAACTGAATTTAATAATGCGATAGTGTATGGATGTTTAGGATTAGAAAATAACTCTTCAACAGGTGCACTCTCAACAATTTTTCCTGCATACATAACATAAACTTTGTCTGCAATATTGGCTATCAATGATATATCGTGAGTTATGAAAACTAACGAGATTCCTCTTTCTTCTCTGAGTCTCAAAAGTCTTGCCATTATCTGTCTTTGCACAACTACATCTAGTGCAGTAGTAGCTTCATCTGCTATAACTAGCTTAGCATCACACGCCATTGATAATGCTATATTCACCCTTTGTTTCATACCGCCACTGAGTTCGTGTGGAAACTGTTTTCTAATATTGGGATTCAATCCAGCTAATCTAAGCAACTCATCAACTCTTCTGTTTGCTGTTTCATAATCATAATCGTGCTCTAACATGACATCCATAACTTGTTCCTCTATCCTTGTAACGGGGTTGAGTGCATTCATACTACCCTGAAATATCATTGAAACATCTTTCCATCTATATTTTCTAAGTTGTAACGGTTTTAATTTAAATACATCAATTTCACCTTCATTTTGGAATATTATCTTACCATCTGTTATATAACCGGGAGGTTCTATTAAATTTAAGAAACTCATAGCCAAGGTAGTTTTTCCGCATCCACTCTCGCCAACAATGCCCACTATTTCCTTCTTATTAATTTTTAAGTTAACATCTCTTACAGCCTTTACGACTTTATTCCTCATCCTGTATTCTATCTTAAGATTCTTGACCTCAAGTAAAGTGTTACTCATTGCTTACCACTCCTTAAAGGTTGGGATAACTCATAAACAGCATTACCTAGGAAATTCGCCCCTATCCCAAAGGCTACAATACCTAATCCAGGGGGTAATAGCCACCACCAAGCATTGAAAACAATACCGTCTTCTGCCTCAAACCAATATAGCATAGTTCCCCAGTTTACAGATCTAAGATCACCAAGACCGAAAAAGGCCAGTCCAGCTTGGGCAACAACCCCTCCTACAGCAAGAAAGATCGCATTTATGAAAATAATTGGGATTAAATTGGGTATTATATCTCTAGAAATAATTTTGAGGCCAGAGAGGCCAGATAGTTTAGAAGCAAGAATATATTGCCTCTGTTTTAATGAGAGGGTTTGTGCTCTGATAACCCTTGAAAGGAAAGGCCAAGAAAGAATTGAAAGAACAAAAATAGTTGTTTCTAAAGTAGGGGGTAAGAAAGCCGATAAAATAACCAAGAGCGGAAATCCTGGGATGACCAACAAAATATCAACAACCCTCATCAATACGTTATCTACCTGTCCACCAAAATATCCTGCGATAACCCCAACCAACACTCCTATTATAGCGGATAGGACAGCTATGCTAAAGCCTACCATTAGTGAAGTACCAGTACCAATCAAAAACCAAGATAATACATCCTCCCCAAGATAATCCGTTCCAAGAATATGCGATTTGCTTGGTGGCTGGAAGGCGGGTGCATTTGTACTGAATGGATTATAGGGTGCAAAAAATATTCCTATAATAGCTATTAGCACAAGACTTGCAATTATTATAATACCGGCTAGACCTTTCCTATGATGGATTAGCTTTTTTAAAAAATCTTTGAATCTATTAATTAGGGAAGCGCTTTTTAAAATTAAATTTATATCTTCATCTCTCGCCGTCATTTCAATACAACCCTCGGATCTAGATAGGCATAAATTAAGTCAACTGCAAAATTTGCAAGTATTACTGTTAATGTAATTACCAAAAATATTCCTTCTATGAGAGGATAATCGCTAACTGTTACTGCAGTGAATAGAGTATAGCCTATTCCAGGATATGAAAAAACTTCTTCTACCAGGAATGCGCCTCCTACTATACTGGCAAATGCCAAAGCAATGCTAGTAGAGACAGGTAACATAGCGTTTTTATTAACGTATCTCTTTCTTATTGTATTTATGGAAAGGCCCTTAGCTTTGGCTAGAACAAGATAATCTTCATCAAGTACGGTTATGACGGTATTCCTCATTAAAAGGGCAAATCCTGGGAAAGTTGTAATTATGAGTGTAATAAGTGGAAGCGCTGCGTGATGCAATACTGACTCAATGAAACGTATATTAAATCCCTGATGAACATTTATGCTGTATGCCTGTGCGACAGGAAATAGATGCTGTCCGTTGATAACTATCATCACAGCAAAAACAAGTTGAAATATTAATGCGAGCCAGAAATATGGAAGTGATGTTAAACCAATTGAAAATGCTTGCAGGAAACTATCTGAATAACCTCTTTTCCATCCTGAATATGAACCAATTATAACTCCTATTACAACGGAAATAATCATTGCAGTACCCAGAAGAAAAAGTGTCCAAGGAAGTCTTGTAACTATTATTTGCGTTACACTTTCGGGATAATAATAGTATGACGGTCCAAGATTTCCATGTATGATTGAGCCCAAATACCCGACGTATTGTTGCCATAAAGTACCTCTTAAATTCAATTCCCCCTCTATAATCTTAAGTTGATTAGGATTAAATTCTCCCGCATACTTTGTTATCAAAATTACAAGGGCAGGATTACCTGGCACCATTCTCGGTAAAAGGAAATCCAGAGTTGCAGCGATGTAAATTGTCAATAACATATATGTAACTCTTCTAACAATATATTTCAGAGTAATCATTCAATCCTCAATGGAAAAAATCATTAATAAATTTATTGATATTTGAGCTGTAATGTTTATAACTCATATAAAATACCTTTCCTTAATCTGTCAACCGTTCTGTTTTCAAAAATTTCTTTAAATTGTAGGTAACTACTGGAAAATACTCCTTTCCAGTGTTTGTCTTCAACCATAAATAACTCATCATATAATGAATATTTCAAATATGGTGAAGACTCAGAAATTGCAAATGCACGTATCTTTCCATTCTTGTCAACAAATGCCAGAAATAGATTTGCCAAAGAATCAATAAAATCCATCTCTAAAGATTTTTTGATGCTATCTTTGATTTTTTCATTTATTTCTCCTTTCAAAGATACAAGGAATCTTAAAAAAACAAGAGTGTCATTCTCCTTTTCTGAATCCATTATACCAAGATAATCAGATATCTTCTTCTTATTAAAATGGCCATTATGAGCTAGATAGTAATCACCGTCCCTTGCTGATAGATGAAATGGATGAGAATTTCCCACACCAACTGGTTCTTGGCCAGATCTATTACGCATATGTAATAGTAGGTAACCATTTCCTACAGATGGCTCATATGATTTATATAAAGGCTCCATTGATCTGAAGTAATTTATCGAATTTTCACTGAAATAAACATACCCCCAACCATCTATATGATTCTTTGGAAAACTATCGGATATGTAATGTAAAGGATCTGTTTCGGATATCTTCTTGGATATTGAAAACAATGTACTGAAATCTTCTTTAAATCCCCCTTTCAAAAGGAACATTCTGCACATATTATTATATACCGTTTTGGTATAATTAATTAAGCTGCTCTAAATTACTAACATATGATTGTGTCTTACAATGTCTTGGACCATCATGGGAATATCTTGTTAGCTGACAACAATCGCTTATTGTTACCTCCAGCTTCAAATATGAAAATTTTATCAACATACTTCTCATATTTGAATCTTGGGCCAGAATTTAATTTTAGAACTAGATTCCAAATCGATAAACAATCAATTAGAATCAGTGGCGATCCATTATTTATGTTCTCAGATAATGAATTTAAAAATATGTTATCAAACGTTGATTTACCACTAACTAATATACATTTCAAAAATGACTACATTACCCAAGAAAAATATCACCCGGACTGGAGTTTAGGAGATATTAATTACTGCTATGGAGCACAAGTTACTCCATTCGCAATTAACGAAAATTGCGATCCAAGTGCTCATATCACCTTAAGATCGAAACCAGTATCCCAAATTGAAAATTATTTGAAAATTTTGAAATCTAAAAGCAATAAATCAGCAAACACACAAGATGACAAGATAAAATGGTACAATATGGAGCTCAGTAAAATCATTAGACATGTTTTGGAAGTATCATGTAATTTCTCGGCGGAATTGTTAATGAGATTTACAGCATCAAAGATAAATAATAAAAAAATTAACTGGATTGATGCTGCTAATGAGGTAAAAAAATTATTTGTTAATAAAGGCATTATAGACAACGATACAATCGTAAGAGATGGTTCTGGGCTATCAAGACTTAATATGATGAATACCTTGAGCCTTTCCAAATTAGGATTTTTTATATACACTCAAAATAATGAGTTTTACGACTACTTCCCATCGCCAGGGGAAGGAACACTAAAAAATAGGCTACAAGATTTGAAAGATTATGAAATAAAGGCTAAAACAGGAACTATAAGCTATATTAGTTCTCTGACTGGTATTTCTAGAACACATAATTTATTTTTTTCTATAATTGCTTATGGGGAAGAAGACGAAAAAGAAAGAGAAAGGGTCATAGATAATATGCTTGCAAAGGTCTTAAAATAAATTAAAATTAGCCTTTTAAATGTAGTAATATTCAAATCTAGTAATGCGGAAGAATATTTTCTATTGATATTGTGAAGTTATTTGCAATATGGATTCTGTATCATTGAAGTCCCTGATCCTCATTAAAATAGATAAATCCCTATCCAGTTTTCTATTCTCATCTATGTCACTACGATTGGATTTAAAGCAACCAGAAGCTTCTATATTTACACCACTGAAAAAATTCTCAAAAATAATCTTTGACCTGAAAACGTGGTAGCAGGATGTCACCAGTAAAATCCTGTCAGGAATGATTTTCAATTCTCTCAATTTCTTCTTCACATACAAAGCGTTTTCAATCGTGTTACGCGACATCTTTTCTTTTATTATGGCTGATTTAGGAATTTCATCTGCCAACATTATCTCTTCCATAATTTCAGCCTCGGTCCGCCTGCATTTCAGATTTGTTAATCCTCCAGAGAGGATAATAAGTGACTGTGGATATTTTTTGAACACAGACGCTCCTAATCTTGCCCTTCCATCCAATTCTTTACTTAGACAAGAATCGTCGGGTCTGGAACCTAGTATGATAATAATTATCATTGTTAATTATGTGGAATTAATGCAATATAAAAAAGTTATTTATCAAAAATTTTAAGTCTTTAAAAAAAATAAAACTCATAATGCAAGAGTATAAGTTATATAATTAAGCCTCAGGTTTAAGATCAGGAACATTCTATGAAACTTTTCAGGTCTTATTTTTTAAACGATCTCATTATATAATAATTGGGCATCATTGTTGATAAAAATGATAGAAGCCGTTGATCCTAACTCGGAAAGATTAAAAAAACTGTATGACCATCTTCCATTTTCAGTCAATGCAATTGATTCGATATTAAATCATCCGGAAAGGACAGAGATTTATGAGCTAAAAGGAGGTATTAGTCCTGCATATGCGGTAGTTTTCAACTCATTTTATAATCCTCATATATGGTACTCCCCAATTATATGGTTTTTCGGTTTATCTGACAGCGAAAGAAATCTGGAATACCTATTTAATTATTTATTGCAAAAATATAAAACTTTTATAGGTCTATCAGAACACTCAATTGATTTATCCGGTATATCCGGAGTTAGAACATTTACTGAATTTCTTATGGTAAAAAATAAGTATGCAGATTTATCATTTAGAAATGATTATAAAATAAGGCTTCTTGATAAAGAAGACGCTGAACAATCTATCAAACTATCAACGAATGTTGAGCCTGAAAGTATTCGACCCAGCAATATGGAATATGAGAAGCTTTTTTTAAGAGAAAGGGAAACCTATGGAATTTTTTTAAACGATACATTAGTTTGTAGGGGATCAATAATGGCAAGTGTAGGTTCTTATTCATCTGTAGGGGGGTTTATAACTGACCCAAATTACAGAGGGAGGGGGATAGCAAAATTTCTAGTAGATCAAATAAATCAAATAGTAGAATATAGGGGCCGGAAATCAGTATTAACTGTTAGAAAAACTAACCATATAGCTATATCGCTATATCAAAAATTGGGGTTTGAAAAAATGTATGAAGTAACCTTCATTGACGCAGGATCCGGAGTAATTCCATAAAAATTTCCGTTTAGCAGTCTAAATCTTAATTTCAAATCATTATTCGAAAGTTTGTTCTATTTTTTTAATATCGGGGCGGTCTAAGAATTAATGTTACTTCATTAAAAACTCCGAAATATCTAAGACCCTTTCATCCTTAGAAAGATTCAGGAGACAAATGGGGCACATAGTAATAATGAAATCCGCTTTAGTTTCTTTCAATTCTTCAAATCTTTTATCGGATATCTTTTTTGCTATTTCGGGATATTCTACTTCGTTAGGTCCACCACAGCAATATGTCCTCTCATTATTATTCTTTGGAAGTTTTATCATTTCGCCTTCAAGAATATTAAAATATTTCCTGTATTTTTCACCATATCTTTCCAAATGACATGCCTGATGAATAGTTATATTTCTGTTACCTTTAGATTTAATATTTACAAAATCTAGATAAAAAAATACTTCAAAGGGAAAATCAATGTAGTCTTTAATTTGATATTTCAGTAATGTATAGGTGTGAGGGTCTATTGTTATAATTTTTTTAAAGTTATACTTTGAGAAGAATTCTTTAAGATAGATAGCATACTGTATGAACTTTTCTTCAAAGCCAAATTCCAGTAGCATTGCTCCGGAATATGGCTCATCATCTCCCAAGTAATAAAAATCAATACCAGATAAATTCAGGAGTTTATAGATGTTCACAATAATAGAATTATATCTTTCTGCATCTTTTCTGTTTACAAATGGTTCCAGCAACATAGAAATTTTTGGTAGATGTGAAGCTATTAAACCTACATTCTCAAATAGATTATTCCCTATTTTTCCTCTTATTCTCTCTATGGCATTATTGTATGGCATGAGCTGAAACATCCTCCCTGTATATAATAGATATTCGGACTTTTCATAGAAAGTAAGGCCCTTTGCCCATTCGGATGCTTTACTTCCTATATTAACAGGGTCCTTATATTCTATTATATTTTTCATCAATAAACGAGTTATATGGTCTCTTTTGACTATCCTCATTTTAGCCCAGCCAGAAATTTCTCCTGCACTTATTCCGGCGGGACAAACCTCAAGACAAGCATTGCAATGAAGACAGGAATTAAACGAATCTGATACGTCCCCCTCTTTCAGGGAATTGGAGAAATAATATTTAGCTAAATTGACCCTTCCTCTTGCCCCATAAAAAGCATTGAACTCAAATGCTTCCAATGTTGGACAAACCGCCTCACAAAATCCGCAATTTATGCATCTATCTAAATATCCATCTTGAAACTTCATAAGTCAAATACCTTCCCAGGGTTCATAATATTTTTAGGATCAAAGGTCTTCTTTATGTCCTTCATTAATTCTAAGTTTAGTGGAGTATCCCTATAAACCATCTCTTTAATAAGAAGATCCTTTTTTTCATATCCGATTCCATGCTCTGCAGATACTGATCCGCCATTCTGTAGTGCAATCTCGCCAAACCTGTCCAAGAAGGTGTTAGTTTTTCTCATTTTTTCTTGATCATTCAAATCAGTGAAAACATTGGCGTGGATATTTCCATCCCCAATATGTCCAAATAATGCAGTTTTAAGTCCTGTTTCTTTAATTAGACTTTCTATAGCTTCAAGTGCCTTTGAAACGTTAGATGACGGTACCACTATGTCTGCTATAATAACATAATCTGTTTCCTTTTCCCTTTCATTTAAAAGCGCGGAGTATAAGCCCTTTCTAGCTTTATATACGCGATCACCCAGGTCACTATCAAGTTTTGATATATCAACAGGATTGTGAGATTTAATAATATTCACAATATCTTCTTCATCTTCAAATTCAGGGATATCAGTAATTAACATATAGTTCGTATTTTCTGGTAATTTTATACCAGATAATTTTGATATGACATTTGATGAAACCTTGTCAGCAAACTCCGCAGCCAATGGATTGAATCCACTATTTTTAATATCAAAAATTGAATCCCCTAAATCTTCAGATTTTTGAAAATAAGCAATTATTCTAGAATATTTTTTGATATCCGGAACAATCTTCAGGTAAGCCTCAAATATTATACCCAATGTACCTTCAGATCCTATAAACAATGATGTGAGGTCATATCCGAGGGATCTTTTCAATACCTTTCCTCCAGTCCTTATAATTTTCCCATTTGGAAGAGTGACCCCAAGTCCTAATATCCATTCCTTGGTAGATCCAAAATAGGTTCCCTTCAGGCCACCAGCATTAGTGGAAATTGTTCCGCCTACTGTTGCAGCTAAACTACTGGCTGGATCTGGAGGATAGATAAATCCTTTCTCCTTTAGAAATGCATTTAAATCATCTATCCTTAATCCAGCTTGGACTTTTACGTATCTATTACCTCCAGAAAACTCTATAATCTTATTCATTTTTAGCAAACTTATCACCACAGAATTATCAATAGCAACAGAAGATCCAGTGAGAGAGCTCCCTCCCCCTCTGGGAACAATTTTAATATTGAATTTATCGCAAAGTTCTAATGCAATGGAAAGCTCCTTTTCATTTGATGGCATTATGACAGACAATGGAAAATTTCCATGGAAGTAAGATGCATCATTTATGTATGGAAGCATCTGGGGTTTATCAATTAAATATGTTATTCCTGAGCTCTTAAGCGCCTTGAGAAAATCCATAAATAGAAATAGCAATTCCAAATATTAATTTTAATAAAATAAACTGCTATTTATATGTTTTTTATTAAATTTATCAATTATATTAAAAAATTTCATTTCATTAATCGAAACAATTGGAAAATATATTATACTAGATTTCTATAAAAAAATGAGGTTTATGAAAAAAATTAGTGATCGGTATAAAACATCTTTTAGCTTGACCATTATAGGTATGATGATAATGGTATCGATGGTATTCATGCTTCCAGCAAATGCGACATCTACAGCTCCGACAGGAACATATATTTGGGGTACACCAGATTCAACTCCTGTTACCTCTCTTAATCCTTTGGTAGCGACGAATTTGGAAGGCGAGGCAACAGGAATAATGTATCCAAGTCTGCTTTATTCGTTATCTGATGGAAGCCTTATTCCATATCTGGCCAACAATTATACAGTTAATTCAAACGGAACTGTATATACATTCTACCTTAATCCCAATGCTAAATGGTTTAACGGCACAACTCCAGTTGGTCCAATTACAGCTAATGATGTAGTATTTACTTTCCATCTCATAACAACTAATACTACTCTGGATGCTTATGGTGTACATACCATCTTAAAGAACGTTGTGGCAATAAACAATGAGACTGTTAGGTTTACCCTTACGAATGCGACGGTTATGGCATTAACTTATATATCTACACAATCCATAGTACCAGCGGTATGGGGAACTTATGTACAAAACATTTCTGCTCTCGGAAGTTATAATAACATGGATATAGGACACGAAATTCAGGCAGGTCCATTCCTGCTGCAATCCGTAACACAAAGTGCTCTTACTTTCACCGCTAATACCAACTTCTGGTTAGGATCACCTCACATTGCAAAACTTATCATTGAACCATTTACAAGTACATCATCAATGACTCTTTCTTTTGAGGATGGTCAAATTGCCGCTGAATACCCAGCAATTAGTGATTATTCTGCCCTGAAGGCAATGCCTAATGTTGTAAATGTTATATACAAGATGCCTTGGAGCTATTTCCTCTGGGATAATACGCAGATGTCACCATTCAACAATACTGATTTTAGAATAGGCTTAGCATATGCAGTAAATAAAACAGAAATTATGCAGAAGGCAGAAGATGGAATAGGAGGACGAGCTTCATTTGGAGGGGAACCATGGACCAATACTTCATGGTGGGCACCAGATTTACCATATTATAATTATAATACGACGATGGCAACCAAATACTTTGAACTTGCTGGTTTACAGTTAAAAGGAGGGTTCTGGTATTATCCTAATGGTACAATGGTTAAACTTACAATAATTGAGCCAGATATTTCAGATTGGATGACGGCAGCCTCTCTGATAACAAACGACCTCTCCTCAATAGGATTCTCAATATCTTATTCTGTTGTTCCTATAGGTACTTGGGCTACAGACATATTTTCAACCAAGAATTTTACAGTACTGAGTTACTTTGGAGCTACTCCTTCATTTTCTAATCCATGGTACGTTCTATGGGATCTTTATAGCTATAAGAGCTTCTGGGATTCATCTATAACACATTGGCAAAACTCAACGGTAAATGAACTGCTTAATGAATCATCTGTAATGACTACAAATTATTCTGGCATGATGAATCTTCTTTTCAAGGCTCAGATTATAATTGCCAATCAGGTTCCCATGGTTCCAATCGGTGTTATAGGAAATTATTATGCATATAACTCAAAGATGATAACTGGATTCAAAACCACAGATACTCCAATAGGAATTTTGAATTTATTGAGTGTATCTACCCCGTCTTCCACTACTACCACAACTACTACCACAACTACTACGACCACAAACACAACTACAACCAAGACATCAGAAATTTCAGCCGTTGAAATTGCTGCAATAATAATAGTTGTAATCATAATAATAGTAGTACCAGTGGCCTATGTTGCATCTAAGAGAGGGAAAAAAGGTAAGACAGAAGAAAAGAAGGAAGAAGTAGAGCAAAAAGAAGAAAAGAAATAATATTATTAATTTTATTTTTTAATTTCCGAAGGAAAATATTTTCTATGAAGAAATGATTTTAAAGAGTATGAATTATCTCTCACTTGACGGCGGAGCAACTAAAACAATTGCAATCGTCTATAATGAAGAAAGGATTTTTTCAGTTTCAGTGGGTGGCTCATCAAATTTCAGGAATATAGGTATATACTCCTTCAAGAAAAATATAAAAAGTGTTGTAGATGAAGTAATTTACAGGGCCAATAATATTAACATCGATAAAGCTACATTTGCCCTTGCAGGTATAAAAGACTCAAAAATCTCAACAGAACTAATCATAAAGAATATAAATGAGGTAGTAAATATTAAAAAAATGGAATTCTATAATGACGGTGAAGCTGGATTTTTTTGCCGATTTCCTGAAGGAGAAGGTATAATAATAGCGCCTGGAACAGGAATGGTCTCTTATGGAATTTGGAATGGAATAAAGGAAAGATCATCGGGATGGGGCTGGTTTCTAGGTGACGAAGGTGGTGCTTTTTTTATAGGAAAAAGAGCTATACAAGAAAGTATAAAGGTTCTAGATATGAGGTCAAACATCTCCAATTCTTATAATAGTGATCTACCATTGAGGATTAAGGAATTCTATGGAATTAAGGAAGACAGAGAAATAATAAACAAGGTCTACAAGAAAAAAATAGATATAAGAGAAATTGCATCAATTGCACCAATTGTATCATATTTGGCATCTAAGGGTGATAATCTTGCCAGTGTTATCATGCAAGAAGCTGCAAATGAAAGTATATTAACATTATATTCCACATACACAAAACTCAGGAGGCCTAAGGGAATCGGTATAAGTGGCTATGGAGGTGTTTTTAGGTCAGGCGAATGGTATAGAAAGATGATCTTTGATGGAGTTGCCAAACTGATAGATAATCCAATTTTAAAGGAGCCATTTTACGGTTATGAAGCTGTCATAGGCTCTGTCGTGATGAATTTGAAAAACACAGGATACGAAGTCGATGAAAATCTTATAAGGGATTTTAGAAAACAGCTTGACAACAAGATAGAAGCGCTTGATCCAGAAAATAAGAAGAAATATTTGTTTATTTCATAAATAAAACCCTAATGCTGAATAAATTGAAGCAAGAATGTTTTCCTCCTTTTCTCCTCCTGCGGATATATATCCTATTGGATCATTTATTAGACCAATGTCGACTGGAACCCCAGTATTTATGTAGATACACTTCTTCCCGTTGCATATTTCATAAATCTGACTTTGCTTTCCAGTTATGTGAAGGTTTTTTCCGATTATTATTAGTTGATCAGCCTTACTCAAGTCATCTTTTATACTTAGACCAAGCTCAGCTAATTTACCCTTTATATCCTCGATCACATCATTTATATATTTATATGGAAGCAAATTAACGACTGCTATATTTTTATTTTTGTCGAGAATAACCTTCCTGAACCACATAGGAGCAGAAACTGATATCCATTCCATTATTTCACTGGGAGGTCTTACATTGCTTGTAGGATTTAAGTAAAGGCTTTCTATACGTTCTATCCTATTTTTATTTTCATTCTCCACCTTCATAAGATATTCGTGAATTTCAAGTGCTAGATCAGGATCGACACATTCAAGTATGTCAGCCCCACCCGTAAACGCATCGTGTGCAATTTCTTCTGGGGTAAAGTTATTGGATATGGCTTTCATATCCAAAGAGTCAGTTATAATAACACCATTATACCCTAAAAATTTTCTAACATATTGGTACCATTTTTCTGATAGGGACGCAGGCCTGTTATTATCGAATGCTTCATAAATTATATGCGACATCATTATACTTTTAATTCCATCATTCATTATTTTTATAAAAGGATACATCGTATTCTCAATAGAAAATTTAGATCTCTTGTCTATAGGTAAATGCAAGTGACTATCTTCAAGAACTGATCCATGGCCTGGGAAATGCTTTCCAGTGGCTGATATCCCGTATTCTTGCAATCCTTTAGTGAATAATGAGGCATATTCTGCGACTTTTAGAACATCAGACCCAAACGATCTTTCCATCACTATATAATTGTCGCTATTATTCATAACATCAACAACGGGGGCCAGATCCCAATGGAAACCAAGCTCTTTCAATTCGTATCCAGTGATCATTCCGGAATAATAAGAAAAATTTGTGTTATTAAGTCTTGATAAGGCAAAATTTCCAGGTGAATAAGATAATTCTTTCAGTCTAACTACATTTCCTCCTTCCTGATCTATGGCTATAAGGGGTTCCCTAATTTTCATACTATTAAGGTATAAATCACGTATATCGTGCAATAATCTCCTCAGTTCTGATAAATTATTGAATTCATTTCCCATAATTATTATGGAAACTGGCTTAATTTTTTCAAGAAGATTCTTGGATTTTCCCCAATCCTTCTGGTAAATTCCAACCTGCATAAATCTCCCGGGTTCCATAATGATACATTCTAACTGATTTATTAAATCTTTAGAAAAAGTTAAAGTTGTATTTAACATAGTATAAATGTGAGAATACTGTCAATGATGAGTGGTACATCCACGGATGGAATAGGATACTTGATTTTTGAAATTAACAGGGATTTAAAGTTCAAAGTTATCAAATACGGAACAGAACCATATGAAAAAGAAATGAAAGATCTTTTGCTATCACTTGCAGAAAAGACCACCATTTCAAAATATAAACTAGCTAAAGCAAACATAAACTTAGGCAAATCATTAACAAAAGTCGGTAATGAGTATTTTGGTGAATATGATATTATTGTCTTTTCGGGTCATACATTGTATCATAACCCCAATAAAAGATTAACCTTTCAAATAGGAGACACATCTGGATTATCATATTCCACAGGTGTTCCCGTCATTAACGATCTAAGATATTCAGATCTAGCAATAGGCAAAGAGGGTGCCCCATTGGTGCAATATGCGGATACCATAATTTATGGGGACAATAAAGTCGTCATAAACATCGGGGGTATCTCAAATATAACAATTACTGGGAATCATCCTACAGGATTTGACACAGGTCCAGGAAATATGTTAATGGATTTATTAGCAAGAAAATACTTTAATTCTGACTATGATAGGGATGGAAAAATTGGTTCAAAGGGAAAAGTGAATGGTAATTTAGTAAATTTTATTATGAAAGATCATTTCATTACAAAAAAGCCCCCAAAGAGTACGGGTCGTGAAAGATATGGCCTTAAATATTTCAATGAAATCTTGAAAGTTTCAAAAGAACACAACATAAATCCTGAAGACATTATGGCGACTCTATCGTACTATACTGCATATTCCCTTTATTATAATATCAAAAGTTTTGTCCCAGAATACGAAGGAAAAGACATTATTTGTGCCGGAGGAGGTTGTATGAATAAGTCTGTTATAGACAAATTACAATTATTGCTAGGAAAAAGAATAATATCATCTGATGAATTAGGCATTCCAGTTAGCGCGAGAGAGCCTCTTGCTTTTGGAATAATTGCCTATTTCTCTCTATTGAAAAGTTTAGGAATATTGAAAGAAATTCCAACTAGAAAACCATATGGAAAGATTTCAGTAAATGGATTATTTAAAATATTATAAGAATATTTATATATATTAAAACACGAATTTCTATTTTATTTTAAAACTTAAGTATTTTTAAGTTATTGTTTTTCAAGAATTCTCCAACTTCCAAACTAATTAATAATGAAGAATTAGAAATAATTTTATAATTATTGTTTTATGAGATTATAATTTATTTCCACCCATGAAATATTGATTGCCAATTTCCAGAATAAAGATTTTCTAGATAGTTAATAGTCCAAGAATATTCAGGATGATGTGATAAGAAATCCTCTTTGTAAAATTCAGCAGAGCAAGGTTTCCCCCATTTAAATTCTCCTTCGCCTTTTAGTGCACCATTCCCGGTTACTATTTTAGCATCAATTGATCCTGTGGGATAGAAAGGTGGCTTTTTATCAAAAATATCAAGATTTGGTTCTATTTCCCTATGCCCGCAGATGGAGTTTTTTCCCGGTTTATCTTTCTTTAATGAGTAATCAAAATGATCAGCCAGAATGGTCTTTATTGTTTCAACATCTAAGTTACCTTTCCCTAGTAATTCGTGAAGCCTGTAAAATCTGCTATTATCAGAATTTATAGAGTCGTCATAAACAATATTAGATTCCTTCCTAACTTCATCGAATTGCACGAAATTGCTGGATGCAAAATAACCATTATTTTTTTTCATCAGAACGTGATTAAAGGAAGCTATCTCTAAAATACCGATCTCTTTGCTCTTGCCATCACCTATAAGATAATCATTTGAATAACCGCCAGTATTTTCATTTATTATATAATTTGAGAAATCATTAATTGTTGCTGAATTTTGAATGGCCAGTCTTAGTCTTTGAAATATGGGTGTTCCCTCAAGCTTATATGTATGTATTCCATCTAGAGTAGTTTCACTTACTACAATTCCTTTCTCATTGTAATAAAAATCAGTGCCACTAAAAAGAAGACCAGGTGCAGTTTGCATAACAAAACTATATCCCTCGTCAGGTTTAATTTTAAGAATTACATTAAAATTTACTCCTGTAAAGTATCTCCACCATGTTGTATGAGCCAACATAACATCCTTTGTTTTACTATAATCACCGGTTGCAATGAACGAAGTACAAGAACCATGATTGCTACCAATACGGGAGGAAAGGAAACTTTCAGCATCAAATAAAACGTTTAAAGCAAAAATATCATCAAAATTTATTTCAGGAAGATTTGATTGATTGTAACCTTTCACTATCCCTTCTATTTCTTCTCTTAAAGTTTCGTCAATAGTATGTAAAAAATTCTTATTAGAAAAATCTATCAACCAGTTCCAATTCTTGGAATAGTCATGAGAGAAAATAAATGCAAAACTATCAAGAGTTCTTCTAATCTCATTGCTAAAAGTATTTCCCATTTCTAATCCTATCTGGAATGGTTTTCCGGCTAATTCTTTGAATACGAATTTGTCCTTTTTCATTATGCCTTATTGTTTTTAAACTCTATAATTTTTTTTATTGTATGATATTATATAGGGCGTCCCATCTTCCGTCAAACAACTATACCATTATCTCCCTTTTTGGTTCTTGATAGATCAGGTTCATCGGAATTATGATCTTTTAAGAAGCAATCTTTATCCCTCTTGAAACATCATAATTCCTGTTTCTTGTATACAAGGTGAATTCATATCCCTGAAACATACTCAAATACTGCAAAAGTTCTCTCTATCTCCTATCTAAGGGAATATCTGGATGCCTCTTTTCTTCTAATATTCATACTCTCCCTTCTTGAATACGATAGCCTTGAATCAACTACCATCCCTTCTCCTGTTGATATCAATTACGGGAGCGCATTTTGTATACTATCAACAATCATTCTTGGCATCATCCATGATGTTCTGAAGTCGGTTATTTTATCAAAACTTATGGTATCTTCCAAATCTATAATCACGGGTATATTAAGATGTGATACCCAACATTAATTTTCCAATATAAAAATTAGATATTATAGATATTAATAAAACATTTTACATAAGTGGGATAACCTAATTTACTTATATCTAGTTTAAATAATTCCATTTAATAGAGAAATAATTACTATCTATCAATAGAAAAACAGTAGAAAAACTTTAAAAAGCTTGTTTGGTTAATATTAATATGGTTTCTTTAAGGATAGTAGTCACAATTGTAATTGTTATAATGATGGTTTTAACCACAGCCTTCTTAACGGTTGGCGAATCCGTTCCAGCAAAAGTTTCGGGGGGATCTCTCATCGTTGGGACTGTTGAAACAGAAAGTATAACAAATATGAATCCATTAACCGCAAGCGGTCTTGCAGGCGATATTTTATCCCTTACCTATGCTGACTCTTTAATATATTTGTTTAACAACGGAAGCTATATTCCATGGTTGGCTCAAAACTGGTCAATTCAGAATGGTGGTAAAACATTAAAATTCAATCTAGTTCATAATGCCTATTGGATGAATGGAACTACTAAAGCGATGCCCATAACTTCACAAGACGTTCTTTTTACATTTGAAGTTCTTAAAGCTAACTCATCGCTGGATATAAATGGCGTTGATCCATTCATAAAAAATATATCAACACCTAATAATTACACCATAATATTCAATCTGACTCAACCAAATGTTATGATGTTTGATTTTATAGGAAGTCAGACTATAATCCCATACGCGTGGCACAACTATGTATCAAATTTATCTGAGATGGGAAGTTATACAAACATGAAAATAGGTGAACAACTTCAAGCCGGTCCGATGCTGCTTACTTCCGTTAGTACGAATGAGATAAATTTAGTTTCAGATCCTATTTTCTTTAAAGCAAAGCCTAACTTCTCAACTGAGGCTATTGTACTTTATGAATCAAGTTCATCTGAAATAGAAGCTCTTGAAACAGGAGCGATTGATGCAACTTATGTGGACCCAAATAGTGCCTTTTCCGCACTGAGTAATTACTCTGGAGTTAAAGCTGTTGCTTTTGCAGACCCATTTAATCTGAATTTATGGTTTGACGATAATGTTGCACCTTATAATAATACAAATTTCAGGATTGGATTAGCTTATGCTATAAATAAAACTCAAATTCTACAAAAAGCAGAGGATGGTCTTGGAGGAAAAGTTTCAATGGGAGGATTACCGTGGACTCTTACTAATTATTACAATAGTAGTATACCATATTATGGATATAATATAACAGAAGCAAACAAATATTTCATGAAAGCAGGCCTTCATATAGGTTCTAATGGATACTGGGAATATAGTAATGGTACTGTAGTAAAGATCAATATGATCGATCTGAACCTAGCAGATTGGGATGCTGCTATGACTCTGATGGAGGACACATTAAGCAATGACCATTTCCAGGTAAATTTTGCAATAACACCTACTAGTGTATGGGCGCAAGATATCTTTGGAGAACAGAATTTTACAGTTGCGTCATTTTTTAATTTTGGACCGTTGCTTGGGAATCCATGGTATGATCTATGGGCCGAATATGATTCTGTCGGATATTGGAATTTTGAACATTACAATAATCCACAATTGAATCAACTGTTAAATGAATCTGAAGTAATGAGCTATAATTCACCACAGTTTAACACCACAATAAAGGAAATCCAAGGAATAGCTGCAGCCCAAATGCCCGTAATTCCAATTATGGGTGCCGAAGTTTATTACGCATATCTTTATAATAAAGTAGGAGGTTTTTATCCGGATCAGCAGATTTTAAGTCCTTTAGACTCACTTTACGGATATTCAGTGACTAATCAGACATCAGTTAAACAATCATCATCAAATATTCTACTTTACAGCATCGTCGGGATCACACTTTTGGTAATTGTGGTTGTAGCAATAGCAGCAGTATACCTCCTAAAGAGAAGAAAATTAAAGTAATTATATTATAGCCTTAAATTTATTTATTTTATTATATATTTTTTGGTCTTTTATATAATTCACTAATTTTCGGTATATGATGAATCTGTTTCACTCGTGTTGACTTTGGAATATATATAAAAGGTATAAATATCATTTATTATGCAAGGTGCACGGTGGAAGTGTGGTAAAAAGAAAACAGAGGGATAAATAAGAGATATCCAATCTCATATCATTAATCAGTAGAGAGAATCAGTACGCCATTTATTCATAATAGCGTGGGAAATGACCTTTTATGATAATCCTTGGACCGGAAGGTTGTCAGTATCTCAAAGATTACCTTGAGGAGAGAATGAGGAAGGGGGAGGCCCTGAAACCTGAAAGCCCGGTAATAACGCCGGTGAGGGAAAAAGACAGGTCCAGGAGGGAACATATAAGGACGATAAATATAGGGGATATGATAAGGAAGGCAATAAGGAAATCGGGAATGAATCAGAGGCCCTATGTCCTGAGGGCTTATTTCGATACCCAGTTGATGATGGCCGAGTCCAAGGGATTGATACTGAGGGATTTCAGGCAGTTTTTCATGGGACATACGGGAGATATTGAACATAGGTACACACTGAATAAAGGCAAATTGCCTGAGAACACAATAGAGGAAATGAGGAATTCGTATCAGAAATCTCTCAAGTTCCTAGAAACGGAGAACAAGGGGATATCTGAACCTGAAATGAACAAGACCATAAAGGAACTTAAAACATCAATGCTTATTCTCGCCGGATTCTCCGAGGAAGAGATAGAAAAGGAGAAGTTGCTTGAGCTATCCAATGAGGATCTGATAAAGAAGATAGATGAGAAGAGGATCAAACACCTAAACAATGGAAATAGTCAGAAGGTGGTTTCAACGAGGGAACTCAAGCAATACATTGAACAAGGATGGGAATTCGTTGCGAACATAAACTCAAGGGAGGCAATAATCAAGGTACCAAGTAGATAGGCGTTCCATTTTTTGATCAGGCCTGCACAGTTCAAAAATCACTTTCAAAATATGGTTATAAAGCCAAAATAAAGGGCTAAATTTGCGAGATGAGAGGTCAGGTAGTGTAATTTATCGTCTTAACAAGTCTCCTTATCGGACACTGTGGCCGACATTTAAAGGATTGAGTAGTGTGATTTATCGTCCTGACCCCATACCCTCTCAAAACTCTCATCTGGAAGCACTTTTCTCTCAGATTTAAGGTGTTACATCCTTGACCCTCTTGGAGAACGACAATATAATTATTAGAGACCGGAAATAATTCAGGGAACCGTTTCCTATTCTTATTCCCCAATACCAGGTATTGGCAAAGTTGGGGAGATGATTGGGAGATGTCGGGAGACGAGACTGTCGCATTTTCAGAAACCCTGAATTATACGCTAAATTTAGCATATCAGGAGAATTGGGAGATGTTGGGAGAACATACCTTATCTCCCCAACCTAGAGCGTGTACCGTAATTGTCCATTATTCACATTCTCCAGACATTCCGACCTATCAAAAAGTGCTATTCTTACATGTATATATTCAGTTGCGCCCTCCCAAGGAAAAAGAGAAAAAAAAATCTTCTCGCACACATGCATGTTATTAATATTAATATCCAACATGGGCGGGTGTCAGTTCAGAATTGACAATTTCCATGGATCCTTGGCCCAGATACCCAGGTTCCCCTTTCTCAGATCTTGACTGAATGTTATCCTTAATTTATTTGTGCATTATTATACAGATGGTCGATGAAAGAAAAATCCTGAGAATAGATGAAATACAGATATATATCTCAGATGAAGGGGGCATGTGACATTTGAAATGACAAGATTGATGCAGGAAGATTCATGGAACAGACGGGATAATACATTTTCAGTTCATGGAGCTTTCAATAATTACAGAGTGATTGTTCATCACTTTCCATAATTGGATAAACAACAGGATGTGGAAAATAGAAATGTTCATAAGCTGTGCACTTTCCAGATAGTGCATTATTTTAGACACAGCCTGGTAGACACTTAATAATGAAAAATAAATCAAAAACTCCCAGTCAGTGCAGGTAATGGCCTGATCAAAGCTTCCCGTGAATAATTGCTTCCTGAATTCAATTGTGGTGAAGGGTCATTTGAACTTTGAAAGTTTCTTGATTTCAACGAGTACTGCACCGATGAGGATTATTACTGCAGAAACGAGAACGACCATTATGTATGCATATGAAATTCCAAACTGGTCTGCTGTTTCTATGGGTGATGCACTTATTTTGATGTTGACTGTTGAATTCTGGATGTGCAGATTTCCATCATATCCGGATGCAGAGTAACCTTCAGGCAGGTTCACTGAGTAGGTGTAGTTGCCTGGTGTTACCGCAAACGTGATGACAGTTCCGTCGGTGCTCTTCGTTATACCATCTAATGTCACGGACCATATCATATTGCTGGGAAGACCTTCCACGGAAAATTGAACAGAACTTACAGGGATGAATGTGATGTCTATCACTGCTGATCCATCCAGTATGTACAAGGTTCCGTTGGAAGGATTTGCGGTGTAACCAGGTACGGGTATCACAGTGAATGCATATCTACCGTTAGGCAGGTTGATGGAGATGTCACTTGTATCTGACGTGTGGTTGTACCTAAGGATAGTAATTCCCCACGTTGTTCCTTCAGGAAGACCTGTTTCGTTGAAGTATGCCCTGTAGTGAGCTGGAGGGTGAAATGTGAATGTTACCGCAACATTCAGACTGGTACCACTCACAGTGACTGATCCAGAGGATGGAGACGCTGTGTATCTCATGATGGAACCTATGGTGAATGAATATGTTCCATTTGGCTCATTGAAGACTATCGTGTTTGTTGTAGAGGATAATGTTGATCCGTTAAGTGTCACTGACCATGATTTTCCTGATGGCAATCCGCTTTCTGTAAATGTAATTGCGTATTTAGGAATTATCTTTATTGTACCATTGCTTTGGGAGAGCGTATACTCTTTTACCTGATCTCCAGCAATGCTAACAGGAAATGTTATTGATCCTGATGGAGCATTAACAGTTAGATTGAATACTAATGAGGAAGGATTTGGGTTTTCTACTGTTATATTGGCAGCGTTAGGATCCGGGAACAAGAAAGAGTAACCATTTTGAATTCCTGCAGAATGCATGAAGAATTGGTTTGATGGATACATCCATCCATTGTTGTATCCATAATTACTTTCGTTTTCAGTAACATATACATAAGGAACACCAGCAGGCGGATCTGAAACACTAAGAGAATAGAATTTCTGCACATTCACTACCTTGTAATTTGTATAGAGAGTTCCTGCCACTATCGCATCCATTATAGCACCGAGATCTATAATTAGCTGTCCAATGGCAATTGCCTCACCTACACCGGTATCATCGAGTCCTAACTTCACTCCGATTGTTTCAGCTAATTGATCCAGGAGTTTTGGGCTTAATTTCGCTAAAGCCCAGCTCATTAGAAAAGATGCGAGAGAGAGTACTATAGATATACCAAATTGGCCTACGACCGAGGCAATGTTGCTTGCTGATAATCCTGTTATACCTTCGCTTGCAAGTGTACTCGCTAGAAAATTAATGGAACTTATGATTAATTGGATTTCTAATAGGATGGCGGTATTACTTACAGAGGAGGTAGCAAAGGCCGTAATGACTCCTATTATGCCGAAAGCCACAGTAACAAGATTGGACAAAAGAGCCGAATTACTTAAAGGATTTAGCCAGAATGATAATATATAGTTCTCCAAATTTACTGGCGTCCCTGAAGGCAATGATAGATTATCTATAGAAACTGGTGATGAATATGGTTGTATTATTTCATTTGAATCTGCAGAACCTGCTGAATCATTAATACCAACTCCGTACCAAGGGTTTGAAATGCCGATAATGTTCATAAGCCATGCCGGTAACGGTATACCTATGTTATCGGTAGTTACATTTGCATTCAGCAATATACCATTAGATGTAACCCACGCTAAAACTTCATTCTGAATATTGTGGAAAGAAACTGATATTGTTCCCTCGTTCATATTCTGTAGACTTAAAATTTCCGCTGTTGTACGAACTTCAATTTTTTCATCCTTTGACGTGGTTAATAAATTTTGAGGTATATTGTACCAATAGCCCTGGGAGGTTACTGTATAATTTACTATATAAGTCCCGGGTATATTAAAGGTATTATTAAGTATGAAGTTTTCAACCCCGGTATATTCATTAGATCCTTTAAGAATTTGACCATTAACCCGAATCCCATTTATATACCAACTTACCGTGAAGTTACCTACACCACCTGAAATACCAGCAATAAAGGTATCCTTAAGACCTTGTATTCCCACCGTAAGATTACTATCGTCAAGAAAATCTGGCGTTCCAAGTGTTATGACACCCTCAAGGGGAGTCACCGGGGGAATATTCACCATCATGGTATAACTGAAATTCTTATTTTCAGGATCTAATACACTACCCACTTGGATAATTGATGTATTAAAAAGATAATTATTTCCATTGCTAACTGTTAGATTAAGAATGTAAGTACCATCGGGCACCCCTAAAAATTTTACTCCTCCAGTGCTGTTTGTATAATTTGTATACTTTTCAAAGGAAAATAAGTTCGTCAGTGTTATTTCTGCATTGATCAACGTCTCACCTAATTCACTATTGCTTGGCCTGGCCTGAACAAATACATTATAATTCATGGGGGACGTTACATTTACTTGGTAAAAATCAACAGACCCAGTTGGATAATATTGTGCTCCTACAAGAGGACTCGAATATGCCCCGATGCTTAAGGAATATCCTTGTCCATTACCCATAGAGAGATAACCCTGGAAATTTATTTTTAGGCTTCCATCAATTATAACAGTGGCATTATAATGAAAATTTTGATTTAAATTAAAATATATTGTAAATTTATATGGCATTCCGTTATAAATATTACCACCAAGCTTAGGAATAGAGTACCCCTGTTGCAAATATACACCATTACTTATAACAATTGATAGTGTTGATTGCGCGGTACCGCCATCAATTAATATTAGTACAGTTCCATTCTGATTTGTTGCACTCAGAATGGTTCCGCTAACGGAAATATTGAATGGAGGAACAAAATTTATGACACTGGTTATTCCTGATGCAATTTCACCGCTGGAGTCCCATTCCATCCCATTGCTTGAAAAAATTAGCGGTAATTGAGGTACCCCAACAGATTCGTTATAAGTATTCAAAAATTTTGACTCATTTTGGACGTAATTGCTGAACTGCGATGAATCGAATATCCACCTAGATGTGTTCAGATAATTATCCATAAAAAAATTATCAAAAAACACTACAGTTGTTTTAACAGAATTAAAAGTAATTGGAATAAATAAATCAGCACCATTCACCATTATCGTTCCTGATAATGGTGATGCCATATAACCTGATACTGAAGCTACTGAATAAGAATATGTTCCATTTGGCTCGTTAAATGTTATTGTGTTTGTTGTTGAAGATCTAGTTGTTCCATTCAATCTTACTGACCATTGTATTCCAGATGGCAGTCCATTTTCTGTGAATGCTACTACATATGTTACCGGACTAAATGTTATTCCCTCATCCGTATTATCACCACTAACTGTTATTGTTCCTGATGACGGGAATGCAGTGTATCCTGTCACTGCACCTATGGAGAATGAGTATGTGCCATTGGGCACATTGAATACTATCCAGGGTGATGTGGATGATTCTGTATTTCCGTTAAGTGTCACAGACCATTGCGAGCCAGATGGCAGTCCATTTTCCATGAATGCTACTGTATATGTTTTCACAGATACAGGTGTGAACGTTATTGCTTCATTCACATTAGCACCGTTTACTGTTAGTGACCCGGAGGAGGGTGATGATGAATATCCTGAGATTGCGGCTACGGAGTAAGTATATGTCCCGTTGGGTTCGTTGAATGTTATTATGTTTGAAGTAGAAGATTCCGTAGTTCCATTTAGTGTTATTGACCACGATGTTCCTGATGGCAATCCTGATTCTGTGAATGTTACGGTATATGAAGTCGTAGTTGCTGTAGTCGAAACGAATCCTCCCCACATGGTCTGAGGACCAGTATAAGAAGAAGCACCAGTTGACCATAATGTGATTAAAATAGGATCGCCGTTCTCTACAGTTGCATTATCTTGACCATAAGTACCGCTAAATCCCGAAATTATTATTTGGTTATTTGTCCAACTTTGATAATTCAAAGTCACAGAATCTGGAGAAAATACGCCCCATCCTTCAAAGCCCGCAGAAAATAACGATGAGCCGTATGAGGAGTGCGTTCTAAAATCACCAAAACTAAAGTAATTTAAATCGCCGACGTAAGGCATTTGAACAGGAGCTGTACCAAAATTATTTCCATTTACTATCATCTGAAGATTTTGGCCACTGCCAGAAAACTGTACCGAATTTATAGTAGGATATGATGCTGGAGGTTGCGGCACATTGCCTCCCCATGTTGCGCCTAATTCTGTGACAGGATTCCACAGTGCAATACCAATAGCATCACCTGGATTTCCTTGAAAACCTGAAACAACAATTTCATTATTTGTCCAATTTTGATATGTCAATTGTTTAGCATCTCCAGTATAACCCCATTCTCCGTATCCTAATTGTGATGCGTCGGCTATTCTGAAATAATTTAAATCGCCGGTATAGGGCATTGATACAGGTGCGGGACCGAAATTATTGCCAGTAATTGTTATTGTATAAATTCCATTTGAACTTTGAAAATTCACGCCAGATATAGATGGGTTTGAAGATGTGGGTCCATAAGCCATAACCGAAAATCCAGAGGCCAACAGCAATAACAATACTGAAATAGTAGTCATTTTTATGATACTATTTCTTTTGGTCATTACTATGTGCCTTTTCAGTGCAATCACCTTTATAGTAACGAAAAAGAATTGGTAAACCTCTATTTATATTTTTCTTACAATTGTAGAGGATTTCTAATGTCCAGCTGAATTCGAGAGAATGGAACCAATCTATTTAATTGTGGTACACTTCTCGGGTCATTTCAGCTAAACAAACAGGAGAATCACTATTTCCCCATCTTATTTTCTCAATTTTTTGTTGAAATTTCGATAGTTTACCCTCTGTTTGCATTGAACATTCTGAATGGATAGCTACGATTATCCCAATTGTCGGAAAAATAGATAGAAAACATAAGTAAGAAGGTAGTAAAAGTGTTTCTTTCCAAATATTTTCAATGCCGGACAGATCAATCAAGCGTAATTCTTCAATGAGATAGGGTTATTCGGAATCCTAATAAGATTATGGAAAAAATTAATTCCACAATCTACATTTAAAACCAATGACTATAAAAGATCCGGAATTGACCTTTGAGGAAGGTTTGAAATTGTATAACTATAAGAATTACCCATCTTCAAGGGAATGCTTTTAGAGGGCCATCGAGGGAGATAACGTGAATCCTGAATATCATCTCTACATGGGAAAGGTCCTCCAACAGATGAAGGAAACAAACATGGCAGTCAAAGAATGGATAACCTCCATTGAATTGTACGAAAAGAAGATAAAAGAACATTATGACAATCCTTATTACCACAGCGGTAAGGGTGAGGCTCTATTAGACCTTG